>Ga0209737_10002331_pt1 | contig 13321 bp, 9 predicted proteins | sample TergutCu122P3_FD_187284 | JGI IMG/M metagenome (GOLD analysis project Ga0209737, IMG submission 187284) | Cubitermes ugandensis P3 segment gut microbial communities from Kakamega Forest, Kenya - Cu122 P3 (SPAdes) (version 2) | ecosystem: Host-associated > Arthropoda: Insects > Digestive system >... | reverse complement strand
TGTTTTTGCGGGAGCTTTACATTGTTAAGCGCTTTAAATGCCACTTTGTTTATTACGCCTTCAATTAAATTCCCGCCTTCAGGGAAGAATGAAACATCGAAATCATCTTTTAACAATCCTCTATGAGCAGTTGGGCGTTGTTGGTTGATGTGCGTATCCAAATTTTGGATCTGGATATTTTTCTTGAAAAAGTAATCATCTCCAACATTTTCCATGTACCGCGTATAGGCGCGCAGTGTATAATTTCCTGTAGGGACATATTCGGTAAGTGGTAAATTGCCATAAAACATTCCGTCAGTTTCTCGAACCATCACCCTGTACATCAGGGAATCAACCGGACTAATCAATTCCACATACGCATACCGGCTGGGCGTAGGAAACAGATGGGTATGGGCATCCACAACGTAGGCCTTGAACCATATTTTTTCGCCCGATATATATACATCGCGATCTGTATGTAAATGAATCTTTTCCATCGGAAAAACTTCCAACTGTTCATTAAACAACGGAAATATTTTGTCTGTAATTTGCAACGGATTGTTTGTGATTGATACAGGTTCGTTTTCATTATTGTCCGAAGCTATCATATCCGGATTATAATTGAAAGGTAGCATCATATTAAGCCCTGTCATTGAATTGGATGAAAAAGGAGATAGTTTGATAGGACTACTGACAGTTCCATCGGGATAAATACAAACTGGACTATTCGGAGTTTCTATTATATTTCTGAACAAACCAATCCTCGGCCATTGATACCCTGTAGTTTGTTTATTCGCCACCGACCTGTTTCCTGTATTTGTCATTGGAACTCTATAAAGGCCATCTTGGGTTCGATTCACATCTTCCAGCGTTGATTGCGTAATTGGCTCGCCAAAGCAAACAAGCATCAGATCCTTCAGACCGGAAGGAATACGAAACGTTTTACAATCTGCGTTCGAATCAAAAGATAAAAAAGCCTCCGGATCTGCATATAAGTTACGTGTGTTGCCAAAAACGTCTGTTTTTTGTGGGTAAGTTAATAAAAAACCATTCTCCGTCAAAGAGTTATGATACAATGATTTGATAAAATTTGTCATGGAAACCAGATAGGTGTTCTTACGGTTGTTTTCCCAAATTATTTGTTGTCTGGGATTATCAGGTTTAAGTTCAGTATAGATGTGTTCAAATTTCCATGAAGTGAGTTCGTTCTTATAATCGTGGGTAAAGTGGTCGAGTATCAACTGTATTTGATATCCGGTTTTGTTATTGATGATTTGCAGCGGTTCACGACAGGAAACCTTTAATACCTTCGTTTTTGAATTATAAAAATAATAAGCGGATTCGGGATTGACGGCATATATTGTTTTATGGGATGGTTGTTCGCCTAATAAAGTTCTCCAGAACAGCGTAATATCTCTTTGTCTGGCCCTAACTTTTGAGGCCACTGTCACTTCATCAATTTCATGTATATTCATGGCTACATCAAAAACCAAGGATACTTTTCCAGATTCTATATCATAAAAAGTCGATTGATACCCTACATGTGAAATCGACAAGCGATAGTTACCTTCACCCGGAATGTTTAGCCGGTAATAGCCATCTAAATCCGTCGTAGTACCTACCGTTGTATTGGCAATAAAAACAGTAGCGGCAAGAATAGGTTTACCATCCTCAGCATCAGTTATGCGACCGCTGATGTAACGCTGGCCTACTGATGTGAATGGGATAAACAAAAAAATGAATCCCCAAAATATAAGATGTTTTTTTATTCTAATCATTGCAATAGAGAGTTGTTTTTACAGCGCAAATATACAACAAATATCTGAATAAAACGTATTAAAAAAAACTATTTACCAACGAAATGCACCTATATAGGTTATAAGCAATACGATTCGATTCATATCATTTTAGCATTTTCATAATTACCAGGATCGGATTTGTATTCTCCTTCTCTTTTGCTACCAATAAATGCAGTTTCTTAAGTGATGCCTTCCCATTGTATCTTGCTTGGATTTATTTCAATTTCCCAATAACAATTACCGGATTATCATCTTCATCCAGATTTTTCAATAATTCTTTCAACTTCTGATGTGCTTGGGGATTTTTGATTTCATGGGCCATAAAATATTCTTCCGTAAGTATTTCTTTCATTTTGTATGCCTGCCAGACAGATACCAACTCATTGTCTGAAGTATAGTACCTTGGCCAAAAAGATAGACCCCCATCTAAATCATTTATTAATCCATGGATTCTGCTAACAGGGTCTGTATCCAAAAGCCATGTTTTTTGATCGACAAAATCATAGATTCCGACTACACTATGAGACTCAATATATCTTATATTTTGAGCATCAGCAGGAAATACCATAGGAGGAAGGACTTTCTTTTTGGGAAAAGGAATATTTTTAGGGAGTTCTATTGCATTAAAACTAAAGAAAATGTGATGGGGAGTGCCAACTAAAGGTATAAAATAATCAGGAACTTGAATCACTCCATGCAGATTATTTGTTGCGAAACCCGGATTTGGCGTAGCCTCCCTTTTCTCTTTACTAAAAACATATTTGCCCAAATCAAAAACATATTGGGGAATAAGTTTGTTTTGTTCACTCAAACAGTATAACGTATCATTCGAATTTTCTTTCACATAAATACTCTCCGATATGCTAAATGGTTTCATGGCTCTTTCTGCAACAAAATACAGTGGCTTATTGCGCTCTATTATTACGTGGTTATCAAATGATTTGACAACCTGGCAGGATACATCAAACAGGAGAAAATTGTATAACTCGCTTCCGCTATAGTTGGCAACATGTCCTATAAATAAGTTATCTCGCACAAAAAAAACGCTTTCAAGGGAAGTTTCATTCATGCTTTTTGGTTTATTAATTGATTGACGAAAAACGCCATCCCATGAATATTCCAACACGGTATGAAATGTTTCAAGATAGAGAAATTGATTTTTTTTATCAATTGAGACTCCAACTATACTTACATATTCTCCGGGTCCCTGTCCTATTCTGCCAATTTGACTAATAAATCTGCCATCACGGTCAAATGCATAACAATAATCATTGCTTGCAATAAAAATATGGGAAGTGGTAACAATAATATCACTTATATCTTTAATGAGACAGTCTTTGCTGTTTTCTAATGGAATATATTCAAATTCGGATATAAATTGGCTTACAGGTATCAACTGATATTTTCTAAGATTATTCACAACATCAATTACAGCGATTTCATTTGTCCTGTTTATGATGTTTTGACGGCATCCAACCAATAAGATACATGCAACCACTCCGATTTGCACATTCAAAACCAACCTCTTTTTCTTCTTCATAATCTATGTTGAAATGAACCTCTCACTGTTGAAAATTGATCAATTATTTGAGTATATTTGCATAAATCCAACAGTGAGAGGCGTTAATGCAGGTTTTCTTTAAAATTAAAAAAACAAGCAATTAAACAAAATCTCATCATAATTTGTTGTCAATCCCAGCAAAAAACGGGATAGCAAAGAATATCTTCGCTTGATGCACATGTTCTAATCATGCAATCAGGACAATTACTATAAGCACATAAACCATAATATGTGATCCCACCTGTGCAAAGGCACTGGACAGTAGGATACCCATCACCTCCACTTCCCCCAAGTACATTCCGCATTTGCTTCGGATTCAACACATCTTTGAGCACATCCAAACTGATTTTTGTTTGTGTCGGCTCATTACCACTTGTGATTCTTTGAATCACATCATCTGAAAAAACCCTCTTTGTTTCCATACGACAAAAATTATATTAATTTATTAATAAATAAAAGAAAAATGTAAAAAAATTATGTAATCTCGATTTTTAAATCTGTAAAATTCTGTAAATCTTCGATTTTGTAGTTGTCTGGCAGTTTGTAGCCGTTGACTAAAATCGTAGGTGTTGCGCGTAATTGCGTTTGCTCTTTCCATGACTTGTGCTTTTGAAATTCAATCTCAATTGCAGGATTGGTCATATCTAATTGCAAATCATGGAAAAAGGCTTCCTGCATGGCTTTTCCTTTTTCGAACCAGTCGGAGTATAATTGCCAAGCCGATTCCCGACCACGTACTAAATAGATGGCAATGAAATAGCGGTTGGCATATTCCATGCTTTCGTTGAAGGCGGAAAAGATATATTGGATGCGGATGTTTGTTTGTTGAATGGGCGAATTCGATTCGCCCCTACCGATTAATTTGTCTATCCGTGCGTGCATTTTAGCGCATGGGTTGCAAAAGGGGTTTGTGAGGATGGTAAGTGTCAATTGCGCATCAGGATTTCCGAAAAGGATTTGCGAATCGGATTTGCTGGCTTCGTAAAAAGGCTGTTGAGAAAGCAGTGTTTCGAATACTTTTTCATTGGCTTTGATACTGTTGATTTCCTGCCGGAGTTGTGCAACCTGGTTTCCTTCGCTCAGTCTGGGGAGCAAGAGGGTGAGGGTGAAGATGGGGAGGGCGTAGAGGCAAATTAACAATTGACAATTGACAATTGACAATAGGGAATGGAAGGAATAATCCGGTACGGTTATGTAGCCAAATGTCAGATTAATTATAAAGATTAACCATAACAGAATCAGTACAATCAGACAGAGTGGGCACCACTGTCTTGCTCTGACTTTTTGATACCATACACTCCAGACTGTAAAGGGGAGCGAAAGGATATTGACAATAACCGAATACGGTATCAAATGAGGCAAACAAAGCAGAATAATGATATTTGCCGTGAAGTATCCCAGTCCGATTTCGCTCCATCCGAAAACACCAAACAGTTTGGCGGCTTCGGATTCCAGAACGTTGTTGCAATCTCTTTTGCTGAACAGCGTACAGATTTTGTCGGCATAGCGACTGTGAATTCGCAACTGTTTCAGTACGAGAAGGTAGCAGATATATACCCCAATCAGATTGACAAGTAAAAGTGAAGTGATTCCCAGAATGGAATAGGGGAAAGTCGGGGAAATTGGGAAAATGGGGGAAGTTGGGGATCCTGAATCAAGTTTAAGAGGAGAAAGGCATACATTATTAATGTATGCGATTACCAGGATCAAAATCCCCGCGATCGCAATGATTGCCTGTTGCGCAAGAATAAGCAAATCTTTTTTCCGGTGTTCCTTGAAATTCGGTTCGCCGGATTCTAGCGAAGGTTCGGCCAAAAGAATGATACCCGACCAGGATTTAATAAATTCCGAAACGGGAAGGGATAATTTTTTGCCGTTCCGGATAAAGTGGATAGCCCCCTCCAACTCCCCCGAAGGGGGAGAGTCGCCCTCCCTTTCGGGGAGGGTTGGGGTGGGGCTTTTGTCGACCACCACAAAATCACCACCCATATGCGCAACAAACGGACATTTGATCTTGAACAAATCATTTTCCTTATCCTCAATTTGCGTTGCTGCATTGCGAATGCCGTAGCCGGAAAGCATCTTGGACAGTCCGTACAGATTGTACTTATGCGGATGTTCATTGAAGTATTTATCCGAAAATGATTTCGTATGTTTTACTTCAAGCAAATCGAGCAATGCGACAAAGGTGTTATTCGACTTTCCCATTTCGTTATTTTATTACACAAAGGTACGTGTTTGTATTTGGATATTCTACTCATTTAGTGAGTAAATTACTAAAAAACAAAAAAAATCGTTTTTTTTGGATATAATAATAACTTTTTTTATTTTTGCACCCGAAAACCATTAAAAAAAAATCTATGAACTCAGACACAAAGAAGAAAAAAGCAAATGAGGTACATCATGGAAGAAATGTAAAACGCTTTCGTGAGATGTTTGGCATAAAGCAGGATGTTTTAGCCGACACAATTGGAGTATCTCAACAAACCGTATCACGCTATGAATCACGGAAAGAATTAAAAAATGAAGTGCTGAACAAGTTGGCAAATGGACTTCAGATTCCGGTTGAGGCGATTAAAAATTTTGATGAAAAAACTGTACGTCAGATTATCTCTAATGCCAATAATCTGCAAATGACCGACAATCCGAATTCTTTATCAGAAAAAACACATCTATCTGATGGAAATACAATGATTTATGAACGTTTTTTGAAGATAGAGCAAGAAATGAGTGCTTTACGCGAAAAAATAGTATTGGAAGGAAAATGGCAATAACACGCTAATGTCGTGTCAACAGTCAGACGCTATTGCGTCATTGCAGGCTTGACCCGCAATCTTCTGAAAACAAAGAGATCCTGAAACAAGTTCAGGATGACGTTGTGGAAACATTTCACTGTGGATACGACGCTAATTCGCGAACAAATTTTTTGAATTGATTGCCCCTGTCTTCGTAGTTTTTGAAGAGGTCGAAACTGGCGCAGCAGGGGGATAATAAAACCGTATCGCCGGTTTGTGCAAGTTGAGATGCTTTTTTGACGGCTTCTTCCATGGAAAGGGCGTTTTCGATAATTGCGATTTTGGAGTCGAAAAAGGCATGTAGTTTTGTATTATCTAATCCCAGAAATATAAGGGCGCGTACTTTTTCCTGTACAAGCGAATTGATTTCCGAATAGTCGTTTCCCTTGTCGGTTCCACCTAAAATCAGGATGATTGGGGTGCGTATGCTTTGTAGGGCGTAGCGACACGAATTGACGTTGGTGGCTTTGGAGTCGTTGATATAATCTACCTCTTTTATTCGGGCTACCAATTCTAATCGATGCTCCACACCTGCGAAATCAGCAAGCGAATTATGGATTATTGAGTTTGGAATATTCAGTATTTTTGAGGCAATACCTGCAGCTAAGGAATTATACAGATTGTGTACGCCTTTCAGGGCAAGGTCGTTACAGGGCATGGTGAATGTGCCGTTTGGGGTATCGAGCACGAACAGGTCGTTTCCGGTATATCCTTTTACATGGGGATGTTTGATTTCTGAAAAAGGATATAAGGTGGATTTTGGGCTGCGACGTTCTATTTCGCGGGTTATAATCGGGTCGTCGTTCCAGAAAATAAATGCATCGTCGCAGGTCTGGTTTTGAAGTATTCGGAATTTGGCGTTTATATAGTTTTGCATTTCATATTGATAACGATCTAAATGGTCGGGCGTGATATTCAGTAATATGGCTATATCTGCTTTGAAATCAAACATATAGTCCAACTGGAAACTGCTTAGTTCGACGACATAGTACGCATGCTGGGTTTCGGCAACCATGCGAGCCAAGCTGTGTCCGACATTACCTGCCACACCTACATCCAGGCCGGCTTGTTTCAAGATATGATATGTCAGCATGGTAGTCGTAGTTTTGCCGTTGCTGCCTGTGATACAAATCATTTTGGCGTTTGTATACCGACTGGCAAATTCGATTTCATCGATGATGGGGATGTTTTTTTCGATCGCTTTTCGGATGATGGGGGCATTGTCGGGGATGCCGGGGCTTTTGATGATTTCATCGACATTCAGGATTTCAGATTCGGCATGTTGGTTTTCTTCATACCGAATCTGGTGCTGCTCTAACAGGTCTTTGTATTTAGGTTGGATAACAGACAGGTCGGAAACGAACACCTCAAAGCCTTCTTTTTGGGCTAATATGGCGGCTCCAGTTCCGCTTTCGCCTGCGCCTAAGATTGCGATTTTTTTCTTCATATTTGAACGTTGAACCTTAAACTTTGAACATTTTACCTCCCACTGCCCCCTCCAGAGGGGGACAACATTTGTTTTGAACTTTGAACCTTGAACAAAATCATCTAATTTTCAATGTTACCAGCGCAATCGCCGCAAGCACAATGCCTATCAGCCAAAAGCGGATCACGATTTTCGCTTCCGGAACTGCGTTTAACGGTTTTTGCAGCCATGCCTGAATGCCGTCGTTTCCTTTTTTCTGGAAATGATGATGCAATGGCGTCATTTTAAAGATTCGTCGGCCTTCGCCGTATTTGTTCTTCGTGTATTTGAACCACGCAACCTGTATCATCACCGAAAGGCTTTCCACCAAAAATATACCGCACAGGATCGGTAACAGCAACTCTTTCCGAATGATAATTGAAAAGACGGCGATGATGCCTCCCAGTGTCAGGCTTCCCGTATCGCCCATAAAAACCTGTGCCGGATATGCATTATACCACAGAAAGCCAATTGTTGCGCCGATAAAAGCGGCAGCAAAAACGACTAATTCTTCGGCACCGGGTATAAACATGATATTCAGGAACGAAGCAAAGCGGATATGGGAAGATGTATAAGCCAGAATGCCCAACGCCACACCGATAATGGCCGAACTTCCTGCGGCCAGCCCGTCTAATCCGTCGGTCAGGTTTGCCCCGTTCGATACGGCTGTCACAATAAAAATAACAACCAGAACAAACAACATACAGGCCGCTTCGGTTTTGTATTTGCCTGCCCAACCGACAAATTGGGCATAATCGAGGTTGTTGTTTTTGACGAAGGGTATGGTTGTTTGGGTCGATTTTGTCTGATGTGTCTGATAGGTAACGTCTTCAATGACATTTTCAACTTCATTGCGCACCTCCATGTTTTCCTGAATGACAACAGCCGGACTGAGGAAAAGGATGATTCCGACAATCAATCCAAGCCCGACCTGCGCAACGATTTTAAATCGTCCGCGCACTCCTTGCTTGTCTTTTTTAAATACCTTGATGTAATCGTCGGCAAAACCGAGCGTTCCGAGCCAAACTGTTGTAATCAGCATAATTATTACATATATATTATTTAGGCGGGCAAACAGAAATACAGGAATAATGATTGCGATAATGATAATGATTCCCCCCATAGTCGGCGTTCCTTCTTTACTTAATTGCCCTTCGACGCCCAAGTTGCGGATTGTCTCGCCGACTTGCAAAGATTGTAACTTGTTAATAATTTTTCGTCCGATCATGGTCGAAATGAGCAGTGAGAAAACGAGCGCTGAGATGCCACGAAACGAAATGTATTTAAACACGCCGGCTCCCGGAAGGTCGATTTGGTCTAAGTAGTTAAACAGGTCGTATAACATATTATGTAATTTTTTGAGATGCAAAAACTGTTTTTATGATTTCTCTGTCGTCGAAATGGTGTTTTATCCCGTTGATTTCCTGATAGTCTTCGTGGCCTTTGCCAGCAATCAGGATGACGTCGCCTCTTTGCGCGAGATGGACAGCCGTATGGATGGCTTGTTCGCGGTTGGTGATGCGGAGCGTTCGTGCCAATTCCGATTCGTTTAACCCGGCAACCATATCTTGAATAATCGTTTCAGGATCTTCAAAACGTGGATTGTCGGAGGTCAGGATAACCAGATCGCTTAGCCTGCATGCTTCCTTCGCCATGATGGGACGTTTGCCTTTATCGCGGTTCCCACCAGCGCCTACAACCGTAATGATACGGCTTGACTTTGAACGTTGAACGTTGAACGTTGAACCCTGAACCTCCCCCTGCCCCCTCCAGAGGGGGATAAATTTTGAATTTTGAATTTTGAACCTTGAACTTGTTAATATATCTTGTATACTGTTCAACACATTAGTCAACGCATCAGGCGTATGTGCATAATCGACAATGGCGGTATATCCCAATGTCGACCGGATCGTTTCAAATCGTCCTGACACAGGATGTAAATCGCTGATGGCGATAAGCGTTTCTTCAGGGTCTTTGCCCAACGCTACGGCTGCGCCATAGATAGCCAACAGATTGTAGGCATTGAATTTTCCAACAAAATGGACATTGACTTCGCGTCCGTTTACAATTAACTCCGTGCCTTCTATATGCGATTCGATAATTTTGCCTTTGAAATCGGCCAATGTTTGAAGCGAATACGTCCACTTGCGGGCAGCCGTATTTTGCAGCATGACCAAGCCCGATTTGTCATCCACATTGGTAAGGGCGAACGCTTGGTCAGGCAGGTTGTCAAAAAATTTCTTCTTCGTCTTCAAGTAATGGTCGACGGTTTTATGATAATCGAGATGGTCGCGCGACAGATTCGTAAAAATCCCCCCTGCAAAACGTAGTCCGCTGATTCGTTGCTGGTCGATGGCATGCGAACTGACTTCCATAAAAGCATATTCGCATCCAGCATCAACCATACGGGCAAGCAGGTATTGCAAGGTGATGGGGTCGGGTGTTGTATGCATGGCTGGAATCATTTCGTCGTTTATATAGTTGCAAACAGTAGACAGCAGTCCTGCCTTATGTCCCAATTTACGGAAAAGGTTATAGAGCAACGTGGCGACAGTCGTTTTTCCGTTTGTACCGGTCACGCCAACCAAGGTGAGTTTCGATGAAGGATGGTCGTACCAAACATCGAGCAGTATGCCCAAGGTTTCGGCCGAATCGTGTACAAAGATGTATGTAACGTCCTGATGTTGAGTATCTGGAATAATTTCGCAAACGATCGCCGAGGCGCCTTTCTCAACAGCACCTTCGATATAGTCATGCCCGTCGACAGTTGTGCCTCTAACAGCCACAAACAACGCGTCTTTTTCGACCATTCTGGAATCGGACTGAATTCCGGAAATTGGAATTTCCTCGTTTCCATCAATTCTTTTGACTGGGATGGCGTTTATAAGTTTTGCTAAAATCATCATCTAACTATCTCAATACTATACTTATCGCTTGCCCCTTGGCAATATTTTGACCGGGTGTGACCGATTGGGATACGACTTGGCCTTTGCCGGTGAAACTGACCCGTAAACCGGATTTTTCGAGTGCAAATATAGCATCTTTTGCTCCCATTCCAATCACATTGGGCACACGTCCTTCCTGAACCTTTAACTCCTGCAATTCGATCTGTTCGTTACCCCGACGATTTTCGATTCGGGCGAATTCCGTTCCGATTTGCTTTGCGTTGTTGTTGATTTTCAACTTTTCCAACACATTGCGAATCGCACCTGTATCGCCATTTTTTACGGGGGGAATCGGAGTTGTCACCGAATCACTTCGCATCGCACGAAGTTCGATTTTCGTCTGATGAGAATGAACTTTTTCGGCGATTGTTCGAAATACACTTCCGGGCATTGCACCGTTAGGTTCGCCATAGCGCGGACGACGTATCACAACGATGCAACTGTATTGCGGCTGGTCTGCCGGAAAATACCCGCAGAACGAAAGATTATGATGCGTAGACGAATAACTTCCTCCTGAAGCAATCTGAGCAGTGCCTGTTTTTCCGGCAAAGGGAACGGCATCGGAGCGAAACTGCTTACCTGTACCCTGTTCTACCACATTTACCAGCATCTCGCGGATTAACTTCAGCGTTTCCTGCGAACATATCGAAGGGCGAAGTGTTTCAGCAGTAAACCGTTTGATTGTTTTTCCGTCTTTTTGGATTTCCTTTGTGAAGACAGGCTGAATTAATTTTCCGTCGTTTGCAATGGCATTGAAGAATGCGAGTGTGTTGATGGGAGGAATCTGTACTTCATATCCGAACGACATCCGTGTCAGTGATAAGACCGACCAGCGGCTACTTTCCGGAGTTCTGATCATTGCATTTGCGGCGCCCTGAATTTCGAGTTTCAGGTTAGCATTGATTCCGGTGCGATTCAGACCTTCCACAAATTTCGCAGGTTTTTTTTCGTATCCATGTAAAATTAATTTGGCAAGTCCTACATTGGATGAATGCCACAGCGATTGAGCGACTGTAATTCTATGATATCCTCCCCTTTTTACATTATGGTCGTTGATAGCGGGATATTTGCGTGATGGATAATAAAAGACGCCGTTTCCGGTATCGATAATCGAGTCGGGCGAGCAGATTTTATCTTCCATGGCTACCATCATGGCAGCGACTTTAAATGTCGAACCGGGTTCAATCAGGTCGGCAATTGCATGATTCCGCGTTTCCATATACCTTCCGGGTTGTTTGCGTTCCATGTTTGATATCGCCTTGATTTCGCCCGTCTTGACTTCCATGACGACGGCTATTCCCAGTTCGGCGTCGATTTCTTTCAGTTTGTCGAGCAGCGCTTTTTCGGTAAAATCCTGTATTTGCGTATCAATCGTTGTTATAATATCATACCCGTCCACAGGTTCTTCGATGGTCACATTTGTCCAACGTTCCCCAACCCGAATGGTCGAATAAAGGCCGGGTTTCCCGCGCAACAAAGAATCATATTGGAGTTCAAGTCCATGATCGCCTCTGTAAAGGCTATCCCTGCCCTGCCGGTCTCTTACAATCGCTATATCCCCAAACGTACGTGAAGCCAGCGAACCGAAAAGTTTGACGCGCTGCATCTTCTCGTCAGCTTTAAGCCCCGTCCGGTTCGAACTGCCCAACCGAAAAAAAGGAAATTTCCGGATCTCCACTAAATCGGCAACCGAAACCCTTCCGGGATAGACCCGATAATTACGTTTTTTGTCGTTCAAACCACGCATTAAGTGGGTTTTATAACTTGCGGGCGAACGATCTTTCAGTTTTCGCGACAGATAAAAAGCCAACGAATCAACACCGTTATTTGCAGAATGCAGGAATGTGTCTTTCAAAAAACTCCCTGCCAGAAAGTCCATATATAACTCATAGCGCGGCGAACTTGTAACCATTAATTTGCCGTCGGAAGCATAAATATTTCCCCGATTGGGTTGAATCAGCCGGCTTGGCCTTTCCTGACTTTTTCCCTTTTCCAGCCATTTATCGCGTTCGATAAAAGCAGTTTTGAATGTAGAAAGCAGAATACCTGTCACGATTGGCAACAGCAAGGCGACAACGATATAGTAGCGGATAAATATCTGTTTATTACGTTTCGAATTATCTATGTTTTTCTCCTCTTCTGCCATTGTTTATCTGCGTAAAATATAGGGAGGCGACTTGGCGCTTTCAAGCTCTAACCCCTGTTTTTTAACTAACTCCTCAATTTGAGATAACCTGTTACTGCCCGTTAATTGTCCGGATATGTCAATCGATTCGTATTTAATATATTCCAATTCTTTTTGTAATTCATTGATACGGCGCAGTTTCGACAGGCACGTATACCGGTTACCCACATAAAAGAAAGTCAGAATGACTACCAGCAGAATCATACGAATATGCCTGACCACAAAATCCTCTCTCAACACACCACCACTCATGATGTATAAGAAAGAAACACGTCTTTTCTTTTTGCTTTTGGGTATTTTTTCTTCGTCGTTCATTGGTTACAATTTTTCAGCAATGCGTAATTTGGCGCTGCGGGCGCGCGGATTATTTGCAATCTCTTCTGCCGAAGGCGTTATGACTTTTGTATTGACCGGCCGGAAAGGCGATAGCCGGTTTCCGTACAGGTCCTGCTTGATTACGCCTTCGACATTGCCGGTACGGAAATAGTTTTTCACCAACCTGTCTTCCAACGAATGATATGCGATTATGACAATCCTTCCTCCGGGTTTTATGACTTTATCCGTTTGAAGCAACAAGTCCCAGAGCGCCTTT
>Ga0209737_10002330_pt1 | contig 13323 bp, 11 predicted proteins | sample TergutCu122P3_FD_187284 | JGI IMG/M metagenome (GOLD analysis project Ga0209737, IMG submission 187284) | Cubitermes ugandensis P3 segment gut microbial communities from Kakamega Forest, Kenya - Cu122 P3 (SPAdes) (version 2) | ecosystem: Host-associated > Arthropoda: Insects > Digestive system... | reverse complement strand
TAAGGTAAAATAGAAATTTTTTTCATAATAAATAAATTTTTGTTAATAGATTAAGGTTTTTCTGTTTTTTAAATGAATGCGCAAAAATAGTTTTTTTTTTAAATACACCGTACGATTGTTTTTTTTATCTAAAAATAATTCAGAGAATTTTATGCTATTTTCGCCGCCAAATTTTAAAAACTTAATATACTTATAATCACACCTACACACTATGAGCAAAAACCTAATCATTGTAGAATCTCCGGCAAAAGCTAAAACAATTCAAAAATTTATTGGAAAAGAATACGAAGTAATTTCCAGCAAAGGGCATATTCGCGACCTCCCCGTGAAAGACTTGGGGATTGACATCCACAAGAATTTTGAGCCACACTACGAAATTATGGCAGATAAGAAGAAGCTTATTGCCGACATAAAAAAGATGGCGAAAGAATCTGAAATGGTATTGTTAGCCACCGACGACGACCGCGAAGGCGAAGCTATTTCATGGCATTTGATGGAAGCCGCAGAGATTCCAAAAAACAAAGCAAAACGTATTGTATTTCACGAAATTACAAAACAAGCAGTTGAATATGCACTGGCAAATCCACGTAATTTAGACATAGACTTAGTAAACGCGCAACAAGCACGTAGAGTTTTAGACCGGTTAGTAGGATTTGAACTCTCGCCGGTACTTTGGAGAAAGATAAAACCACAACTCTCAGCAGGACGTGTACAATCGGTGGCTGTAAAACTTATCGTTGAAAGAGAACGCGAAATCAATCAATTTCAATCCTCATCGAGTTTTAAAGTAACAGGACAGTTTCAATCAACAGAGAATAAAAAGAATGAACTTACCGCAGAACTCAATCATAAATTTAATACTAATGAGGAAGCACAAGTGTTTTTGCACGATTGTATGAGTGCTAATTTTCATGTATCTTCTGTTGAAAAAAACCCGGGTAAAAAATCGCCCGCTCCACCGTTTACTACATCCACCTTGCAGCAAGAGGCCGCAAGGAAGTTAGGGTTTTCCGTTACGAAAACAATGGTTGTGGCGCAACAACTCTACGAATCGGGCTACATTACTTATATGCGTACCGATTCGGTAAACCTGTCTAAGCTGGCATTAGCATCAGCAAAACAAGAAGTTGAAAAATTGTATGGAAAAGAATACGCGAAAACAAGACAGTTTGTTACAAAGACACGCGGCGCACAAGAAGCGCACGAAGCTGTTCGTCCCACAGATTTATCCAACCATACTATTCCCGGAGACACCTTTACCAAACGACTTTATGAACTAATATGGAAACGAACCATTGCTTCTCAGATGAGCGATGCCTTAACTGAAAAAACGATCATTAATATACCATTATCAAACCGAGCAGAACAATTTATTGCGACAGGTGAAGTTGTTCTTTTTCAAGGGTTTTTAAAAGTATATTTAGAATCACACGACGAGGAACAGGATGAAATTGCAGGTTCAATTGCTCCTGTTACAGTTGGAGAGGTATTAAATGCATTGGAAATAAAAGCCGTTCAAAAATTTGCCTACCCGCCGCCGCGTTTTACCGAAGCCAGTTTAGTGAAAAGATTGGAAGAATTAGGAATTGGAAGACCCTCAACATACGCCCCTACTATTTCAACTATTCAAAAAAGAGAATATGTAGTAAAAGAAAATAGACCCGGTAAAGAAAGAATTTTTACACAATTAGTACTGCAAAACCAAACGATTAAGGAAACCGTCTCAAAAGAAAAATATGGCGCAGAAAAAGACAAGCTGTTCCCCACCGATATTGGAATAGTGGTGAACGAATATCTACAAAACAACTTTGCAGCAATCATGGATTACGGATTTACTGCGCAGGTAGAGAAAGAATTTGATGATGTTGCTGAGGGAGCCATGACTTGGCAAAAAATGTTAGAAAATTTCTATAGTGGCTTTCATGAGTCTATCAATCAGGCTATTGCACACTCTCAAAAAGCAAGTGGGGAAAGGGTTTTAGGACAAGATGGAAGTGGAAAAAATGTATATGCAAAATTAGGAAAGTATGGCGCTATGGTGCAAATTGGCGACAATTACGAAGATAATAAAGCCAAATATGCTCGCATGAAAAAAAATCAATCTATTGAATCTATTACTTTGGAAGAAGCATTGGAACTATTTAAACTCCCAAAAACATTAGGAACTTTTAATAACCTTGATGTAGTTGTAGGTATGGGGCGTTTTGGTACCTATATAAAATATGGAGAGCAATTTGTTACCATTCCAAAAGATATTGACCCCCTTGAAATAGATATTGACACTGCCATTACTTTAATTGAAGAAAAAACAAAACAAAATGAAGCCCGTGCTCCAAGACTACTGGGGCAACACAACAATAGTGAAGTTTTTGTGGTTGTTGGCAAATATGGACCATACATTAAGTATAACAATCAAAATATTACATTAGGAAAAGGGATAAATGCAGCAACACTAACCCTACAAGAAGCCATTGAACAAATCTCAACTGTTGGAACTAAAAACATTTTGGTTTCGTTTATAGAAAACGACAATGTAAAAGTGATGAACGGGAGATACGGAGCCTACATTACTAACGGTACAGACAATTTTAAAATTCCAAAAGGAACAGTACCGGAAAAGCTTACTTGGCAAGACGTTTCGCAAATAATGTCCCAAACCACACCCACCGAAAGAAAACGTTTTATTAGAAAAAAATAAATGGAGCTTCTGCCTTTTTTTAAACCCGTTGAGGCTGAAAAATATTTTCCTCAAAATAAAAGCATTGACCCTCACTTATTGGTAAGCCATGTCTGGTTCACTTCGAAAGAGCAAGAGCCCGATTTGTCCAATATCAACATTGTGATAATAGGAGTTCCGGAGTCTCGCTTATCAAACAACAATGAAGGTTGTGAAGAAGCACCGGATGAAATCAGAAAACAATTCTATAAACTTTTTTTATGGAAAAACAACGTATCTATTTTAGATTTGGGTAATCTAATTCCGGGGAAAACTATTGAAGATACCTATGTTATTCTTTCTGACATTCTTGCATTTTTAATTGAACAAGAAATCCTCCCCATTATTGTAGGAGGAAGCAACGACCTCGTTTTTGCCAATTACAAAGCATACGCTAACTTAGAGAAAATTGTAAATATCGTTGCCGTTGATTCAAAATTCGATATAGGAAATGAAAAAGAGCCTATCACTTCCGAAGCATATCTTAATAAAATTGTTCTTCAGCAGCCCAACTACCTCCTCAATTATTCTAATATTGGCTACCAAACCTATCTTAATAGCCAAGCAGATATTGAGTTAATGCAACAGTTGTTCTTTGAAACTTATCGTGTGGGCGGTTTGCGGAAAGATATGGACGAGATTGAACCCATTGTAAGGAATGCCGAAATGGTGGCATTAGATATTTCCGCAGTGCGACAAAGTGATGCGCCCGGAAATGCAAATGCCTCCGCTAACGGTTTTTACGGAGAAGAAATATGCCAAGTTGCGCGCTTTGCCGGACTGAGCGACAAACTGTCCTCGTTTGGTATTTATGAATACAACCCGCTACTTGACTACAACACACAAACCTCGCAACTCATCGCACACGTTCTTTGGTACTTTATTGAAGGTTACTCTCATAGACAAAACGATATTTTGTTTAAAGAGCAAGACCAATATATTCGGAATACAGTTCCTATCACCAACGCACTAAACGAATTGGTTTTTCATCAAAGTAAAAAAACAGGACGATGGTGGCTCGAAGTTCCATTCTTTCACATTAAAAAACAGCAAGATAAAATATATTACTTGCCATGCTCAAAAAACGATTTTGAAACGGCTTGCAAAGATGTCGTGCCGGATAGGTGGTGGAGAGCGTACAACAAACTCAACAGATAATTTTTAAACAGAAAACAAATTTATGAAAAAAGTAACTATTATTTTAACTATTCTCTGCTTTTCTTTGTTAAACCTTTTTGGTACAGAAGAGCAAGACTCATTGAAAACATCAAAATGGGAAGAGTACTGGAAATTATCCGGATTGGTTGGGCTTAAAGTATCGCAAACACACTTGGTAAATTGGGCGGCAGGAGGAAATAGCAACTTCTCCGGCGTAAGTTACGTAAATATTACATTAGATTATAAGAAAAAAAGACATGCTTGGACCACCAACCTTGACACCGATTTTGGAGCAATGTATTCTTCTGATTTTCAAAGCTATAAATGGAGAAAAGGGAACGACAAACTCAACTTCTTCAGTACGTATGGATATGAAATAAGTCCAACAGAAAACATAAAAAGCATGTGGTTTGTTGCCATGAACGCCAGTTTTAAATCTCAATATACTATCGGCTATGAATATCCGGCGGACTTAACTCGAAAAAAAGTTTCCGATTGGCTATCGCCTTCCTATACTTCTGTTTCTGTGGGTATTAATTGGAAATGGAAAGACTTAGTTTCTTTGTACTATTCCCCTATTGCCGGTTTGGTTACCTCGTGCACGGATTCTCTTTTACGCCACTCATACGGAGTACCGGTTGACAAACCTGCCCTTATTTCATTGGGGATGACCTTTCGAGCGGGCATTACTTATTCCGGTGTTAAAAATTTAAAAATTGCTACAAATTTTGTGCTTTACACCCCCTATAGCGACCCCGACCAAAAGTTTGGAAATTTTAATGTGGACTGGGACGTAGTGATTGCATACCAATTCCTTAAAGTGCTAAATGTGTCTTTAACAACCAACCTGAAATACCATCCTAAAATATTGTTTCCCGAAAAACCTTTTCGCCGCATACAGTTTCAAGAAGTGTTAGGATTGGGGGTGGCTTATACTTTTTAAAGTTTTGTGCCCTATTCTTTCAGCATTTTTACTGTTTTCAGTAACTTCAATAACTAAAGAATACGTTACTTCCACTTCCAACTTTCTATCATATATATAGCGTCGTTTTTTAAATAATTGATAATGGGCGCTAATGAATCGTTGTTGGGGATAAAATCGAAATAAAGGGTACTTTTCAAAAAATATCGAGTACTATCGGTAAGCCAAAACTTGAAAGGAGTGGCTACTTTTTCGCCTTCCAACTCATAAATTCTTCCAAACACACGTGCTTTGGGGTCGTTAACCGTAGAAAATTTAATATCATCAGTCATCATTCTTTCTACATGAAACATTACTTGTTCCTCTTCATTCCACATTAGATTATGGAGGTTGTTTTCAATAGGAAATAATGTTATTTTAAATATGGCAGAGAGCATAGGGTAGTTAATATCAATCCAATAGATATTATTTTCTTTTTTTTTGAACGACAGCGCTGCATTTACCGAGTAGTCGAAAGTAAAGGGTAAAACGCTGTCCCAGTGTTGATAGGCTATTTCTGGTGTATGTAGGCGAAAATATCCTTTAGGTTTTGGAACCGGTACCTCTTGTTTTTGAACGCAAGCGGTTAGAAAGAAGATAAGAACAAGGAAAATAGCGATGGTTAGTTTTCGGTTTTCGGTTTTTGGTTTTTGGTTTATCCTCCGGCAAATGGAATGGAGGCCGCACTCGGCACATTTAGGCGCACGCGCAGTGCAAACGTAGCGTCCGTGTAGAATGAGCCAGTGGTGCGCACTTCCCTGTATTGCTTCGGGAATATGTTGCACTAATTGCTTTTCTACTTCTAATGGGGTGGTTGCATTTTCTACAATACCCAACCTATTAGAAACTCTAAACACGTGAGTATCAACGGCAATTGTGGGTTTATCGAAATAAACAGACAAAATCACATTTGCCGTTTTCCTTCCTACTCCGGGCAAGGAGGTAAGCGCAATAAAATTATCTGGAACAACGCCATTAAAATCACTAACTATCTTTTGTGCCAAGCCTATTAAGTGTTTTGTTTTGTTGTTTGGGTACGACACCGACTTAACTAACTCGTAAACATCTTCGTAGGAAGCTATTGCCAATGCAGAAGCTGTTGGAAAATGTTTAAACAAAGCGGGGGTAACGCTATTTACCCGTTTGTCGGTGCATTGAGCCGAAAGTACAACAGCTACTAATAACTCAAACACATTAGAAAATACAAGCTCCGAAGCAGCATCGGGATTGCTTTTTTTGAAATAATCAATAAGAAATTTATATTTTGTGTCTATGGTCATCTCAGAAAAAAAGCATAACTCCTTTAATACTTACAAATTATTTTTTTCACTGCTAACAATGTTTATCTCCAAAATCGAGTTTTACATCGTTGGCATATTGTTTTATTTGCTGTTCTTCTGAGCGTTTGCAAATCAAAAGTACATCATCGGTATCTACCACGATATAGTCTTCTAATCCTTGTACTACAACAACTTTGTATGGTTTTACATTTACGATACATCTTTTTGTATCATACGTTTTTACCCTTTTACCCACGATTGAGTTATCATTATCTTCTTTATCGTTAATATCGTATAGGGCACCCCAAGTGCCCAAGTCCGACCAACCGAACTCAGCGGCGAAGACATGAACATTTTGTGCTTTTTCCATGATGCCGTAGTCCACAGAGATATTTCTGCACATTTCATAAATTCTTTGAATAAAGGCTGTTTCATCGGGGGTATTATAAAGTCCTTCTCCTTGTTTAAATAAAGAATCTACTTCCGGCAAAAACTTAACAAAGGCATCCTCCACCGTTTTCAACGACCACATAAAAATTCCGGCATTCCAAAGAAAGTCTCCGCTTTTAATAAACTGCTGCGCCATTTCTAATTGAGGTTTTTCAGTAAAAGTTTTTACTTCATAGATAGCTTTGTTTTTTTCATAAACTTTGTCTTCATTATATTGTATGTAGCCATAGCCCGTGTTTGGGTACGAGGGGCGAATCCCTATGGTGAGTAGCCAATTGTTCTGCTGCACTGTTTCCAATCCGTTTTTAATAACTTCTAAGAAAACATCTTCCTTCAATATTATATGGTCTGAGGGAGCAACTACTATAACCGCATCAGGGTTTTGCGCTTTTATTTTGTAATTTGCATAGGCAATACATGGGGCGGTATTTCGTCTTGCCGGCTCCAAAACAATTTGATTTTCATTAATATCCGGCAATTGTTTTTGTACCATCTCTTTGTACATCGTGTTTGTTACCACATAAATATTTTCTTTAGGGCAAATCTTAATGAATCGGTCGTATGTTTTTTGAATTAATGTTCGTCCATCACCGAGAATATCAATAAATTGCTTAGGTGTTTCCGTTCTGCTTACAGGCCAAAAGCGTACGCCAATTCCGCCGGCCATAATTACGCAATAATAATTATTGTTCATGAATTTTCTTTTGAAGTTAGAACGACTAATTCTATGAAATAGTATAGCTATGTTTGACGACTTTTTTTAAAAGCGTATTTGAAAATGACTAAAAAAACTTATCTTTGCCGGCTTCTTTGCCCAGGTGGTGGAATTGGTAGACACGCTACTTTGAGGGGGTAGTGAGAGGACTCTCGTGCAAGTTCGACTCTTGTCCTGGGCACTTTAGGCACTGATTATCAGTATCTAAACGGTGCTTAGGCTACCATATAATTTCGACAATTGTGTTTTCAAGGTTTCAATCACCCTTTTTTGCTTGGGCGTTGAAAGAAAGAAATGATGCTCATTAATGCTAATGGTTGTATCGCTAAATGAAGTAATTTTCACAATATTAACTACTGTATTCCTGCTAATTAATAAAAAAGTACTCGCAGGCAAAAAACTCATTAACTCTTTCAAATTCATTCGAAAAATAAACTCCTTATCATCATTCATCTTCAAAACAAGATGATGCCCGATTACAGTAATAAAAAGAATATCAGCAAGTTGAATATTTTCTTTATTCGCTTTTTTGGGAAATGTCGTAATTTCGCTTTTGGTTATTAGACCTATTCTGTCTATGGCCTCCCTTTCAGAATACATTCTTTCAAAATGCTCAACTATCTTAGGAAGATAGTAAGAAAATTGTGCTTTATTCGTGTAAAAAAGCAAATCCCTGTCTAAGTAAAAATTATGTGCCGAAAGACTGTACTTCTCAGGATATGAGGTAAGAATAACTACAAAAATATTCTTTTTCAACGCCTCTAAAAATTGAAAGCCATTCATATTGGGCATTTCAATGTCTAAGAAAATTAAATCTACGTCGTGGTCTTGAAGATAGGTAAGAGCTTTTTCCGACTCATAAAAAGTGCCTATACATTGATAGTTCGAGTACTTCTTAAGCTGGTGTTTGACAGATAAATGTGATGGAAACTCGTCATCAATTATAGTATAGGTAAATTTTTTCATGGAAATATTTTTGCAAAAATATTTTTTTTATTTTGCAAGCAAATTGTTTAAAATGAAATCAGAGAGAAATAATTGCTTCCCGAAAAAGGGAAATTTTGTGCTTTTAAAAGTTGTCTTATGGATTTTTATGGGGATTCTGTATATGGGAGTGTCTATTCTTATACCTTCTACATCGCAGAACATTTACAAAGAATTACTACTCTTTCTCGTCCTTATTTTATCCGTCTATTTTAATACCTCTTATTTGTATTCAAAATTTTATAAAAAAAACAAAGTGAGTTACGCACTTCTGCTATCAGGTACAATATTGGGGTGTATGCTTCTTGAAATTTCGATGTTCTACAAAGAATACCTAACTCTTACTCATACTTTTGGCAGCGCAAACAAAGTGTATGCAGTAATTTTAGTGTTTATTTTTATTAGAAATCTGGCGCTTTTCCTTTTTTTCTTGTGGATAGAGTACTTAAATCAATTAATCGTTTTTTACGATAAAAACGAAAAAATTCACCATAAAGAAATGGCTTTGCTTATTGAAAAACAAGAGTTTGAAAAACAATTCTCAAGGAAAAAACTATTGTCTCATTTTTTCTTCAACATTATTGAGCACTTTTCGGCAAGTTGTTTATTAAACCACAAGGAAAAAACTGCTGATGTTGAACTTTTAGACAAGCTAAAATTTGTACTTTATTATTTTTTGGTTGATGCTGAGAAAGACAAAACCGAATTGAATAAAGAGCTTGCTTTTTATAAGTATTATATTGATTTAGAAAAGTTTAGAAAAAACAATAGGATAGAAATAGACCTAAAAGTTTTGGGGAAACCTGATGATTATACTATTATCCCTTTGCTATTTGAGCCGCTTATCGGCAATGCCCTGAAACACACTAAGCACGATGGCACCGGACGGATAGATATTGTCGTTGATGCTACGTGTTTCCCAAAACTTGTCTTTCGTTGTAAAAATAACTTTTGCTACAGCTCCGCAAATATTGTTTCTTCCGAAAACGGATTAAAAATTTTACAACAACGCTTAGACCTTTGCTATACGAATAAATACACCTTGGATATTACACAAAAAGATGATTTATACGATGTTACACTGTTAATTGATACAGAATAATCTACTCATCTTTTGTTTAGGACATTTTCATGTCGTTTTTTTTGGTAGTAAAATATTTTTGGGGAAACATCAATTATTTCGCACATCAATTATTTCGCAAACATGTTTAACAAAATCCATCATTTTTATGAAAAAAATTCTTTTACCCTACCTTTATGCAATCCTCTTTATTGCACTCATTTGTTTCGCCTGTAACAAACACGAAAACGTCGCGCAAATTACAGAAAAAGAAAACCACACTACTCAACAAACCGCCACTTGGATTTATGCCCAAGACGCTAAAACGTGGCTTATGAAACTTCTTTTTTTAACAGGACACGATGTAACGGTGTGTGGCGGTAAGTGTATGAAACTTTTTGGAGAGTATGGACATATCGACTGCCGTGGCTTCGGAAATGCCTGCTCTAATACCGTTGTAGGTCGCTTAGTAAGAGATGAAGAAGACAACTATTACCTGATACTTACCGAGCATGAGGCACTGGGCGACTACTTAGAGTATCATTTCCCCGACCGTTCGCTATTCATTACTAACCCACAGAATAATACAGAGTTATGGATTAATATCCATGAACAAATACTATGTAGAGATAGCGCAGGTATGCCGTTCATAATTCAAGATATTTGGTTTTCAGAAGAACCTGAATTAGACAATTTATAACTTTCCACTTTCTACTTCCCCTTTGCTTTAACGATTATTTTTAGGTAATTTAAAAAATTGATGTTAATTTGCCAGAAAATAATTAGTATGGCTACCCTTCGCTTAACTCGTGTTTTTAGTTTCGACATGGCACACGTGCTGCTGAACTACCACGGGAAATGTAAAAATATTCACGGACACACCTATAAATTGGAAGTATCCGTAAAGGGTATTCCCTGCAACGATGATACCTCTCCAAAAAAAGGAATGCTTATTGATTTTAGCGATTTTAAAAAAATAATTGAACAAGAGGTCATTTCAGAGTGGGACCATGCTTTGATGATTCACCAAGACTCAGATCCTGTTTTATTGGCTTCTCTTAAAAAAAACTATGAAAAAATTATTCCCGTCCCTTTTCTGCCAACTACCGAAAATATGATCTGTGAGTTGGCTTCTAAAATTGCTACTATCTTGCCCACAGACTTGGAACTTTTTTCGCTTCGTCTTTATGAAACAGAAAAATCGTTTGCAGAATGGTACGCTTTTGAAAATGTATAATAAAAATGTAATAGTCCTATGATTCTTTTCTTTTTTGAAACTAGTTTTAAACTTTTACAAAAACAAGCCATAAAGAATTGGTTGCGTTCTGTTGCATCCTATGAAAATAAGAAAGTAGGAGAGATAAACATTATCTTTCACGAGGACGAGTTTTTATTAGCGCTCAATAAGCAATACCTCAATCATGATACCCTTACCGATATAATTACGTTCGATAACTCTGAGGGGAATATACTAAATGGTGACATTTATATTTCCATAGAGCGAGTAGAAGAAAATTCAAAGCAGTTTTGCTGCTCCTTTGAGGAAGAATTACTACGTGTAATAGTACATGGTATTTTGCATCTTTGCGGTTATGAAGACAAGAGTATTGCTTCTCGAAAAAAAATGAGAGAAAAGGAAGAGAAGGCCTTGTTCAACTTCAAAACTCAATTTAATCATCGAAAAGACAATCAATTATAAATATGTTTCACGGGGAACAATGAAAAATAACTATGATATTATTGTTGTAGGCGCCGGTCACGCCGGGTGTGAAGCTGCTGTTGCTGCTGCAAAGTTGGGCTCTCGCGTACTGCTTATAAACCTTAACCTATCCTTAGTTGCACAAATGTCGTGTAACCCCGCCATGGGGGGAATTGCAAAAGGGCAAATTATACGAGAAATTGATGCCCTTGGTGGAATGTCCGGAATTGTAACCGACCATACTATGGTGCAGTTTAGAATGCTAAACCGCTCAAAAGGCCCCGCCATGTGGAGCCCCAGAGCACAAAGCGATAAATATACATTCTCCCTGTTTTGGAAAAAAATATTAGAAAATCAACCTAATTTAGACTTACGTCAAGATTGCGTAGTAGATGTAATTGTTGATGACAATAAAATTATTGGAGTAGAAACGCTGCAAAAAAGCCAATTTTTCGCTAAGAAAGTAATTCTTACAAATGGCACTTTTTTAAATGGGAAGATTCATATTGGTGAAGTGTCTTTTTCCGGAGGCAGACTGGGTGAAACCAGCTCTCTTTTTCTATCAGATAAACTCACTAACCTTGGGTTATCGGTAAAGCAACTTAAAACAGGAACTCCTGTAAGGTTAGACGGGCGTACTATAGATTTCTCAATAATGGAAGAACAAAAAGGAGATGTAAATCCTGCTAAGTTCTCGTTTATCAACACTCCAAAACTGAAAAACCAACTAAGCTGCTGGATTGTTTACACAAACCCAAACGTTCACGAAACACTAAGAACAGGATTTGAAAAATCTCCAATGTTTCAAGGACGAATAAAAGGAGTAGGACCAAGATATTGCCCATCTATTGAAGATAAAATTAACCGATTTTCCGACAGAGAAAGACATCAACTCTTCTTAGAGCCGGAAGGGAGATGCACGAACGAATACTACCTAAACGGCTTCTCATCGTCGCTGCCGGAAGAAGTACAAGCTGCTGCCCTAAAACTTATTCCGGGATTAAAAAATGCACATATTCTTAAACCCGGTTATGCTATTGAGTACGACTACTTCGACCCCTTAGAACTAAACCCTTCATTAGAATCAAAAAAACTAGAAAATCTTTACATAGCAGGGCAACTCAACGGAACTACGGGCTACGAAGAAGCAGCCTGCCAAGGATTGTTAGCCGGTATTAATGCGCATAGATCCATCCATAATTTAGAGCCTGTTATCCTTTCGCGCTCTGAAGCCTATATAGGAGTTCTCATTGATGACCTTACTACTAAAGGTGTGCAAGACCCTTACAGAATGTTTACTTCGCGCGCTGAATACAGAATCTTGCTTAGACAAGATAATGCCGACATTCGGCTAACACCTATCGGACAAAAAATAGGGCTGATAGATGCAACAAGGATGAAAGCCCTAGAAGATAAATATAACCGACAACATGAGTTGGAGGATTTTTTATCAAAAGAAAACATTAAACCCGAAGAGATAAATACCTATTTGGAAACAGTGGATTGTTCCCCTATAACACAACCCACAAAAGCAGCCCAATTATTGCTTAGACCACAAGTAAATTTTCGTGGCATTATTGAAAATATTACATCTGTAAACAACGAGATTGAAAAGAGAAATATAAATGAAGAAGAAATAGAAAATGTTGAAATCTCGATAAAGTACGGTCCATATATTACAAAAGAAAAAGAACTAGCAGACAGAATGTCGAAAATTGACAATGTTAAAATTCCATCCGATTTTGATTACTATTCTTTTGTATCGCTCTCTTTAGAAGCGCGTGAAAAGTTGACAAAAGTTAAACCACAAAATTTAGGGCAGGCTTCTCGAATAAGTGGAATTAATCCTGCCGATATTGCAATTTTGCTATTACATCTTAAAGGGTAAAATTTTCTCTGACCATTAGTACTTTTTTGTACTGTTTTTAGCAAATTTCTTGTTATTCACTCTATTCTATTGATTTTAAGTGTTTTAAAAACATCGCATTATAGCGCAGAAAAAATAAAATTAATGGTAAAGTTCCAAAAAAGGGTAAAACGGCTCTGAAGTCAAATTTTAAAAAAAATCTACTTTTGCGTTCTCATTTTCTACACTCATACCCCAAATGTCCAAAACTTTTCACATTGCCACTTTAGGATGTAAGCTAAACTACAGCGAATCTTCCCACATTGCGCGAAAATTGCAGAATGGAGGTTTTGAGAGTGCAACTGTTCCCGATTATTATATCATTAACACTTGCACCGTTACAAGCATTGCTGAAAAAAAAGCCCGCAGTTTAATAGCCCAATTTCATAGAAAA
>Ga0209737_10002329_pt1 | contig 13324 bp, 7 predicted proteins | sample TergutCu122P3_FD_187284 | JGI IMG/M metagenome (GOLD analysis project Ga0209737, IMG submission 187284) | Cubitermes ugandensis P3 segment gut microbial communities from Kakamega Forest, Kenya - Cu122 P3 (SPAdes) (version 2) | ecosystem: Host-associated > Arthropoda: Insects > Digestive system >... | reverse complement strand
GAGGGGGAGCTGGCTGAGCTTGAGAAGAAGCTGGTTCGCACGGAGCAGGTGCGTGACAACCTGGATAGGGAGCGGGTTGGTTTGCTTGAGCGCTTGAAGATGCAGGAAATGCGCAGCGCTGAAGAAGATAAGCAGCGGGCGGAGGAAAGCAAAGCTTGGGCGATGCGAGTCAGCCGGATCGACGAGGAACGCGATCGCTATCGTAACGCCTTGATTGCCGTGGAGCGTCGGCTTCAGGCCGTTGAGGCAGGCTTCTCGTACCGTGCGAGGCAGGCGCTGGCTGGAGCTTCGAGTTGGAAAGGCCTGTTGCGCTTGCCATCGCTGCTTTGGAAAGCTTGGCGAGCGTCGAATGCCGATCAACATGGCAATGCCGCTGAGTGGCTGAACCGGCTTGAAGATATTCTGATCACACAAGGAAAAGAGGCCGCGGAGAATTTTGTGAGGAAGCAGGCGGTTGCCTCGGGCGATCTTGCGGTCGGCTTGACGAAATTGGCGCGCTTGCTAACGCGGGACGATCAAACCGCTGCCCTTTCCTTTGCGAAGGAGGCAGTGGACGCCGATCCGCGCCCTTTCCGCAGAAAATGGCTGGCCTTCATGCTCTTTGACGCGGGATATATCAGCGCTGCGCAAGATTTGTTGACCTCTTTGCCGGAAGGCGTCGAATTCAAGCACTCCGAGAAAAACAAGGCTGAATACATCGCGGGTTGCCAGCGCTTGCTTCAGCACCATTTCGCGCTGCCTGAGCCTGCGGCAGAAGCCGCTTATGCTCCTGTATCCAACCGCATTCTGTATGTTGCTGCGAGTTCCTTGCCCTATCACGTGAGTGGCTACACCCTGCGCACTCACAGCCTGCTTCGGGCGTTACGCGAAACGGGTTTCGAGGTGCTATGCGTGACTCGGCCCGGCTATCCGGAGGATCGCTCCGATAGCCAAGGCACTGGAGATGCTCAAGAATCGAAATCCATTGATGGCGTTATCTATGAGCGATTGCCCGGCCCCCACCGTCGCAAGCTCGGCCTTGACCGGTATTTGCTCAAATCGGCGGAAATTCTGGCCGAAAAAGCGCGGACTGAACGTGTGGCAGCCATTCATGCGGCCTCCAACTATGAAGCCGCGTTGCCCGCACTGATAGCGGCCCGTCGCTTGGGTATTCCATTTGTCTATGAAGTGCGCGGGCTGTGGGAGTTTACAACTGCGACGAAGAAATCGAACTGGGAGCAAAGCGAGCGTTTCGCCTTGGAACGCAGTTTGGAGTCCATGACCGCCCAGCATGCAGACCACGTATTGACGCTGACCCAAGCCTTGGCGAACGAACTGTGTTCTCGCGGTGTCGATCAATCGAAAATCCAGCTTGCGCCCAATGCCGTTGATGCGGGAACCTGGGTTCCCGCGCAAAGGGATTCGACGCTTGCATCCTCCTTGGGTATCAAGGAGGGTGATTTCGTCATCGGCTACATCGGTTCTGTTGTCGCTTACGAAGGACTGGATGATCTCATTGAGGCGCTGGCCATGCTTCAGCGGCGCTTGCCGCAGGCGAAGGCGCTCATCGTTGGCGATGGCGATGCATTGCCGGGGGTTCGCCGTTTGACTGAAGCGCGAGGGCTGACAGGCCAAGTCATTTTCGCCGGCAAGCTTGCTCCGGAAAGGGTGAGAGATTATTACGCTCTGTTGAACCTCATTGCCCTGCCAAGAAAACCGGAAACCGTTTGCCAGCTTGTTTCTCCCCTCAAACCGCTGGAAGCCATGGCTCTGGGTATTCCGCTGGTGGTTTCCGATGTGGCGGCGTTACGGGAAATGGTGTTGGATGGCGAAACCGGTTTGGTCCACCTGGCAGGCAATGCGAGATCGCTAGCCGAAAGCATCGAACTGTTGGCGAAGCAACCGGCGTTGCAACGACGGCTGGTGGAAAATGCGCGCCAAGATGTCGTTGCCAATTGGAGTTGGAAGCGCGTGGCGGCGGATATTGCCCGCATCTACGGCAAATTGGTTGGCTCTATCCCTGCCCGTGAGCTTGATCCGGTATCCGAACCGGCCATTGATCTGACACCCATCTTCATCGAAGCAAAAGCTAGCTCGCTTAACGATCAGGAGAAGGCGCTCCTGAATAGCAAAATTGACTTTGCGCTGACACAAGGGCTTGGCGCTTTGCGTGAATTTCTGCTTGCGCAGTGCGCCGATCAATCAAGGAAGTTTGTTCACTTCTGCAATTTGCGCGCTGCGCAATTTTGCCTGGATGCCGGCGAAGAAGCCGAAGCGATAAAGCTGACGGACGATGTTCTACGGGAAGATAACTCCGCATCGACGCTGAGAAGTGCGGCCAGGATTTTCTATAACGCCGCGCAGCTTGAGCGTGCTGAGAATTTGGCCGGCCAGTTGGAGGATGTGCTCAAGGAGGTCAAGCCGGCTGATCGCAAATTCATCGACGAGATTCGGGGGCGCGCGCAACTCGTGGCCTGGGCCTCTCTGCCCGCCCAAGAAAGAACCTTGCCAGTGCAGCCCAAGCGTGTGCTCAATATTCTGGCCTTTAGCCTTCCGTATACGTCGGTAGGTTACGCTACGCGCTCCCACGGGCTGGCGACAGGCATCAAGAACGCAGGCTGGGAGATACGCCCCTATACGCGACCCGGGTTTCCGTATGATTTCAAGCCTGAGCTTGACGGTCAGACCCTTCCCGAGCAAGACGATATTGATGGCATTCTCTATCGCCGTATCTTCGATTTCGACCGCAAGAGTATGAGCGAAGTCGACTACATGCGGGCAGCCATTGCGCATTACGAAGAGATCATTCGGCGCGAACAGCCGGAACTCGTGCATGCCGCTTCCAACTATGTGACGGCCTTTCCCGCTTTGGTGGCGGCAAGGCGTCTCGGCGTGCCCTTTATCTACGAGATCAGGGGCTTCTGGGAAGTGACGCGTTCATCGCGCGACGAACAATTCAAGAACACCGCCAAATACCGCTTCATGCAGTTGTTTGAGGGCTTGACCGCTCGCCATGCGGATCGGGTCATTACCATTACCACGGCCATGAAAGAACAGCTCATGGAACGGGGTGTGCCCGAAAATCGTATCGGCATTGCCTATAACAGCGTCGATCCCGATCGCTTCATGCCTCGCCCACCTGACCGTGAACTGGCAACCGCGCTCGGGATACCGGATGGCGTGCCGGTGATCGGCTACGTTGGTTCCTTCGTCGACTATGAAGGGCTTGACGATCTCGTGACGGCGTGCGCCGGCTTGAAAGCTGCGGGCCGGAATTTTCGCCTGTTGCTGGTAGGCGACGGCGCTGTCTTCGAAAATCTGAAAAAGCAAGTGGAAGACCTGGGGCTTCAAGATATTGCCATCATGACAGGACGGGTGCCGCACGAAAGGGTGGAGGATTATTACTCGCTGATCGACATCGCACCTTTTCCCAGAAAACCCTGGGAAGTCTGTGAATTGGTATCGCCTTTGAAACCCTATGAGGCGATGGCACTGGAGAAGGCGGTGGTGGTGTCAAGCACTCGCGCCCTACAAGAGATCGTCACGCACGATAAGAATGGCATGGTGTTTGCCAAGGGGGATGTCGCTGACTTGCAGCAGAAACTGGATGCGCTTGTAACCGGCTCGGTAAACGGCTCTGCGCTTGGCCGGAAAGCAAGGGCGTGGATTTGTGAAGAGCGCAGTTGGGATGTTGCGGGGCGAGTATGCCACGACATCTATGACGCTGTGTGTCAGGAATGATGTTTTTTCAGCGCGGCGCCATGTCATGCGAAAATGTGGTGTCTCAAGACGGCAGCGCCGTAGGCCGGCATCAGGATCACTGAGATTGCGCAATGCTGGATATTTGCTGTAGATGAAATGGAGAGATAAACCGTGAGAAATTCACAAGAAAAACACATCATTACAGTAAGCGGTAGAGCGATTGAATATTTTTGCCATCCGGCATCGCGCCCAGATGCGCCGGTGTTGTTCATCCTTCACGGGCATGATTATTCGGCAAAGCCATCCAATTTTAGAAATGACAATTATCATGTCGTTTGCCCCATGGACAGGTTTGGACTCAACGGGGGGGGGGGCTGGTGGCTTGGCGAAGATGGGGATTTTTTCTGGATCGAGGCCATGTCCAGAATCGTGACAGAGTATAGAGACAAAGGCGCCTCGGATGTATTTTTTTGGGGATCCAGTATGGGAGGGTTTGGGGCGTTGTTGCACGGATATTTGAATGACGCGAAAGCGGTGTATGCCAATGTGCCGCAAACTATCCTCCTTGGTTCCGCGTATTCTGAAGCGGGGATGAAAAGGTATTTTGAAAAAGTATTTGGAAGCGACGTGGGTGAGTTTAATGATTTGCGCAATGTTATTAAAGAGCCCCGCGGAAAATTTTTTCTATCTTTCAATCAGCTTGAAAAGAATAACTATTTCAAGGAGCAGGGGCTGGATTTCGTTTGCTATTTGAATGAATTGGGTGCCGAGTTTTACTTGGAAGTACGCCCTATTGCCTCCCATGGGAAAAATCACGGACTTCTTGAGACCTTGGGTCTCTTTGAGAAATACCTCTAAATGACGTTTGGTATGGACAATTTATGATTGCAAACATGACGACATCGGATTTTAATCCAGTTGAACTTGCCGTGTCCGGTTGCCCCATATGTGGAGATACGTTAGAAAACGTGGAGTCCGGGCAAAATTGCATGGGGTGTGGCAGCCGGGCGCGGCTTCGTTCGATGGTGCCTCTGGTTAATGACTATCTTGGGACAATTTTCCCGTCATTGCATACTGCCGATCAACCGCTACTTGCATTTGCAATGACTGGCGCGGAGCGAAAAATACTTTCGCAACTATTCAAAAAATTGAAATCTGCTTCCCTGTTCGGGAATTATTCCAAGGACCATGAATCCGGCGTTGATATGCGAGATCTGTCGCGCTATGCGGCAGATAGTTTTTCCGGCGTGTTTGGATGTTTGCTCTTCGATTATTTTCCAGAGCATGAACGCGCCTTGCAGGAATGCTTTCGCGTAATCGCCCCTGGCGGAATATTTTTTACCCATATCGCCCCATATCGTCTTGTAGATGGTCAGGTGCCTCCCCAACAAAAAGGGGTTATCAAGCCTCGGTCGGGGTATTTTGAATATCTTCCCGAAAAAGCAGACCTGGGGGACGTGAAGGTGGGGCGTGACTGGTTCGTTGCGGCAATGAAACGGGTAGGATTCCAATCTCTGATCGTAAGGATCAAGGATGCGGCTACCAATATTGTTTCGGAGTGGTTCGTTGGCATTAAACCAGGTGGTCTTTCGCGAAATTTTTCAACTTTTTTCGATAAAAAAAATTTGAAACGCGGATTTCAAGCGGAGGCCTTCTCCGTATTTCAAGCCGCCGTACCCGTTGGCGAAACTGGGCTTGCAACACTGAAAGTTGAATTGATCAAATCCGAAAGTTCGGCACTGAAGTTTGCAGAGGATCACTGCGTTTCGGCTCCCGATGGCGGTGGCGAAATACGGGAAATTGTGGCGACCAATGGTTCGAATTTCCTTTATATCTCACATGATCTTGGTGGCTCATGGTCGCAGATATACGAAGATATACCGTGGGATAGTCCAATACGGTCCACCTTTAGTCTCGCAAACGGTGGCCGCTTGGTAAGGACTTTTTCGGGAACGATGTATCACTTCGACGAGCGTGCAGAACTCGTCGCCAGCGCTCCGACAGGAGTTTGGCATTGGCATGGGTCGCAAGGGATTGGCGAATCTGCCACAGGCACGGTCATGTATGCAGAATACGCGCCGCTACGCGCTGAGGATGGTGTTCAGCCACTCAGTGTGTGGCGATATCGGCCTAACAATCCTGATCAAGGATGGCAACGGGTATTGACTCTTCCAGCATCACTTCAGCCGCCTCAGGGGGAGATTCGTCATTTTCATGTTTGCCGTCCCAACCCCTTGAATCCTAGCCAGTGGGTGCTGGCGTCCGGTGATAGGGGGGCGCACTGTCGGCTATGGTTCAGTGAAGATGATGGCGATAATTGGTCTGAAGTTCATGCTCCTTCGCCTATTTTTCCAACTGTTCCGGACAACAGGCATCCGCAGGTATTCCGGTTTACTCAATTTTCCACATTGGAAAACGGAGATTTCATTTGGGGAACGGATGATACCTCCAGGGTAGGTTGTGCCGCGCTCGTTAGGATGTCGATAAATTCTGGGCAACCCGTTTTCAAGCTGGAGGGGTGGCTCGGAAAGAATTGCATCCGAAATGTAATGTCATACAAAGACAGGGTTTTTTTGTTGTTTTCAGAATCGAAAGCCGATCCGTCATTAGCTAGTTGCATCTTGTACGATGCTCCAAAAGGACGAATCGTTTCTTTAGTGTTGCCCAATTTTGTTCAATCAGCGAGTTCAGTTACCGACTCCCTTGGATCGGAGAAATTAATAAATGGAGTTGGCTTTTTTCCGGCGCTTGGTGCCGTTCTGGATCCAAGAAATAGAGGTATTTTCCGGGTGAGTTTAAAGGAAATTAATTCGTAGAGGTAGGCCTCGGCTCTGTCGGGGGCTGCCAAGGTTGGGTATTTATAACGCTCTGCGTGAATTTATGATTAACGTCGCTATGATTCCATTTGAAAATCTGGGTAATACTGTTGCATCAAGGCATGTTGTTTTTAAAGCGGAAGAAATGCTTCGCAAAGGATGGAGTCGGCGTGGCTATGAAGCAATTGATCTTTCCAAGGAAATTTCATGGCAGCTTCAAAGTCATGAGAAACGATCTCATAACTTCTATCTTCACTGTCTGGATATGCTCGAACCTTTGTTGAGGGCGCATTCAGAGACTTCCGATGGTAGATATTTGAGAGCATCGCTCCCTATTGCTTTGGACTGGATTCGACAGCATTCTGATTCCCAGGCAGAGGGTATTTCTCCGCTTGCATGGTATGATATGTCCGTTGGCTTTCGCGCTTATCGGCTGGCGTATCTGCTTCAGAGCGCGGAGCATGCAGGTTTGCTTGATGACGACGCGCGGCAGCTCATCTGGTCGTCGCTGGAGCAACATGCCGCTTATCTTGCCGATGACAAGAATATTGCCTTTCACAATAATCACGGCTATTACCAGATTGCGGGGCAAATGGCGATGGGGCGGCGTTTTGCCGATAAATCCCAGGCTATGGCGGATGCCGTGGAGCAAGGGAGTGCTCGCCTTGAGCGCATGCTGGAACAGCAGTTTGCATCGGACGGAATCCATCGTGAGCACTCGCCCGATTATCATCGCATGGTGTACGAAACACTCAAGGCGCTGATTGATGCGGATCTTGTCAGAGACAAGAAAATCGTTGAGTTTGCCTTGCGCATCGAGGAGGCCTTGTCATGGTTTGTTTTGCCCAATCAGCGCATCGTCAATTTTGGCGATTCCGATGATCGCTCACTTGTACGCAAACCCAAAGAGGCAGAAGGTAAATGGAAAACGCCCGAGATGCGATTCTGGGTCAGTGGCGGGAAAGTAGGGGAGGCTTCTAGCCAGATTTGTCGTGCGTTCAAGGAAGGTGGTTACTGGGTCGCAAGGAAGCCTAGCGGCGACGCTCATGATCTTGGCTCATACAGTTACCTTGTGCTTAACGCGGCCTTTCATTCGCGCACGCACAAGCATGCGGATGATCTAAGTTTTATCTGGTCCGACCGGGGGGCGAACATTCTCGTCGATGCGGGGCGCTATGGCTATATTGGCAAGGCGGAGCAAGGCTCGCCGCTTTGGCTGGATGGTTACTGGTATTCGGATCCCCGCCGGGTGTATGTGGAATCTACTCGTGCCCACAACACCCTTGAGTTTGACGGTCTGAATTTCCACCGAAAAGGGGCTGTTCCTTATGGCAGCGCGCTTCGCAGATGGGGCTCAGACGATTCCGGCATGATGTTTGTCGAAGCGGAGTGCAAACACTTCAAATCCATTCGGCGCGTACGCATGCTTTTCTTCATGCCCGGCCAGTGGCTGATTGTCTTTGACTGGTTTCATGATAATGACAAATTGCCTCATTCGGTCAGGCAGTGGTTTCATGTTGGACACGAGTTGGAACTGCTTATGGATCATGGGCAGTTCCTTGTTTCCGTTCCTGGCGCGGACAGGATGCTGCGGGTTGCATCGCTGCTTTCTCCGCCTGTTGCATCGAGAACTTATATCGGCGAAGAAGAGCCTGAGATGCAGGGCTGGTGGTCGCCAAAGGAGCGGGATATCGTTCCTAATTATGCGTTTAATTATGAATTGAATGGGGTTTCCACGGGTGTATTCGCGACTTTGTTCTGCTTTTCCGATACGCTGATTTCGGATCAGAAGTGGTCCAAGGTCAACGTATCCGGCCGAAAGGGGCAACTCCGTTGGTGTAGTGATGGCATAACGCACGACTTGCATTTCGAGCGCCCCGAGAATGGCGAATTGATCGTCAGTTACAAAACCAAATAATGATTGATTGCAATGACGAGTAAGTCGCGCTATGTGTTGGTGACTATCGACGATGAGGCCCAACCCAAGCGAGCCTCTCAGGATCACGTCAAGCGCCTGATCTGGGGGGAGCATGAAAACGGGACGGCGGGCATCCGTGAGATGTGTGCGGCGGCGGACGATGTTGGGGCTAAACTTGTGCATTTTGTTGACGCGTGCGGCGTGTATTTGCATGGAGAAGCCTTTGCGGAAGCGGTCCGCTGGCTGGTGAGTGCGGGGCATGACGTTCAATTGCATACGCACTCCGAGTTTTTGCCGGATGCGTTTTGGACGGAACACGGTTTTTCAATCCGCCCGAGAATGCTGAACGAGTATGAAGAGGCGCGCTCGATTTTCACGATCCGTTATTTCAGTGATTACTTGGCCAGCATTACGGGCAAGCCCATCAAGGCTTTCCGTGCCGGGTCGTTCCGATGGAATGCCGGAACGCTAAAGGCGCAAGCGGAATTGGGGATTCCGCTATCGTTCAATCATTCGATGCGGGCGTACATGGATGGCGCATGCGCTTTTGCCGAGCCATCGGATCAGCCGTTTCAGTGGTCAAACGGTGTGATTGAAGTGCCAATAACGGAGCGCAAATTTCCCGCTTTTGGAAAGGGAGAAACGCCGTGGTGGGGAAGACTGGCCTTTCCATCATCGCCACGCTATCGGGATCCGCCTTGGCGGATTTTGTGGCCATATACCTTGGGGAAAGACAGGCAGGTGCTTGTCCTCTTGATGCATTCCTGGTCGCTCCTGTATTGGGACGAAAACGGCCATGGGGTCTATCGGGATGATCGGCGCCACGAGGACTTTCGTAAATTGATGCGCAGGCTCTCCAAGGACTACGACATTATTACCACCGAGGATTTTCTGGATTTGCACGCACGCGGAAAGATCGAGACGCCGCGCACGCTAGATGTATCCTTGGCTGAAAAGAAACCGACAAAGAGATAAGCATGCTTCGACGGCATTTGCGGGCTTGGCCGAGCGAGCCGTGGCTCGCCTTCAGCCGTTCGCTTACGGCGCGGGCGCTGGAATTTCGGGCGCGGCGCGCTGCGGCGGCGACGCCCTACTCGCCGGAGCCGGGCAGCCTGCTGTACGTGGCCGCGAGCGCCTTGCCCTATCACACCACCGGCTACACGACCCGTACCCATGAGGTCGTTCAGGCTCTGATGGCGGCGGGGGGCAGGGTGCAGGCGTTGACCCGGCCCGGCTATCCCGCTGACCGGGCGGATCGGCTGTGCGATGCGCCAAGCGACGAGACGCGGGTCGGCGCGGTGTCTTACCGGCATGCGCCGGCGCCGGCCAATAATCGGCCCGTGCTGTTCTATGCCTTACAGGCGGCTTCCGTCGTGGCGGATATTGCGGCGCGGCATCGCGTGGCGGTGATTCACGCGGCCTCCAATCATGTCAATGCCTTGCCCGCGCTCCTGGCGGCGCGGCAGCTGGGCATTCCCTTTCAATACGAGATGCGCGGCTTGTGGGAATTGACCCGCATTTCGCGTATGCCGTGGTACGAGAACCGGCAGGGCTTCAAGCAAGGGCTGCAACTCGAAGGGCTGGTCGCCCGCCAGGCCGACAGGCTATTCGTGATTTCGGAACAACTCGGCCGTTTCGCGCGGGATCGTTGGGGGATCGTACCGGAGCGGATGTTCCTGCTGCCCAATTGCGTGGATCCTGAACGTTTTGCGCCTGCGGACGCGCAGGAGGTGGCGCCAAATACCATTGCCTATGCCGGCTCGCTGATGCCCTACGAGGGGCTGGATACGCTGATCGAGGCCGTGGCCCGCCTGGCGGCCAGAGAGGTCGACGTGAGGCTCGATATCGTCGGGGAGGGCGAAGCCCGCACCGCACTGGAGGCTCAAACGCGCTCGCTGGGCCTGTCCGGCCGGGTGCGTTTTCTGGGCCGGGTATCGCCCGACGCGGCGCGGGAGACGATACGCCGCAGCGCGCTGGTGTGCATTCCCCGGAAACCTTTCAAGGTGTGCGAGATCGTCCCGCCCATCAAGCTGGTGGAGGCGCTGGCGATGGGCAAGCCAGTGATCATTCCCGATCTGCCGGTATTGCGCGACGAGATGGGGATTGAGCCGGCGGGCTGGTTTTTCCGGGCGGGCGATGCCGCTGATTTGGCGCTGGTCATCAAGCGGGCCATCGAGGATAGAGCGGCGCTGCGGGCATTGGGCGTTCGCGCCAGAGAGCATGTGCTGACTCAGCGCAATTGGCGGCAGTTCGTCGCCGGGGCGCTGCCGGGGGCGGGCGCTGATGCCGGGGTTCGGGCGTTTCCGGAAGCAATGTCACTGAAACAAGGTGAAATTTGAATGGTCGGTCGAGTCATACGAAAGCTGGGTTCGTTCATCTACATGCACCCGACGGTGGGTGAGGATGTCGTGTCGGCGGGGCCGTTCGGACGTCTAAAAATTGCGTTGGTCACGGATTACTTCACGACGGATTGCCTGTCGGCGGAATGCCGGATACGCGCCTTGACGCCCGGTAATTACGCCGAGGTGATAAGGGAATGGAAACCGGATCTGGTTCTGGTCGAGTCCGCCTTCCACGGCGTAAACGGCAGTTGGCGCTACGAGTTGGCCAAGCAGCCCAAGTGGCTGCGTCTGACCAAGCCGCGCGCCATTTATCGTCTGGTTGAGTTCGCCAGACGACAGGGCATTCCCACGGTTTTCTGGAACAAGGACGATGGCGCTTTTTTCGATGCTTTCATCGACGTGGCCAAAGCCTTCGATCACGTATTCACGACCGATGCCGATTGCCTTCCCCGCTACCGCCAGCAGGTACCGCCCCATGCCTCCGTGAATACCTTGCTCATGCCCTACCAGCCGGCTAGTCACAATTTCACCGGCTTCAATTTCACGTGCAAGGAAGCCTGCTTCACCGGCAGCTACTATCGCCGCATTCTGGATGAGCGCCGGGCCTTTCTCGACATGATGTTCGACGCCTGCGAAGAAAGTGGCCTGTTGCTCAATGTTTATGACCGGAATCTCGATCGTTTCTCCCGCTATTTTGAATTCCGCTTTCCCAAGAAACGGCAGTTGCGCGTGCATGGCAAGGTTGCGCACGGTGATACCGCTCAGGTTTACAAGTCGCATGTCGTCTCGCTCAATGTGAATTCCGTCACCGGCTCGGGGACCATGTATTCGCGCCGTCTGGTTGAAATTCTGGCCTGCGGCGGCATTGCGGTGACCAATCCCGGCCGCTCGGTCGATCAATTGTTTCGCGATTACTGCCATGTGGTGAGTACGCCGGAGGAAGCGCGAGAGCTGCTGGCCCGCTTGAGGCATGGCCCGTCGCCGGATGATCTGGCGCGCGCCGAGGCTGGCGCGCGTTATGTGCGCCAGCATCACACTTGGGCGCATCGGCTGGAACAAATCTGCTCGGTCGCGGGGATTTGATGGCGGCTTTGCTTGCCGGATTCGCATGGCTCGCCAAGGCGGTGTTCTTACTGGTGGCAGCGTATTTCGCGCTGTATGTCGCGCTCGAAGTGCGGGTCATGCTGATTTCGCGCAAGGTGGAAAGGCGAAAGCTGACCGAGCACGAAGCGCCAAGCGCCCTGGACGAGGGGTTCAAACCGTCGGTGAGTGTGCTGCTGCCGGTCTGCAATGAGGCGTCGGTGGTGGAAAGACTGATTGATGCGGCCTGCCGTCTGCGCTATCCCGCGCATGCCCTGGAGATTCTGGCGCTCGACGATTCGTCGGATGGCACGACGGCGCTCGCCCAAGCCCGGGTCGACCGGCATGCCGGAGAGGGCGTCAATATCCGGCTGATTCGCCGCGAGTGCAGAAAAAATTACAAGGCGGGCAATCTGCTCAACGGTATTCGTGAGGCAAAGGGGGAGTTTTTCGCCATTTTCGATGCGGATTTTCTTCCGCCGGCGGATTTTCTTTTGAGGACCATTCCCTGCTTCAAGGATGCCCGGCTGGGCTTTTTGCAAACCGGGATAGGCTACGAGAACCGCGATGCCTCCTTTCTGACCCGCTTTCAGGCCATGGAAATGGGACATCAGCAATACGTGACCGTGGGCCTGAGCGAGGATGGCGACATGGCTTCCCTGAGCGGCAGTTCCTGCGTATGGCGCAAGGCGTGCGTGGAGGCGCTGGGCGGCTGGAACGCGGACACGGCTACGGAAGACGTGGATCTCGGCTATCGGGCGCAATTCGGCGACTGGAAATACGCCTATCTGCGCGATGTCGTTTCCATGTCCCTGTTGCCGGAAAGCATCAGCGCCTTTCGCATGCAGCGCGAACGCTGGGGGCGGGGGCTGATTCACAGCGCCTTCAAGCATGCACGCCAGATGTTGCGCCAGCCCATGCCGTTGATGAAGCGCCTGCACGCTATTTCCATGATGTTTTCCTCGCTGCTGCTGGCCTCCATTCATGTGCTGGTACTGCTGAGTCTGCCGCTCAATTATCTGATTGAGTTCGATCAGGCCACGATGCGCTGGGCCGCGCCGATTTTCTTTGGCTTGGTGGCGATCTGGGCGCTGGATAACGCCTTCGGCGCGCGGAAGGGCGCAAGATTCGAGGACAGGCCAAGCATCGCGCGGTCGCTGTGGCATACCTATCTGTATGTCGCCATGTTTTTGCCCATGGCCTGGTATTACTTCGCGGGCGGTGCGCGGGCGCTTTTTGGCGTGCATGGAGAATTCCATCGCACGCCCAAGGGCCACGATGAAAAGCTCTCTTTCAGGCCTCGCATCGACCGGGCGCTATGGGCGGGCGAGCTGTTGACCTTTGTCTATTCGGCGCTGGCGATAGGGGTGGCTTTTCATGAGCGCAATTATTTTCTGATTCCCATGAACGTGACCGCCTGCGTGGGTTTTGGCATGGTTCTTTACTGGTCCTGGCGGGAGCGGCATGAGCGCGTTTGATGCCGGCGG
>Ga0209737_10002328_pt1 | contig 13325 bp, 17 predicted proteins | sample TergutCu122P3_FD_187284 | JGI IMG/M metagenome (GOLD analysis project Ga0209737, IMG submission 187284) | Cubitermes ugandensis P3 segment gut microbial communities from Kakamega Forest, Kenya - Cu122 P3 (SPAdes) (version 2) | ecosystem: Host-associated > Arthropoda: Insects > Digestive system... | reverse complement strand
GTTTGAGTTGCTTTGTATCAAGCCGCTTGCTAACTTTCCGCTTAAAATGATTTGCAGGCTGTCGTAGCCGATATTGAAAAATTGTAGGTCTTCATATCGTTTTTCGATGTCGGATATTTTGGGGCGTGTGTAGTTTATTTTTAATTGGGGGTTGTCGGAACTGAGTGTAAAAACGCGGTTTCGGTCGAAAAGTGTTAGTTCGCTTGGTTTGCTGTCAATTACAATTGCTTCGCCGGTGTGGGTTTCGGCATTGAGTATGTAACTGTATTCACAAATGACGTAATATTCGGTGTTTTTGTTTTCGCGGTCAACGTGGCGGACTGTTGCGAATTGGCGGTTGTAGGCAGTCCAGAAGCCGTGCGCGAACAGGGGTTGCATTGTAAAACATAGCGCACCACAGACGCCCATAACAACGAGTTCGCCGCGCAGGTCGCCGGACTTGAAACGGAAATTGACGTTTCCGGGCATTACGCAGGGGTTTTTAAAGAATGGGTATAAGAGTGGAACACCGGAATAAGTAACCATGTCGAAAACGAAATGTCCGATAGTGGCAAAAACAGCGATTTTAACGAGGTTTGTGTTTGGGATGATGCCAAACTTAAATAAAGCAAAAGAAGCCGCCCAGATGAATAACAGGAACAAAAGGGAGTGTGTTATTGTTCGGTGTCCTGCTTTTCGGTAAAGAAGCCATGATATTGGGTAGAATATTTTTCCGATGGCGCTTTTGGTTGTGTCGATGTCGGGCAGGATGGAAAAGAGGGCGCAGGCGGCGATGTATTCGGGGGTTTCAAAGACGTTGACGTCTGTGAAAGAACAGAGGGTGCCTGTGAAGACGAAGCCGCCGATTATGTGTGTTCCGGCTTTCATGGGAGGGATTGAGTAACTGAATAATTGAGTAACTGATGTCGCTTCGGCTGCTTCGGCAGGCTCAGCAACCGGTAGAGAATAACATTATTTTTTGCTTCAGGGAGTGCGATGAGAGTAGGGAACTGCCATTCATCAGGTAAGAGTAAGTTAAAAAATGATGTTATTTTGTTTTTCATGGCTATATGAATTTTTGTTTAGTGCGTGCTACGAAAGCGCGGGACATTATTAGTAAAATCATTGCCATGCCGCCGATTAGACGGAGGGCGGGGTTGTCGAGTTCGCCTGTCATGTAGCGCATGACGGCTAATGAGGCTATGAGCAAAACGACCAAGTATGAGCAATCCCACTCTTTTATTGCGCCGGCAAAGGTTATGCTTCGGACTGTGTGGGTTAAGAGGTTTGGCTCGCGGCGGTAGCGTTCGACCATTTCGGTAATTGCCTTGGGGTTTCCGTCTGTTTGTTGCCAGATATGATTGCGGTAAACTTCGTAATCTTCTATTTCCAAGTCGTAAGAGAGTTTATGTATTAAATCGAATGTATGTAAGCGGGACAAATTTTTGAGTTCGATTTTCTCAAAATTCCAAAAGAATGGGGCTTTGGCAATGCTTATCTCGGTGGCGGTTGTGAGTATTACAAACGTATCTTTCAGATAGTCAATAACTTTTAGGGATTGCCTTGTAACTTGGTCGAATTGCTTTATTTTCAAAACGTATTCTTTTGGCTCTACCAAGCGTTTTATTTCATCGCAAAGATAGCCGATTGACTGACGGCTTAGTTTTGTTTCGATTTTCGATCGATCAAAGTCGCCGAACAGTACCTTTGCAACTTGTTCTTTATCGTTCTCATAGAGATATAAAAGCATGTAGATTAATGACATCTTAATTGCGCCGGTATCATCGAATGTTAAAACATTTTTGCCGTTGGTTTTGATGCTTTCTAACAAAAGGCGCTTACCTGTTCCGATGCCGCCAAAGATGATGACGTTTGTGCCTTTATCGAGGTGTTCGGAAATGGTTTGGAGTTCGGAACTGCGACCTACGATGGCGGTGTGTTTTTGGTTGGGTATATATGGAACGTGGGGGGGGCGCTTGATTAAGGAGTTAAAGGGAGTTAAGAAGTTAAAGAAGTTAGTTTTTGCGCCGTTTCGGGCGGCGGCGGCGTTGACGCATTTTGTTAGTTTTTCTTTGGGTATGTGGGTGTAGATGCGTGATGTGTCTAAGGATTGATGACCAAGCAGGTCGGCTATTTCGTGAAGCTCTGAGCCGGTTGCAACCAATGATGTGGCAAATGAATGTCGCAGGGCGTGGGGGTGTAAGTTCTTAATATTGACTTTTTTGATAGACAGGCGCTTCAGGTATTTTAAAACGGCATCGCGACATATATGGTCGTCTTTTTTTGTTGGCGATGGGAAGAGGTATGTATCGCGGTCTAACTTGTTGAACTCTTTGGCGTATTGGGCAAGGCATAAAAAGAGCCTTTGAGATAGCGGTATCTGGCGGGTTTGAAAATCTTTTGACTTTTTTCTCTTTTTCAAACTCTGTACATTAAGAAGTTGTTTTTTGAAATCGAAGTTGCCAAAGGTTAAAGAAATTGCTTCGGACACTCTTAAACCGGCATCGAGCATTAAGAGAACTAAACACTTATGTTTTAAGTCTTCTATCGAGTTGACTAATAGAGAGGCTTCGTTTTGGTTTAGGAAGTGGATTTCTTTCTCTATCATCTTTTTAGTGGTTAATGGTTAACGGTTAGTGGTTAATGATTAGTGGCACTTCGGCAGGCTCAGTGACCACAGGCACAGTGACCGAAGTAACCGTAGTGACCGATAGGACAAAGTATTGGGACAAGTCTAATTGGGCTTGGTATTCTGTAAGTTGTTCGATGTCTAAGAGGTAGCGTTGGATGTCGGCGACTTCGGTGTTGTGGGATTTGATTTTGTTTAAGATGCTGCTTCGTTCTCTTAGAAATGTTTCGGTGTCAATCTCATGGGCTTCGTGTTGTTGGACTTTGATTTTGTAAATTTCTATATCATTTAGTAAAATTTCGTGCGATAGTTGAATGTTGGTAATTCGTTGGTTGATTTGTAAATAGAGGGTTTTCAATCTTATTTCCTGCGTGTGTTCCAAATTGGTGTAACGGCGTTCAATTGCCGATATTCTGCGGGTTTCCTGCCGTTTGCCTATCATGTTGGAAATAATAGGTCCGGTTGAGATTGTAAAGTAGTAGTTGTTATTTATAAAATCGTAGTTGAGATTGGGGGCAAAGTGCCAAGGTGTTAATTTGTAAACTCCTTTTATTTCCTCTATTTCAATGTCTTTTTTTATGGCAAGGGATTGTTGTAGCTTGGTTATGAGGGTGTCTAACTGCAATGTTTGTTGGGTCACTTCGGCTGCTTCGACTGCTTCGGACACTTCGACAGGCTCAGTGACCGCAGTGACCGAAGCGACCGTGCCGGCTTGACCATAAGAGGCGATAACAGGCGCTAATGAAACAATCAGTATGAAGACACGAGATATCATAATGTTACTTTTTTTTTCGACCTCTTTTGCTTTCGGCTTCTTTGACGAAATGGGGGCGGGGCGGAATGTCGGGGTTATTTTCTTTATGGGCTGTAATAATCACAGTAAGAGCGTCTTTGAATGAAAATAATACGTTGCCTGTTGTCATTGCCTGTTGGTGTTGGAAGTTGCGGATGTATTCGATTAGTGGGATTGGGAGTTTGGCGCTGATTAGGGTTTCGGCGGCTTGGGGACTATTGGGACGACTTGGGACGATGGGCGCTTCGGCAGGCTCAGCGACCGAGGATTTTGACAGCATTGCTTGTAAGTTGTTCTTGTTCATGTAAATAGTGGTTAATGGTTAACGGTTAATGAATTGTTTTGTTTGAGTTTTGAGATTATTTCGTTTCCGAGGTTTGTATAGTCGGTGGCGGCGGGGCAGGTGTTTGAATATTCGAAAATGCTTACTTTCTGCATTTCGGCTTTTTTAAAATCTTCGTACTGACGAATTTTTGTGTTGAACAGGGCAATGTCAATTCCTTTTTCTTTCATTTGGGAAAGTATATCCCGGGCAACGATGGTTTTTTCTTTGTACTTGTTTATAAATGCGCCAAGTATTGACAAATCGGGGTTTAAGCCGTCGCGGACAATTGAGATAATATTTAACATCATCTCGAGTCCGTTGAAAGCTAGAAATGATGCTTCCATAGGAATCAGTACCCATTGGGATGCCGCCAGTGCGTTTGTAGTAATCATGTTTATTGCCGGCGGACAATCAATAAGACATACATCAAAACCTTTGCTTACCTTTTTGAGCGCCTTTGATAAAAACATCTCGCGTTGCATTGCTCCGATTATTTCGAGTTCAATTCCTGCAAAGTCGAGCGATGACGGAATGATGGACAGGTTGCCGGATACTTCGTAAATTTTTGGGACTTTGTTCCGGAACACATCTAAAACGGTACTTGCCGAATCTTCCGGAATGTTTGATAGTTGAGATAGATTTGCCTGTGCGTCAATATCTACCATGAGCGTTTTATAACCCTGTAAGGCAAAGAACGCACCAATGTTGCGGGTGGTAGTGCTTTTGCCAACTCCGCCTTTTTGATTCATTACTGAAATAGTTACCATTTTTTTAGTGGTTAGTGGTTAATAAACAACATAAAAGTATATTTTAAAAGGTGCAAATATATCATATATTTTAAATATATCAAATATTTCATATATTTTAAATATATCATATATATTATATAGTTCATATATTCCATATATTTAATATAGTTCGAATATATCATATAGTTCATATATTCCATATAGTTTGGTGTTTTTTTGGTTAAGATTATAGTATATCGGGGTACGGGGGTCGTCAAAATAGTTATTTTGCAGACGTATAAAAATGGGGTTTTGTCTGCAAAAATTTGGGGGGTTGAAAGGTAAAAAACTGACATAATGTCAGGTCGTAATTAGCTGATTTTCAAATATTTACAAAACAGCTCCGCCGCGGAATTTTTTCTTTTTGGTTTTTCTTTGTTTTTTTGTTTTTCTGCGTTTCGTGGCGTTATGTAACTATTTGATTTTCAATTTTTTGCAATACCGCTTTATTAAAATATTTTTGAATATATTTAAATACATTAGTTATTTGTGTTATCAACGGTTGGAAAAATCGTTGTAAGTGATTGATATTGACTGTATTACAAGGGTTGAAAAATGCTTAATTATGACTTTTGGAATACTTTTTATGACTTTTGGAATACTTTTTTAGATAACGAACTATGACTTTTGGAATACTGCAAAGACATTTTTTTGTTAATGTCATAATTGTTTTTTATATTTGCAAGAAGTAAATGTATTTAAAATGAAAGAGTATTCGAGATGTCATAATTAAAAACGTAACAGCAATGGAACAAGATAATTACGAAATAGAAGAAAGTCCGAAAGACCAACACGCAATAGAGCGGGCAAACGTATTGCAGTCGTATATTCTGACAACTGCGCGATATGACTTTAATGTGTATGAAAAGCGAATACTTTACAGGATAGTAGAGGGTATGCAACATCTTTTAAAGGGAGAAAAACTAAATATTGACCTGCGATTTAGAATTGATAAGTTGCTGTTTGATTTATATGAGGTACAGATGCCATTAAAGGCTTTTTTGTACAATGAGGAAGATAAAAACCATATAAGAGCAAAAGAGGCGCTAAGGCGGATGCAACAAAAGGTGTTTGAGTATGAAGATGACAGGGAATGGCGGTCAATGACTTTAATATCGCGCCCAAAAATCAGCAAATACGATAGTATGGTAAGTTTTAGATTGGACGAAGATATATATAACGCTTTAATGAATTTTTCAAAGGGTTTTAAGAAGTATGAATTAAAGACTGCGTTTCAGTTCAAGAGTGTTTATGCTATGCGTTTTTATGAGCTGTTTTCGGGGCAACGAACGCCGCTAATATATACTATCCGAGATTTGAAATTGATGTTTGGTGTAGAGAAAAAATATAAGCTGACGGCGGATTTTATAAAGAGGGTAGTTGACACAGCACAAAGGGAACTTAACGAGAAAAGCCCTTATTCATTTGAGTACACGCCATTGAAAAAAGGGCGGGAAATAGTGAGTATTAAATTTTATCCTGTTACTATACCCGAAAACGTAGATACAGAATTTGAGGCAAAGGAACTGCGGCGGAAGCTGTCGCCCAGTTGGATGATAGACCGACAAAATTTACAGTACCTTAAAGAGCATTATATGTTTTCGACGCCGGAACTGAAAAATAACATTGAACTTTTTGAGAAAGCGCAAAAAGAGATTCCGGACCTTCTTATGTTTTTGAGCGAGGTTAAGGCGAAAGCGAACAGGGCGACTAACCCGAAAGGGTATTTGATTAATGCGTTGCGAAAAAAGTTGAATATAAGAACTAAAAAAAGTGGTTAATGGTTAGTGGTTAACGGTTAATATTTTAATGATTTATTTGTTTGGTAATAAAATAATTAGTATATTTGAGGAGTATTAATATTAAAATTTAAGATATGGAAACAGCAAAAGGAATTTTACACAGCAACTCCGAAATTTGCGATGTGCAAATAGTTAAAGAGGTAGATAATAACAACATTGTTGTTATTACGCCAAACGGCGTGAAATGTACCGCAATTTACAACCCTTTTACAAATCTGATATATGCAGATGATAAATACGGAGTAATTGAATAAGGAGTATTATTTTGAAAAATGAAAACAAGAGATTTAAAATTAATAAGGGAAGCGCACGAGGCGGCGTACAAAGCATATTCAGCACTAACCGAACTAAACGATGAAGCAGGCGATGTGCCTGAAGAAATAGAAGAACTGTTATCAAAAGCCGATGAACTACAAGCGGAATTATACGAATTAATTGAAAACATGACATAAATTATGAATAATACCGAAACATATTTTTCTAATTTATGCGCCGATGAAAAAGGCAAGTTTTGCAGTATTTGCACAGTTATTTGCCCTGATAGAGATTTTCGCTCTATGGCTGAGAGTGGCTTATGTCTTAAACATTGTAGTTGCTGCCGATGGGATGGGCAATGTAACGCTGCACAGTACAAACGTTGACGGCGGGTAAATAAAAATGAGATGAACAGGTACGAAATTTCATATTGTGAAATGTCGGCAGACGATAACCCCACAAGAGAATGGTATAATATAGCAACTGTTAAAACCTACAAGGCGGCGGAAAGGGTTGCTATCAGAAATTCAAAAAAATATTTTGAAACTGAAATAAGAGGATATGATGAGAATAACGACCTTATTCTTCATCAATATTATCAAAAAGGAAAAACGATTGATATGTGCGTTTAAAAAAATATTGTACCTTTACAACAAAATTAAAAACATAAAAAACTATGAATTATGAAAAACTATCTAATTGGTTTTGGGACATCGCAAAATATGTAATAACCGGTATTATAATTTCTACTTTTTTGGGGAACTTTCAAAACCAACCTACTAAATTGTACTTATACAGCAGTATGATAGTAGCGGCATTAATAATAATTGCGGTTTTTTTTGAACAAAAAGCAAATAAAAAATAATTATGGAATCAATTTTAAGTAACGGATTTTTTTGGGGATTTTTATGTATAATGTTTGCGGCAGTAGTTGGCTATTATAGTGGTCGCCCCGAAAAAACAAGCGAGAAGCCTGCACAGGCATAAAAAAAATAACATTAAAATTTGTTCCGGCGCCGGCGATGGGGATGCAGTTCTGCACTCCATCGGCGACAATAAACGGAAAAATAATGTTATTTTTTAGAGCGCTGCCGGCGCATCAGGCGCGGATGGGGCGTGCTCGATGCGAAATATAATGTTATTTTTTCTTCAGCCTATCCGTTACTTCGGCAAGGCTCAGCACAAGAATGGTTGTAGTCGTCACGGCTACCCCCTGCAAGATTTTGCAATATCTTCGATGCGGGTTAAGGCTTGGCTTTGTTCGCCGATGGTCTTTCTTGCTTCCGCCAGTTGAAGCCGCAAAGAACTCACATCATTTTTATAGGTTAAGAAGTTTTTGACTGCAAGTAAAACGGCTTTGCTACTTGTGCCAACGCCGAAATAGTTTTGAAGCTCGCGCAGTTTTATCAAAGTGTCGGCGTCTAAGTCTCGAATCTGAAGGCTTCCACCCTCGCTTCCTTTTGGTTTTCTTTTTGATTCATTCATAACATTAAGAATTAGATTGTTAAAAGTCAAAGATAATAAAATAATGTTATTATTGCAAGAACAGGGCGAAAATAATCGTTGCCGGTATACAAAAATAATATTATTCTGTTTGCCGGAAATTAAATTAATGTTATTTTGACAAATCCCGGTCAAAAATAACAGCTGCTGCAGGACAAAAATAATGTTATTTTTTTCGGCACGTCATAAAGGTTTGGCACGAAATTTGCCTTTTTTCCCATTAAATACTAAAAAATATACGCTGTACTAATAATAAAGCGCCGCAGGCACTTAAACATTTTTTTTTGCGCTTTCTTCAGTGAGGGATTTAGCGAGTGCAAAAAAAAATATTCAACAAACAAGCGGGTCGCTTTGGCTGTGCGAGGGGGGTAATAGTGGTTAATGGTTAGTGGTTAATGGTTAATGAATTATGTTTTTTTAATTAATAAAAAAGGCGAAGCCACCACTTAAAAAAGTGAACTTTCGCACCCAAGTGATTTTTTACTCGCGTTCAAATCAGAGTAGGGGGGTTGTTTTGGGGTGGTGGTCGGGGTTGTGGTGGTAATAAAAAGGCGGAACGCACCAACGGCGGCGAGCCGTGCCAGCGGAGCGGAGAGTGGCACGCCGCCGACAGCCTTGAGCCAATTCAAAATAAAAAGGCGCATGCACCACGCACCGATTAAAATAAACCGCCCCAAGCGGTTTTTTTTATATGGGTGCAACAGCCTTGAGCCATAAAACACAGGCGGAACGCACCAACGGCGCGGATGCCGTCCGAGTGTAGCGAGGACGTGCATCCACGCCGACAGCCTTGAGCCAATCGGCTAAAGCCGTTATAATAAAGAAGCGCCCGCACCGCTAAAAGAGGGTGGGAGTTGGCGGGTTGTGCGATGGGAAAGTAGGGGGGCAGAAAGGCGCACTTAAACGGCAGAAACTAACAGCAACGCAAAAATACCGCTAAAAGACACTGACTTATAAGAACGACAGCGCCTTTGCGGGGCTATTTGATATAATGTCCTCTTATAGGCAAAAGGCTTTTACTGCGGGGTGGGTTGTGTGAAAGAGTCGGCTTTGCCGTGCCGTCTTTGACTATAAGACCACATTATGTCAAATAGCTTGGGTAGCGGGCTGCATTGGGTGATGGGTGGGTTGTTAAAGACGCGGGCGCACCGATTTAGAAGTTTGAAGTTTGAGGTTTGAAGTTTGATAAAAATCCGGGACACTCCACTTTGCTCAGGGCAGGCATTCCGAAGCACGAGGGCGGTTTTTGCTGTTATTGGGTGGGTGGGTGGGAAATAACAGCGAAAACCGCCAACAACGAAAAAAAATCAACGTACTTTTGTACTGCATTAAATCAATTTAATCATGTCAAATTTATATAAGGTTTTACATAAATACGGTGGTAAAAACACTAACCGAAAAATTAATGAAACAATTTTCAGTAAACAAAAATCGGCATATCAGTTTGAGCAGAGGAGTAAAAAGGGGTGGGAAACTTTAACAGGAAACTACGACCGCCCGATAACACGAATGATACTAAAAGAGGGTAGCGACAAATGGGAACAATACACTGTAATCGGGAATAAATTGGTTACTGTTCCGGAACTCGAAAATATTTTGAACTTTCTTAGAGATGAAGCGCAGGAACTTTAATAGACAGAATGAAGTTTGTGAGCTTCGGGAAGCCGGCGAGGAGTTAAAGGAGTTAGGGGGAGTTAGAAAGTAAAAAAGCCTGCGGGTTTGAGTGCAGGCTAATTTTAATAAGAAAGACCAACAAAAGTTTTTAATCTACTACTTTGACATATTTTACTTTTGTAGGCTTAATTGCACAATTTTCGTAATATTCAATAATAAAATCATTGACTAACATAACCATTGCATCAGCAGGTTTTCCGCTTTCATATACGTTCCATGTAATGCTCAAATTGTTTACGTTCTTATCCCAGTTATAAAATAACCAATTTTCAATATAGCTTTCATAAACACCTACCCAAGCGTCTATCCTTTCACGAAACATATTCACACCCTCACATTTCGGACATTTTTCGTGCCATTCGTCAAATTCAACGCCACACAGTTCGGGCAGTGGGTTTAAACAAACGTATGAAACCTGCTTTACTGATTTAATAACAATTTTCAAACTTGAAGTTCCGGCAGGTAATTCCGCCCTTATTGAATACTTTATTGGTATGCTATTACTTCCATCTAAGAATCGTTTACCTATCATAAACTCTTCAGCCAAAATATTAAGACCGTATTTCCCTTTTTCCGGATAGGTAAAGAGTAAAGGCTGTTCGACTTCGGGTTGCTCGACTTCGGGCTGTTCAATTTCGGGTTGCTCAACTTCGGGTTGCTCAACTTCGGGTTGTTCGACTTCGGGTTGCTCAACTTCGGGTTGTTCGACTTCGGGTTGTTCAACTTCGGGTTGTTCAACTTCGGGTTGTTCAACTTCGGGTTGCTCGACTTCGGGTTGCTCGACTTTATCACAGCCCAAAGTCATAAAAAACAGGACACATAGTATAACCCCTGCTAACTTTAATTGATTTTTAATTATTGATTTCATAATTATTGGCTTTTAACTACTTAAACGTTAATTTTGGAAAAATGTTGCAGATTTCACGTTATTTTTGACGAATTTTAAAATAGATTGCTTCGTACCTCGCAATGACGTGAAAACCAAACCTAATTTATTACTAACTGTTTCGATTCAACTTGATTTCCGCTTACCGCCCTTACAATATATGTTCCGCTTACCAAGTCGCCAACTGATGTTTGAACGCTGTATTGCCCTGCTCTTTGGTTTTGGTTAGGCACTATCAGTTTTACTCTTTGACCAAACGAATTGTATAACTCTATAAGTATCGGGGCATCAACAAAAAGCGAATAATCGACTGTTACAAAAGAGCGTGTTGGATTTGGAAACAAGGAAAAGGAAAAATTTGCAGCGGCTTCGCCTCCGTTAACACCTCCCAAATCTAAGATTTTCGGCACATTTGCCAATTCATTAAGTTTGGCAGTTAATTCGTTTATCTGTTCCTGCAACCTGTTGTTTTGTTCGCTGAGTTCCTGAACGGCTTTTACTAATGGAACTACAAATTCGGCATACCGGAGTCCGTAGGGGGTTTTATCGTTTTCCGGTGCATCTACGCCACTGAAATCATAGCCGACTGATTGCGCGGCTTTTTCTACATCCTGCGCTATAAAACCAGAATAAACCTGTTTTTCTTTATCCGCTCTCGCTTTTGCAATTATTTCAATTTCTTCCGGCGAACGCGCCAAGAGTATGGAATCTCTCAAACGATTGATTTCGGGGTCGTCTGATTTAGATTTCAGCATCTCATCAACGGCATCTAAGTCAATATTATATGTTACAGGTTGTAAAAGATTGATAAAGGCAAGCCCGGGCACATCCGCATGAACGTTTTTCTTTGCCCGCCTGTCTGATGGAAAAGTAGTCCAGCCCGCATAACCGCCAATGGTGCCAACGAAGGTGCTGCCTAACATTACTTCATTGCTTTGGGTATTTTGTGCATAATCGCCGATAGCAGTAGAACTATTAAGATTGTTGGCGTTTAAATAACCCGCATAAGAACCAATTGCGGTATTCATGAAGCCCACCGTATTGGGAGTAAGCGTATAAGCACCAATTGCGGTATTACCGCTGCCAGAGGAAGTGGCCTGAAGCGCCTGATAACCAACAGCAGTGTTATGATTTGTATTATTTTGAAAAAGCGCCCGATAACCAAATGCGGTATTACTGTTACCTGTCGAATTGAATAAAAGCGCTTGATAACCAAATGCGGTATTAGCTAAACCTGACCAACTTGCGCCAAGCGCTTGATAACCAACTGCGGAATTATAAGAGCCTGTCGAATTGCCCAAAAGCGCTTCATAACCAAAAGCGGAATTATAAGAGCCTGTTGTATTGTAATAAAGCGCATTAGTGCCATACGCGGTATTAGCGGTTTGCCCGAACATAAGCATCGGGCATAAAAATAATAAAAAGAGTAAATTTAATCGTTTCATATTTTAAGATTTTAGGAGTTAAATAATTGCTAAATTAAAGATTGGTTTTTTTGTTTGATAGGGCAATATTTTAGTGCAGTTGCCCTACCTTTTTGGCAGTGAAACAAAAAACACTGTTCAGAAAACATAAACATATATACATTAACTGAAAACTATAGTCTCTGGTTCTTCCATAGGCAATAGTGTTTTTAGTAAAAATTAGAAAAATTATTGTGTAAGGTTTAATAAAAATATTTAAACTACAAAATTTTACGTGCTTTTTTTGACAAAAAAAATATTATTAAGAGCCTGTTTAAATTTATTGATAAGAAATGTTATGTGTAATTTTCCAATGTATTTTGGTTGAAAAATGCACAAAAAACAGCTATAATGAATTTTTTGAATAAAATTTAAACAGGCTCTAAATATTAAAATCTACCAGATAGGCGAGAATAAGGAATATCAGAATGTTTATGAAAAAAATTAGAGCAACTTGATTGTCTGAAAGTCCGGTTTTTTGTCGGTCTCTGGGGGTAAAATCGAAGTAGTCGTTGATGTTCATTTTTTTAGTTTTCAGTTGTCAGTTGTCAGTTATCAGTTTTCGGTTGTCAGTGTTGGTGGCTAAGAGGTTTGAGCCGGTGTAGCAGGGCTTAATAGGGGAAGTCGGGGAAGCAGGGGAAATCGGGGAAATGGGTGTATGTTGGGATTGGTTATAGCCAAAGGTGTAAACGGTAAGGTGTCCGGAAAATAAGAGGGTGTTTTCGGTAAGGGATTGGCGGAGTTGTTGGAGTTCGGCGATTTGGACGGCGGGGGGGGTGTAGGTTGGTTGTTCGGGGTTGCGGTTGCGCAGGCGGATTAGTTCCTGCTGCATTTTGTTGCGTTCGTAGTTGGTAAGGGTTGTAATTTTTAGGCTGTCTTCGAGTTGCCGGATTCCGTTTTGGTATTCTTGCCATTTCTGCATATCGGCGCGATGGCGTTGTTGGGATTGTGCTATTGTTGCTTCGAGTCGGGCGATGTTGCGGCGGATGGTGGTGCGGGTGGTGTCGACGCCGGCGTAAATCTGAAAATCGAAGCGGTTGTTAAATTTAATGAAGTTGGTGTAGTAGGTTATTGCGTCTTCGATGTAGCGGACGTTTGAGTTGCTTTGTATCAAGCCGCTTGCTAACTTTCCGCTTAAAATGATTTGCAGGCTGTCGTAGCCGATATTGAAAAATTGTAGGTCTTCATATCGTTTTTCGATGTCGGATATTTTGGGGCGGGTGTAGTT
>Ga0209737_10002327_pt1 | contig 13326 bp, 10 predicted proteins | sample TergutCu122P3_FD_187284 | JGI IMG/M metagenome (GOLD analysis project Ga0209737, IMG submission 187284) | Cubitermes ugandensis P3 segment gut microbial communities from Kakamega Forest, Kenya - Cu122 P3 (SPAdes) (version 2) | ecosystem: Host-associated > Arthropoda: Insects > Digestive system... | reverse complement strand
TTCACACACGATAATTTTCTTGAATTTTGAGAAGATATCAGCGGTGTTTTTAGGTAGCGGGAAGATATAATCGAAATGCGCAAGACCGATTTTCTTTCCTTGTTTTTGCAGTTCGCCCAAAGCGGTGTAGAGGTGCCCGAAAGTGCCGCCCCAGCCCACCATCAGAATATCGCCGGATGCTTCGCCGAGTACTGTTTGGTCGGGGATATAGTTCACCACGCGGGCTACTTTTTCTGCGCGTTCACGCACCATACGCTCGTGTACGTGCGGGTCGCTGGATACCTTGCCGTCGTTGTTTTTTTCCAAGCCGCCCACGCGGTGCTCAAGTCCGGGGGTGCCGGGAAGCGCCCAGCGGCGCGCCAAACGTTCAGCATCGCGCACGAAAGGCAAATAGGTAGTATCATTAGCCGGAACAATCGGCGGTTTAATTTCAGGATAATCTTTCATGCTTGGAACTTTCCAAGGCTCGGAGCCGTTGCCGAGAAATCCTTCGGTCATCAGCAGTACCGGCATCATGTGTTCCATGGCAAATTTACCGGACATAAAAGCGGCATCAAAACAGTGTGACGGCGAGCGGGCAGCCATTACCATCATCGGGCATTCGCCGTTGCGACCGTAGAGGGCTTGCAGCAGGTCGGTTTGCTCGGTTTTGGTAGGAATACCTGTTGAGGGACCGCTGCGTTGCACGTCAACAATCACCAAGGGCAGTTCGGTGATTACTGCTAAGCCCATTGCCTCGCTTTTCAACGAGAGACCGGGTCCCGAAGTTGTGGTTACGGCAAAATTACCGGCATAAGCAGCGCCGATAGCCGTACAAATACCTGCGATTTCGTCTTCGCATTGCAGCGTTTTTACGCCGAGGTCTTTGCGGGCAGCCAATTCTTCAAGAATACCGGTGGCAGGAGTAATCGGGTAAGAGCCGCAGAACAGCGGAAGCCCAGCCTTCTCGGCAGCGGCAATGAAACCCCATGCCGTAGCCTGATTACCATTGATGTTGCGGTAAATTCCCTTAGGCAAATCTGCTTTTTGTACAACGTAGGTGTTTTGTATGGCGTGAATATTCGAAGCATAATTGTAACCATCGCGCAGTACTTTTTTATTGGCGGCTACAAGTTCCGGATTTTTACGGAATTTATCTTCAAAATAGGCTTCTGTATGTTCGAGCGAACGGTTAAACAGGAAATAGCAAATTCCCAAGGCAAACATGTTTTTGCTTTTTATTATTGACTTTATGTCTAAGCCTGAATCTTTCAAGCTTTCCTTAGTCAATGTAGTAATAGGGGCAAAAACGATAGTGCGGTCTTCGATACCCAGTTCTTTAATGGGCTTATCGGTTTTGAATGCAGCCAAACTTAAACCTTTTTCATCAAAGGCGTCGGCGTCCATAATAATGGTGGCTGTAGGTTTTAGCCAGCAGGCATTCATTTTGAGCGCCGAGGGGTTCATCGCTACCAACACATCGCAATAGTCGCCGGGGGTGTTAATTGGGTGGCTTCCGATTTGTACCTGAAAGCCTGAAACGCCGGCGAGCAAACCTTGCGGGGCGCGAATTTCTGCCGGAAAATCAGGGAAGGTGGACACATCGTTGCCCATGAGCGCCGAAGCATCGGCAAATAAGGTGCCTGTGAGTTGCATTCCATCGCCCGAGTCGCCCGAAAAACGGATAACAACAGCAGGCATGTCAATTAATTTGTGCATGAGTAATGAGAATATTAATTACGGTTTTTAAAATAATGACTAAAATTGCTTACGATTTATAAAAAATTGCAGGGCAAATATAGTCTTTTTTTTTGAGACTGCAAAATGTAAGAATGTAATTTTATTTTGTTGAGAAAATCTGAAAACTTTGCGATCATAAAAAATCATATTGTTTTGCAGTTCATATACGCTTGCAGTACCTTCGGAATCGTAATACCGTTGGCGGTTTGGTTATTTTCGAGCAGGGCGGCTACAATGCGGGGTAGGGCTAAGGCGCTGCCGTTGAGGGTATGCGCCAATTGGGTTTTCTTGTTTTCATCGCGGTAGCGTAATTTCAGGCGATTGGACTGGAAAGACTCGAAATTCGACACCGAACTTACTTCGAGCCAACGTTCTTGAGCAGCCGAATATACCTCGAAATCGTAAGTCAAAGCAGAAGCGAAACTCATATCGCCGCCGCAAAGCCGCAAAATGCGATAGGGAAGTTCCAAACTTTTGATAAGCGTTTCTACATGCGCCACCATTTCATCTAAGGCGGTAGGCGAATCTTCGGGCAAGCGCACTTGCACGATTTCCACCTTGTCGAACTGGTGCAGACGATTAAGTCCGCGCACATCTTTGCCGTAAGAACCTGCCTCGCGGCGGAAGCAAGGCGTGTAGGCTGTGAGTTTTATTGGAAAGTCCGAAGGGGTAAGGATAACATCGCGGTAAATATTGGTTACCGGCACTTCGGCTGTAGGAATCAAGTAAAAATTATCAATGCCCACATGGTACATCTGCCCTTCCTTGTCGGGCAAATTGCAGGTGCCGAAACCCGAAGTCTCATTCACCATCAGCGGTGGTTGCACCTCAAGGTAGCCTGCTGCCGTATTGCAGTCCAAAAAATAAGTAATCAGCGCGCGTTGCAATTTTGCGCCTGCGCCTTTATACACAGGAAATCCCGCGCCGGTGAGCTTAACACCCAAATCGAAATCAATAAGGTCATATTTCTTCGCCAATTCCCAGTGGGGCGTAGCTTGCTGTAGTGCAGGCATATTGCCGCCTTCGCGAACAATAATATTATCTTCGGCAGTGCGACCTTTAGTAACCAAATCGCAGGGCAGGTTAGGCAAGAGCACCAAAGCGTCGTTCAACTTCTTTTCCGTCTCAACCAACTGCTGTTCTATCACTTTCGACTGCTCCTTAAGGGTTGCGGTTTTTTGCTTAAAAGCTTCGGCTTCTTCCTTTTTTCCTTGCTGCATCAGTTGCCCGATTTGCTTTGCGGCATTATTTTGTTCGGCAAAATTGTTGTCTAATTGCGTTTGCAGTGCTTTACGTTCATCGTCGAGTTGAATTACCTGAGCGACTATGGCTGTAGCATCGAAATTCTTTATTGCCAGCCTTTCGATTACGAAGGCGGTTTGTTCACGGATAGCTTTGAGAGTTAACATATTTTAATATTATAGACTGCAAAAGTACAAATTTTTGCCGAATGGCACGATATTTGTATTACATTTAATATAGAAATTATTTTCACAGGAACAATTTTTAGATACATCTATAATTTGTGGAAGAACCTTTAAAAGGTTAGTTTTGTTTTTCATGAGAAAAGCCCGCCGATTTGGCGGGCTTTTTGAATCTGTACTTTTCGGTTAAGAAGCTTGTGCTATGGGAACTACCGAAACGTATGAGCGGTTATCTCTTTTCTTGCGGAAAACAATTACGCCATCAATCAGGGCAAAGAGGGTATGGTCTTTACCTATACCTACGTTGTTGCCCGGATAGTGTACGGTACCGCGTTGGCGAACCAAAATATTGCCGGCTTTGGCTATTTGCCCGCCGAATAATTTGACTCCAAGTCGTTTACTGTGTGATTCTCGGCCGTTCTTTGAACTACCAACACCTTTTTTATGTGCCATATCTATTAATTTTTACCGTTAAACAATACTGTCAATTTGAATTTGCGTAAAACATTGACGATGACCGTTTTTCTTTTGATAACCTTTACGGCGGCGTTTGTGGAACACAATTACCTTATCGCCTTTTACATGTTTCATGATGGTAGCATTCACGGCTGCTCCGTCAATTATCGGGTTGCCGACTGTAATAGCGCCGTTATCGTCTTTCAAAAAAACTTTTTCAAAATTAACTTTAGCGCCTTCTTCGCCTTGGAGGCGGTGAACATAGATGGCTTTTCCTGCCTCTACTTTGAATTGTTGTCCTGCAATATCTGCAATTGCGTACATAAAATTATTATTTTAAGTCCTGACAGTAAGCGGTTAATTCTTGTAATTAACTCTTTATCTGTGGCTTATCTGCCTTAAATATGATTTTTCCCAAAAAAATCGGGCTACAAAAGTACATAAATTTATTTGTTCTGCAAATAAAAATGATAAAATTTTAGCCTCAAGGCATAAAAAGATTGGCGAAGAGCGCCTATTGGCACAATTCTTTCACCTTTTGCTCGGCAAAAGCTTTGAATTGGGCATCGCTCACAATTTGTTTATAAAAGCTGCAAGCCTTTGCTTTGTTGTTCGAATTTTCGTAAGCTATAGCCAAACGATACATGGTAGTATTTTTATCTTTGGCATCAGGTTCTGCGCTTAATACTGCTTCGTAAGCTGTTATGGCATCTCTCCATCTTTTCAGCTCTATAGCCGACATCCCCAACAATTTAAGGGTTTGTGTATTGGTGTTATCATAACCGGCGGCTTTTTGTGCGCTTTCATACATTTCATTCCATTTTTTTGTAGGCTGAGCAGCGGCAGCGCGTCTGAGATAGATGTTGCTTGCCTGTCTTTTGGCGGTAGCCACATCGTCGGGCTTAGCGTTTTCCATTGCTATAATTTGGTCGAAAGTTGCAAGAGCACCGGCTTCATCGTTGGTCCTCTGAGCCGAAGCAATAAGCAAGTATATGGTTGAGTTATTCTTATCCCACTCCAATGCCTGACGATATGCGGCAATACCTTCTTCCAGCCTTCCGGCTTCCACATCGGCTGACCCTTTTGCTCTATACACCAAGGGCATACGATCTTCAGCAGATATTAATATGTCGTCATTATTATATCTCTCGGCTAATTCCATTGCCTTTTCCAATGTTTGTATCGCTTTTATGAATTCCTTGTCATTAGCTTGTTGTATGGCATAGCTAAAATAAAATTGAGGAATAATTGTTTCACAGTTGGCTTTTACATCAAGGGCTTGTTCGTCGTCTTCCACGGCGGTTGCTATTTGCAGGGCTTTTTCAATATCACTAATAGCTTGAGTGTATTGAGCTTCCTGAAAAGCTTTAATAGCGCCGTTATAAAGATTAACGGCTTCGCCAAGGTCTTGTGCATTCAGGCAACCGAAAGAAAAAAGAGCAAAGAACGCTGTTACAGATAAGGTTTTAAGAATTTTCATAATATAAATGTTTAAAAATAAGACATGGCTGCAAAAGTACGGCTTTTTTGTAAAAAAACAAAATAGGAAGGTTGAAAATTTTATTTAAAAAACAGTTTTTTAATTTAATGCCATTCTATTTAAGTAGCGATGGCGGTACCATAATTCAAAAACAGGGTCAATAAATGTTGGCATATTGTACTTGTCAAAGGTTAAAATTTCCTTTTTTTCCAAAGCTGCACGTACCTTTACTATATTGGCGGAAGAATGCAACTCATAGCGTTGCAGATTTTCGCTGCTGCTAAAGCGCATTACTCCATCAACTACGGCGCGAAGATAATTCAACTGCAAGTTGCTTAATCCGTCAGTAATCCATCGAAAAATACGCTCGTTATAATCATAAATATCCTCAACAGACTTGCTCACCACGCTGTCCATTACAAAACCTTTGGTGTTCAACCAACATATATGCGCCAATAATTGGACATAGTAAGGATAACCAGAGACTTTACGGTACAACTGTTCGGCAAATTCTTTTGAAATTACCCGCCCGCTCTTGGAAAAGGATTTTATCATGTAATCAACCGACAATTTTTCATCTAATCGTTCCAGTTGAATCAGGTCGCCAAATTTGTGGAAAGGCATCTTTTCAGCGAATAGCGCGATAGCCGCATTTTTCTTATTCCCACATAGCAAATAGGTGACTTGCTGATGTTGTTTCCAAGCAGTACAAAGTTTTTTTTGGAAGACTTCGGAGTCATCAAATTGAGCAATATCTTGAAAGTCGTGTATGCAGACGACTATACGCTTGTTTTTCCATTCGGACAAACGTTCGGGCAAGTTTAGCAGTTCATCAACATGCGCCATTACGGTTGTCCGGTCAAATATAAGCGACATACTGTTCTGTGCGGTTTCATTAATCTCTACCAAGGGTTGCGTTTTCGACAAAAATTGTCGTACCACCTCTGTCCACTCACCGGTCGTACTGCATACTGTTTTTAGGAGCGTATTCGCCAAGGTGGTATAAAAGCCAAATTCATTGCGCACATTAAATAGCGACACTATACATGATTGCAGGAATTGTTGCCGCCGTGCTTGAAACAACGCATTCGTTACCAACGAGCGTTTCCCGAACAAAGGCGGAGCAATCAGTACTGTATGCTGTCCGTTTGACAAGTTTGACGACAGCCAGTCAAGTTCATTTTTTCGACCGACAAAATTATCGCCTACAACAGGTTGGGTGAATATGAAATGAGAATCCACGAAGAAGTTAAAAATTAATAGTTATCTAAAATATTTAACAGTTCATCGAGTTTTGGAGTAAGGATAATTTCCGTACGGCGGTTTTTTTGGCGAGCCTCGGCTGTTGCTCTGTTATCTAAGGGCATATATTCCGAATGGCCGGCAGCCAATACACGGCGGGGAGCTACGCCCGGATTCTGCAATAAGGCTCGCACTACTGTAGTTGCACGCTTTACGCTTAAATCCCAATTATCTTTTAAATCACCCTTGCCTTTGTATGGAACATTGTCGGTATGTCCCTCAACCATCACATTGATATCGGTATTCAAAGCTAAGACCTTAGCCAATTCTCTTATTGCGTTAGCGCCTTGCGGGTCAATATCATAACTGCCCGACTTGAATAATAGTTTATCATCCATTGACACATATACCTTACCGTTTTTCTGCGTAACGGTCAAGCCCTTGCCCTCGAAGCCCAGCAAGGCATCGCTTACTTTTGCCCTCAAAGCATTTACCGCCGAATCTTTACGCGCCAGAATAGACTCTAATTCAGCCATTCGGCGATTACGCAAGTCCATTTCTGACTGCATCTGTTCTATTTGCTGTTGGCGTTTAAGCAACTCATCTTCCCTGCGTAACAATTCTTCGCGGTCGGCTTGTATTTGCTTTAACATATCGGTAGTTTCCTTGGAATAGTTGGCATTTAGCCTTTCTATCATTGCCCGCAAATCTTTCAATTCTTTTTGAAGCTTATCGCACTCCTCAGTAAGCGCCTGCATATCACGCACTCTTGCCTCTAATTCCTGAATGCGCGACTGCATGGCGGTATTTTCGCGACTCAAGGTATTGAGCTTGTTGTTAAGTTCATTGCGTTGTTTTGAAAGATTCTGATAATCATTTTCTAATGATTTGTATTTATTCATCGAAACACAAGACGATAAGCAAATACATAAACAAACAGGTAGTAGAAATTTCATTTTCATCTTAATAAATTTAATTAACAAATTTTCTGTAAAGGTAGTGATTTTTTACAAAATAATCATCATCAAAGTGAAGCCTTGTCCAATCAGTTTATTTTGATTGGGGAAATAGGTTGGAATGATTTTGTCATTCACTTTGTTTCCACCGCCAAGAAAAAAGCACCTACAGTTTTTACCGCAAGTGCTTGATTTTCTTTTGTGGGCCCAGTTGGACTTGAACCAACGACCCCCTGATTATGAGTCAGGTGCTGCTAACCGACTGAGCTATGGGCCCCGATATCCGAAAAATTCGGGCTGCAAAGGTAATCATTTTTTGGGAAAATGCAAAACGTGAAACGTGAAGTGTGAGGCGTGAAGCGTAAAGCGTTAAGTGTAAGGTGATTTACGAGTTGAAAATTAAAAATTAAAGGTAGTCAGTAGTTAATGTAGTTAGAAGTAGTTAAAAGTCTCATATCTTGATACCTGATACTTGATACCTTAAACCTTGAACTTTAAACCTTGAACTATTATGTCGTCAGCCGACGGAGGGCTTTGGCAAAGGAGTTCCTTATGGGCTGCAAGGTGCGCAGTCGTTCTAAAAGCAGCAAGACCTGCTCGCTGTCGTTGCGTTTTTGCGCTTCGTTCAGTTGCTCGCTGAGCGCCACAAAAGCCTGCTTGGTAATATCCGACTTGTAGGCGGCAATGGTGTAAGGAATCACGCGGCGCAATTTAATGTCTTCAGGCTCCTCCGATTCAATATACGATTCAATAGACAACTGGTAGTTTTCCGAGAGTACGTTTATCGCCAATTCCATGATGTTTTGGTTGGGATGATTGATGAAATGCTTGAGGCAGTCTTCGGTTTGTGATTTCAATATCTGAATGTACTCGTCGAAAATTTTTCGGTAGAGAAGATTCTGTAATTCCAATTCATCGTTGCGCAGTTCGCTGATGATATATTCTGCCACGTTAAGAGTGTTGTTTTCGGCATCTAAAAATAAAGGTTTTTCACCGAATTTTAATAGAAAATACAACAATTCTTTTTCCGACGCTTCGCTGTAAACGTTGCTGACAAAGGAGGGCAGAGGAGTAGTGGTGGGCGTGTCGGCAGCAGCCTCTGCGGGCAAATGTTGCGATGATACGCCGAAGTCTTTCGTGCCTTCGTACAAACGTTTGCGGCGCAACTTGGCTACTTCGCCCGATAACACCTCTTCTTCCATTTCCATCAGGCGCGAACATTCCTTCACATATACTGTCCGCGTAATCGTGTCGGGAATCATGGAAATGCTTCTTACCACATCGGAAATGAGGGTAGCGCGTTGTATGGGGTCGCTTTTTGCTTCTTGCGTGAGCAGTTTTGTTTTAAAAGAAATAAAATCCTGTTCGGCATCGGCTAAGAAGGCTTCGAGTTCGGAAGCGCTGTGTTTTCGGGCAAAGGAGTCAGGGTCGTCGCCATCGGGGAAAAGCGCTACTTTCACATTGAGACCTTCTTCGAGCAGCATATCAATCCCGCGGAGCGATGCTTTGATGCCAGCGGCATCGCCGTCATACAGCACTGTTACGTTAGGCGTAAATCGTTTGATAAGCCGAATCTGCTCGGTGGTAAGCGAGGTTCCGCTCGATGCCACCACATTTTCAACTCCCGCCTGATGCATCGAAATAACATCGGTATAACCTTCGACCAAATAACATTTTTGTGTGCGCACAATGGCTTGTTTAGCCTGAAAAATTCCGTACAGCACATTGCTTTTGATGTAAATTTCGCTCTCGGGCGAATTGAGATATTTGGCAATATTCTTGTCCTGCTTGAGCGTGCGTGCGCCAAAGGCAATCACCCTGCCGCTGATGGAGTGAATAGGAAAGAGGACACGCCCGAAAAATCGGTCGAACAAATCCTCGTTGCGTTCAATTGACAGTCCTGTGGCAACGAGGTATTCTTTCTTGTACCCGTCTTTGAGTGCGGTCTTACTGAAAGCATTAAACGAATCGAGACAATAACCTAACTGAAATTTCTCAATTGTTTTATCGCTGAAACCGCGTTCGCGAAAATAACTCAAGCCTATATTTTTTCCATCGGGATGTTCCCAAAGCGTTTTGCTGAAATAGTCCTGCGCGTAGGCAGACACAATCATCATACTTTCCCGCTCTTTGCCCGCTTGCACCTCATCGGCGGTGAGTTCTTTTTCCTTGACTTCAATCCCATACTTTTTTCCTAAGTATTTCAATGCTTCCACGTAGGTCAGGTGTTCGTGCTCCATAACGAAGTTTACCGCATTGCCCGCCTTTCCGCAGCCAAAACATTTGTAAATACCTTTGGCAGCCGACACGCTGAACGAGGGCGTTTTCTCATTGTGAAAAGGGCAGCAGGCTAAATAATTTACCCCTCGTTTTTTGAGGCTGATAAAATCGCCAACCACCTCCACAATATTGGCGGAATCAATGATTTTGTCTATGGTTGCTCTGTCAATCAAGATTTAAGAATTTAAAAATTTAAGGATTTAAGGGTTTGTATTTTACACCTTTTATTTCAGATTGTTGAAGGTACTTGATAAACTTATGAATGTCTTTTGAAAGTTGCACCGCTTTTTTACATAATTGTTCAAATTCCATTTCATTAATATAAGAAAAATCGAATGCTCTATGTAATTGACTGCGTGATTCACCACATGAGCCTTTTGAAATATAAAGAAATTGGATAAACTCTTTATTGCCGTTTCGCTCAAATCCTTCAGCAATATTATCCATTATTGATCCCGATGAGGCTTTAATTTGATCCCGTAACCGATAATCTTTAGAGAAAATGGGACGATTAGTAATTTCAAAAATTTCTTTGCAAAATTCTCTTGCCATTTTCCATATTTCCAAATCTTCAAACCGTTCAATCTTCGCCATATACCTTTAAATTTTAAATCCTTAAATTCTTAAATCTTTAAATTAGAGTGGATACACGCCTTCCTCATGCAGTTGCTGTAGCCGCGCCACCACCGTTGGCTTGTCTTCCTTGTAGGTAACGCCAAACCACTGCGAGGTGGTGAGCAGTACTTTCACGGTGGCGGTCTGCGATTGAATCAGACTGTTTACGGCAAAGGGGAGATAAAACTCAGACTTCAATTCCTGTCCTTTTTCTTTCAGAAAAGTTTTGAAAAGCGTTTCGGAGTGACTGAAATAATCTGGCGTAAACCCCCACATATTCATCGAAACGGGGGTGTTCCCATCAATCTCCATCATCTGTTCATTGTCGTCTTTGTATTTTATAAGATTATTTTCGCGGACGATATAAGTGCGCTCTACAATTGATGTCAGGTTGTCGTGCGCATCTTTGGTACATACGCCGCGCGACACGGCGCCGCGCTCCGACAGCGTGTTTTCCAAGCGAAAGCCTACCATACAGTATTTATTTCGACTATGCTCCAACTGTTTCAGATAGTCCGCCAACACGCGAAAGGCGTCAACTCCGTAATAATCGTCGGCATTAATAACGGCGAAAGGTTCGCGGATAACAGTTGCGCCCATCATCACTGCGTGGTTAGTGCCCCAAGGTTTTTCGCGACCTTCGGGACAACGAAATCCGTCAGGGAGAATATCAAGTTCTTGGAAAACAATTTCTATTGCTACTTTTCTACCCTCAAAGCGCGGAAGGATATATGTATAAAAATCCTGCTCCATTGAGCGGCGGATTACAAATACTACTTTTCCGAAGCCGGCGCGCAGGGCATCAAATATCGAATAATCCATAATCAACTCGCCGTTAGGTCCCAGTCCCTCAAGTTGTTTTAGTCCTCCGTAGCGGCTGCCCATTCCGGCAGCCATAATTAAAAGTGTAGGTTTCATAATCTTACAAATTTACGCCAATTAATCGAAAAAATCAAAAAAATATACTATCTTTGTAGAATAGTTTAAGTTTAACCTTTTAATACTCAACCACCATGGCAAAAAAAGAAGAAAAAGAAACCATTGAACAAAAAAAAGGCGTTCAGATAAGCGCCGAGAAACTCAAAGCTTTACAAGCCACTTTAGATAAAATCGACAAGGATTTTGGGAAGGGCACGGTAATGAAATTAGGCGACAAACCGGTATGGGAAGTATCTGTAATTCCATCGGGTTCCGTGTCGCTCGACCATGCTTTAGGCGTTGGCGGGTATCCGCGGGGCAGGGTTGTGGAGATTTACGGACCTGAGTCGAGCGGTAAAACCACCTTGGCTATCCATGCCATTGCCGAGGCGCAGAAAGCCGGCGGTATTGCTGCTATTATTGACGCCGAGCATGCCTTTGACCCTACTTATGCCAAGAAGTTAGGCGTAAATGTGGACACGCTGCTGATTTCGCAACCAGACAACGGAGAGCAGGCGCTTGAAATTGCCGACCACCTGATTCGCTCCGGAGCGGTTGACGTGGTAGTGATTGACTCGGTTGCTGCACTAACCCCAAAAGCCGAAATCGAAGGCGAGATGGGCGATTCGAAAATGGGGCTTCATGCCCGCCTGATGAGCCAGGCGCTGCGTAAGTTGACGGCTAATATTAGCCGCACTAACACCTGCTGCGTTTTTATTAATCAGTTGCGCGAAAAAATCGGCGTGATGTTTGGCAACCCAGAAACCACGACCGGTGGTAATGCACTGAAGTTTTATGCCTCGGTACGTTTAGATGTGCGCCGCGTAACCCAGTTGAAAGACGGCGACGAGGCTACCGGCAACCGTGTGCGCGTAAAAGTGGTGAAAAACAAGATGGCGCCTCCTTTCAAGAAAGCCGAGTTTGATGTAGTCTTTGGCGAAGGCATCTCGAAGATTGGCGAAATCATTGATTTAGGCGTTGATTTTGAAATCATAAAGAAGAGCGGCTCATGGTTCAGTTACGGCGAAACCAAGATTGGGCAAGGTCGTGAGGCGGTGAAACAACTGCTGCTTGATAATCCCGAATTATGTGAAGAAATTGAAGCCAAACTGCGGGAGAAACTGAAAGAGGTGAAGGAATAGGTCAGATTTATTTGCACAGAAAGATAAAAATGCTTACCTTTGCGGTTCAATATCGCGGGGTAGAGCAGTTGGTAGCTCGTCGGGCTCATAACCCGGAGGTCGCAGGTTCAAGTCCTGTCCCCGCTACAAAGGAATGAAAATGAAAAAGTTACTTGTTAGAAGAGTAGCTTTTTTCATTTTTCCACCCTCTGTGTTTCTTCAGCGCATTTTCCAAAATCCACAATATTTGCCCATTGGCGCTGCGAAATTCGTCTGCTGCCCATTTTTCAATAGCACCCATTAACTCCGTATCAATACGAAGAACGAAACTCTTATTTTTGCTATCTTTCGACGATACCGACATATTATTGATGCAGTGTGCCGGTATTTACTACGGGATGCGCCGCCTCATCGGCACAGAGCACTACCAGCAAGTTGCTTACCATGGCTGCCTTTTTGTCTTCATCAAGTTCTATGATCTGTTCCGACGATAATTTCTTCAACGCCATCTGCACCATCCCTACTGCGCCTTCTACAATTTTCTCGCGTGCCGAAATAATGGCGGCAGCCTGTTGACGGCGCAACATTACCGCAGCAATTTCGGGAGCATAAGCCAAATAATTGATGCGGGCTTCCAGCACTTCGATACCAGCCATACGCAGGCGATCGTTCAATTCTTTTTCCAAATGGGCGTTTATCGTCTCACCGCCTGAGCGCAGCGTAGTGGTTTCACATTCGCCTATCTCATTATTATCGTAAGCATATTTCCCGGCCACTTCGCGCAACGCAGCGTCACTCTGCACCCTTACAAAGCTCTGGAACGATTTCATTAATCCGCTTATAGATGTTCCGCCGAACACATTTGCATCAACAGGGGCTGAAGAGAAAGATGAGGAGTCAATCTCAAACATTGCTTTGTAGGTATCGGCTACCCGCCATACCAACATCAACCCTATCATTATCGGGTTACCGGCTTTGTCGTTCACCTTGATAGGCGCTATGTCCAAGTTACGTGCCCTTTGGGTTACCGTTCGTTTGACATAAAAAGGGTTTACCCAGAAAAAACCGGTCTCTTTCAATGTACCCTTGTATTTTCCAAAAAAGACCATCACCCT
>Ga0209737_10002326_pt1 | contig 13327 bp, 23 predicted proteins | sample TergutCu122P3_FD_187284 | JGI IMG/M metagenome (GOLD analysis project Ga0209737, IMG submission 187284) | Cubitermes ugandensis P3 segment gut microbial communities from Kakamega Forest, Kenya - Cu122 P3 (SPAdes) (version 2) | ecosystem: Host-associated > Arthropoda: Insects > Digestive system... | reverse complement strand
TTCAGCGACATTACAAAAACAACGAGAAAGATAATAACTTTCAACAATTTATATTAAAGAGAGGTTTCAAAATGAAGAAAGAGATTACGGTGCCTAAAATCGGGTACTATGGTTTAGAAATGGTTGCCGGCGAACTTAACGTGTCGGTAGAAAAATTGAAAATAGTCGGAATTCGCGTAAATCATAAAGACAAGAACTTTACTGTGTTACTTGAATGTCCAGATTCTGAAAATAAGGAGTAATAAAAATGACAAAACCAATAGTAAGGTTTGGTAATAGAAATTTTTCAACGCAGTTATTGAATGAAGATAGAAACGGATATGTTACGGGAACATTTAAGACTTACGAAGATACATTAGTAGACATTAAAATTACGCCAGTCCAAGAGATTAAAGAAACTGCAGCAAACGACAATCCAGCCGCCTTACAAGACAAGGGAATTGCAACAGTTGATATTCAGGCTAACGTCCTCGGAATGAAGACTGAAGACTTAGCGGCGTTGACCGGTGCAATCGTTTCAAACAAAGGTGTGTTCTATGGTTCGTCCGACTCTCCGGTTGTAAACTTCGGTTTTTTTGTAGACTCAACTGTCAACGATGGAAGTATTGACAAGATTATTGTCTATAATTGTGTTATGACTAATCCGCCTATAAATTTAAGGACTAACACGAAAGAAGAAAAAGGTAGGGAGAACGTGCAGTTGAACATGAAAGGAAACATTATTAAATTTGAAATGACTGACGGAAGTTGGAAGGATGTCACACATGTTATTACGAATAGCGTAAAGAATGCAGCATTTTATAATTTTAATTTGAATCAAATCAAGTTCCCGGAGGAACAAGATATTATCTAATTAAAAAGGGAGAAACACAATGAACAGTAGGGAGTTTATCAATGCGCAAGGACAGAAGATACGCCTTGAGGCAAATGGTCTAACGCCTGTTAGATTCTACATGATAACTAAAAAAGACTTAATAGACACAATACGAGAAGTTTATTTTAATGAACTACAACAGGCGGAAAAACTTGGGAAGTATATAAATTCAACACCGGAACAGTTTGCTAAGTTTACAGAAAAACAACGTTCAGAGATGTATGAGGTTTACAAGAATTTAAAGCATGGTAATACACAGTTTTATTATGATTTCACCGCCGCTTTGATTATGTCTGCAGATAGGAATTTAAAAGATTACGAATCTGTCCTACAGATGATACCGAGTTCTTGGCTCAAGCAAGACAGCGCGGAGGCTCGCGGTATAAGCGAACTCATGTTGTCTTACATCGTTGACCTTGACGGAATGCAAAAAAAAAAGTAACTTCAGAAGTTGCAATACAGCCATACAGGGCACCGTATGCAATTCAACTTTTAAAGGCTTTTGATTATGATGAAGAGAGATTGCAATATCCGTTTTTGATGTGCCTTGAAATAATGGAATACGAGAATGAGATTTACGAACGTGTGAACAATAAGGAAGTTCCTAAAAACGAGATGACTCTTGAACAAGCGCGTCAAAAGATGTTGGAGGGTTTGTAATGGCTGACGGAGACTTAAAGAGGATAGAAGACTGGCTAGGGTTGATGACCACTGGACTTACAGACGAATGTAAAAAAGTTGCAGAAAAAGTCATTGACGAGCGAGCAAACAAATTCTTTGAAACGTTAAAAGATGAAGTACCAGTCGAACACGGAGACTTAAGAGACAGTATCACGAAAGAAAAAATGAAGAGTAATCCTCGAAATAAAACTAGTGAATGGTACGGCTACAAAGTTTTCTTCAAAGGCTACAAGGATGTAAATGGGAAGAGGGTAGCATTCCAGAAAATAGCCAATTCATTGAACTACGGTACCTTACAGCGTCTTACAAGCGATTTAAAGTACAGAGGCGAGATAAGTAACCCTCGACATTTCGTTGAATATTCGAAACGCGAACTTGTGGGAATTGATAAAGAAATTTATAATAAAACTTTGAACATGTTGAACGAGAAAGCAAAAGTTTAAGGAGAGTCCATGTCTAAAACCGTAATAGGCAGAGCGTTTGATGAACTGACAGCGAAGACGAAAGATTTTGAGAAAGCGGTCAGGGAAAGTCAAAACGAAATCAAGACGCTCAACCAAGGGTTGAAACTCGACCCTACAAACGTTGACTTGTTGAATCAAAAGTACGAAGCATATGGTAGACAACTAGAAAGCGTTACAGGCAAGGCGGAAGTCTACAAACAGCAAATAGCGTTGTTGAACGAACGCAAACAAGCGAATGGTCAACTTACCGAACAGGAGACCGCTCAACTTGAGAGACTTGAAAAGCAGATGTTTGCTGCAAGTGTCGAGGCAAAGGGTTTGGCTGGTGCGATAGAGAACCATAGTGCAGCCTCTGAAGTTGCTGAAGAGAGAACTAAGACATTCGGTCAGAGCATGACGGAACTACAGAGCAATTTAAGAGCAGCGAATCAAGTCTTGCGTGGCGTGACAAATAGTTTTCTATTATTTGGCGGAGACAGAGACAGTGCTATAGGTCAGTTCTTAACCAAGCAAGCACCTAAACTCATGAGTGCTTTCAGCGGCATTATCTCAATGGGAAAGTTATTAAAGAACTCAAACGATATGGTTAGAAACTCGTTTTTAGGAATTTCCGCAGCAGTAGGAGGATTTCTAATTGCAGACACGATTTTAAATCAGTTTGGCGGTACTACAAGAACTGTAATGGGTGCTATAGTAACAGTATTAGCGGCTGGTACAATCGCATGGGTTGCATTTCATACGGCTATGTCTGCAGGATTGAAGACTGCGTTCATACTGGCTGCAATCGGGGCTGGTGTTGCGGGTGTAAAGGCTATGCTACCTAGCGCAGGCTCTATTGACGCTTCTACAGGCGTTTCCAGTGCCACAGCAAGCGTAACGACAAGTCAGATGGCTACATCTTCACAACCAGTTTATGCTGGTTCTGGTGCAAGCGGCGGCGTTACAGTGCAAACCTTGAGTGAAAAACAAATCGAGTCCGCTGTAGCAAGGGCTATAGAGTCTACTGGATTGAACCAAAAACAATACATAGGGAAAGCAGAGATTAACAAAAGGGAGTTGGTTAGGTTTTTATTTAACGATTTTTTATCTGAAAATAGTGAACGCGGTCATCCGTTGTTATCTAAAACAACGCAGAGTCTTTTTTATTAATTAAATGGTGGTCAAATGGAAAAAAATTTCAATTTAATAAGAATCGGCAAAACGAGAACAACATTATCTACTCCACAGTGGATAGCCTCTTTCGAACCCGATGTTATTGTTGACGCTTCGGCGAATATTCCGAAGACTGTAGACGGAACCGAACATATTGACAATGTTGACGAGACGTTAAAAGTTAGAATCAAGTTTAGGTTTAATTTTAAGAATCCTCAAGAGTTTGCGGATGCTGTTCAGTTGTTAGTTCTAGGAAGTTTCGTCAGTGAGATATTTTTGCCTCACATCAATAAGAAGTTCATAGGCAAGTTCAAATTAACATCTCACAGCACAAGGGAGTTCCTACGCCGTAGAGGTAATATCTACGGTGGTGCAATTGATTTCGCATTTGAGGCTAGGTCGATTTTTCCGTATCCGACATGGGCTTATTTAATAAGTAAATCAGAAAATGACGACAGATTTTTGTGAGGTGTGATTAATGGACAGGATTTCGATTATTGTCATATATCCGGGATGGAAAATTGTCGAATACCGTATGCCGAATTTCAATAAAGACGGAAAAATTGTTGCCGGGAATAGAAGAACATTTGATAATACGAGCCACAGTACAGGTCTTGTTCCGCATTACGGAAGTTTGCAGTTCCTAGACTTTGATAACTCGTTAAAGACGCTGCACGACCAAGGACTTTTAGTTGACGGTTTAAGAGTAATTATCTTTTTGAACGCTCAACCATATGTGGAAAATCCGCCATTTACTTCAGAGAACAATTTTGCAATTTATTATTTCATGAATATGCAAAGAGTTTTGGGAGAATACGTCCTAAGTAATATCAGTTTAATTGGGGATGACTTTAAATCGGATTTAGGAGACATAATAACCAGTTGGTCTTCAGTATTTTTTCGTGGAGTTTCAAGTGATGCAAATAATACCGGACTCACATTCTTTAACGCTTTAAATTCCTCCATAGGGAATATTATTAAAATAACTTCAAATGATTCCGCTTATCTTAATAGTATCTCGATTCCGGACGGAGTTTTGTTGCCAAGCAAACTTCCGGAAGCATTTGAAACTTTCTGTAACGCAACAGGAACTACAATAACTAGAATGATAAACGGAGCGGCGTTAGACTTTGACGGAAACTCGTCTAGGAACAATATTTATCTAACAAACGTCTATCCGGAAAGATATGCAGGTCATACGTTCATTTTATCTAAAGACCAGTACGTTGGAAAACCTATAATCCAAAGAGTTTTGCGAAACAAAAAAGACGGTGTCTTTGGTAATATTGCTAGTGTAGCGTTATCATCGTCAACAAGTGTTTTAACGGAATCTAGTGCAGTTACATCATGCGAAACAACTCCAATTGATAAAGATTCAACTGTCTTACAGGGAGTTGTACGCTGGTTACCGATAAGGCTATCTCCTACGCAGGCTACTCATTTAGAATTTAAGTTTGGTCAACCATTCGCTATAGAGCCGGCAGACGTAATAGTTAAATTCAATTTTCAAACAACTGCGTGGCTAAAAGATGAAAATACAACAACTCCGCCGGGATGGTGGATAAATTTACAAGCATTGATTGTTGGTAATATAATTCCGGGTTCTAGTATTCCATTTGAATTTAACGAAATACCACCAGAGATACAGCAGATTATAGATACCTTGCCGCTATATAGCACTTCTAAAAAAACAGTTACAGTTCCAATAACAAATCTGCAAATCAACCAATTTGGAGTTACTTTTGACATTGATAACGCATTAGTTCCAGAATATAGTGCTATATCCGATAATATGATAAGGGCTGGCTATTTTACTGTTCCATATCCATATTATGATGGTTTGGCTCAATGGTCTACGTTACAAACGATTTCTATTCAAATAAACGGTAAGTCATTTGAATTTACTCCAAACATGTTCCATGTTGGAGGTGATGAAACCTTTGAACTACAGAGCAACACATTGCTTACAACAAACTCTCGTAAGGATACCGAACCATTGTACCAATTTCTCGCGAACAAAATAATTAATGAGTGGTTAAATGGGAAAGAAGTGTTAACTCTAAAAAAGGTAATTAACCATAATCAAGATGTTCAGTATGTCGGAGACCAAGTTATTGTTGTTGACTGCGTTGCGTCAGACATTACAGACGTAAACTTACAATCAATATCACGAAACCCAAACGGAACGGCGAAGAAGTACGTTATAGACAGTACGGAAATGATTTATGATGGTAGTCTAACACAGATACTAGAGTTGTCAGAGAAAACTGTATAAAATAATAGAATATACAAATAAATAATTGAAACACCACTAAGGTTCCTCTAGTGGTGTTTTTTATTGTCTAAATTTGATACTGTGGGAAATAATCCAAAATGCCGCGGAACCATTTCGAATTTTCTGAATATGCAAAAATAAATAATAAATCTTTTAAAAACTCTTGACAGTTATATATCTGTATGGTAATATAGGTCAGTTCAATAAAGAACGAAAGGGAGAAACAAAAAATGGAACAAAAACAATTGAAAACGCGTTCAGAAAGATTAAGGTTGATTTGCTTGACAAGTGATTTAGTTAGACTTGCAGAAGATAGGGCGCGTCTCGGAATCGCTTACGGTAATTCAATTTATGGGAGCGATGAAGGTAGAAAAATCTATGACGAAATGAACGAATTGTCAAGAGAAATAAGAATCATTCAGAAAAAAATTTATGATTAAGAAGGAGGAGCGAAAATGAATAAATCAATTAAAGCACAAAGAGAACAAATCAAGAAGAATCAAGAACTTGAAAGATTGCGGTTGTTCAACTTGCGGTTCAGAGAAGACACAAAAGAAATGGCATTGTGCACAGACCGCGAATGCTTGCACTGCTACGCAATAGTTCTTGAAGGCGAGACTGAATGCGGATGCTGTGGCGGAAAGAGATTTGAAACAATTTATTGATGCGGCGATGACGGCAACCGCACAATACTAGCCGTCACCAGCCCGAAGGAGGGGGCGAAGAAATGAGAAAAATTGAAATTAAACAAGGAGTAGCGCAATCGGTTCAAACCAGTGTAGAAAAGTTTTTAGAGGAGCAGGTTGAGGAATACGGCATCGAGCGTTTAAATATTTGTGGTAGCGAGTTTCAGAGAGCAACACCAAGCGATATTAAATATGCAGTTCGAACTGGAAAGCCTGTTAATTTTCGCAATACTGGGATTCACTTTAAAGCAAACGAAATCGAGATTGCAAAAGCGTTTTTGGAGGAAAAAAGAAATGAAAAGATATAGAAGATGGATTACACCGGCGAAACCGTTTATCGAGATTCCTTACAAGGGTTACGCTGCCGAATCTCAGTCTTGTAAGAAGTGTGGGCAGCATGTGTGCAGCAATTGCAGTCATAGAAACAGGAGGAGAAAATGAGTGACATAAAAACATATCTAACACCATCATACACCCGCAAAGCACGCAGGGATTGGTACGCTAGGAACAGGGAAAAAATAAAAGAAAGCAAAGGGCGGTTAGTTGTTGAGTTTGACAAAGATGTCTTTGAACAAATTAACGAATACATAAAAGAGCACTGGGATGGCAGACCGGAGTTCGTAAAGGCTGCTATAGAATCTCATAAAAAAGAATTGTGGAAATAGTGATTTAAAAACTTGGAATTGGCAATAATTCTATCATGGTTATATCAATAGTTTATGTAGTAGGAGCGTCACTGACTCTTATAGTTGCACACCTTACCGGTAAGAAGTTGATGTTGTACGAAACAACAAAGTGGTTTGACTTAATGCTCCATACTTTCGCCGGATTGACATTACTAACACCGATAGGATTCGGATTGGCGGCGACATTGTCCACAAGTTTGTTGCTGAGGTTAATGTTCGCGTTTTGTTTTTCCGTGACTATAACAACGATTTGGGAGATATTCGAGTTTGCGATGGATTTCATTTTCGGAACTAACATGCAACGTTGGAAAGATTCATATACAACAGAACGAAACGGCGGCGTGATAGACATCATGACTGATATTATCGCCGGAATCGTTGGTACAATTCTTTCGTGTATTGCTATTCTCATATTGGCGGTACTAATATGAAAATAATAGAGAGACACACTGACGGTTCTATTCGGGTGCGAATGAATGATAGCGAAGTACATTTACTCTTGCACCTTTTCCTAAAGAATATGCCGTTGCTTGAGAGTTCAAACGATGTAAGCATTACATGTGACTTAATAAAAAAATTAGTTGAGGTTATATGTGAAGCAGAGGGACGTTACGTGGAATAAAGACACGATATGGCAATAATTGACGCTATAAGACAAGTTTGTTTTACTACAATGGTTTATTTCTATTTAAAGGGAGGTAAGTTGGAAAAGGTAACAGGTCAAATAACGGAAGTTAAGGATTTCAGACTAATGAGTAATAACTCGCTCGGAGCATTAATTAAGTTAAAATGCGCAGAGGACGTTTTCGATATATTGGTATTCCCGAAAATCTATAACAAACATCGAGAACTAATCAAAGAAGAGATAGTAATTAATGTTGACGGGCATAGGTTTAATACACATGACGAAGAACACAAGACAAACGGAAACGTATTGATTGCAAACGATATTTATATTTAGATGAGGAAAAGACGGCAAGCACCAAAGCCGTCTTTTTTTTATTGAAATGCAGTATCCCGCATTTAATTATATGTCACGTGTTTTCTTGTTGTTACTTTGGCAATAAATAATTCATGGAACGTAATAGCAAATGGGGTTCAGAAGAAGAGAAGATTCATGTTGAATTTCTAGATGAGTATTTTCCAAGAAAGGAAGACGTAAGGACTATAACGTGTCCGTTGTGTGGAATTAGAACTAGTCATTATGCCAAACGCGCAACGCCTAAATTTGAATGTACGCCGCTGAACGGACGTAAACCACGTTTTCCCGACTCGCCGACCGGCGAGGTAGCAAGCGGCGGATGGACTAAAGACCATTATTGCTGGAATTGCACAGCATTTAAGAAACGTGAAATTCTTGTCCGTGAATGCGGTCATGAGTTTATAAAAAATCTTAGCCCTAAGTCGAAGAAGGTTTGGGGGATAACCGACTATTGACGGTTACGATTACTTTGTCAACAATCTCGCTTTCGAATACTACTCTTTGGTGTTTCTTCAGTAACACTCCGTTTACGGACGATGTTACCTTTTTCATATTGATATTATTGACAAAAACTATCGGGCATACAAGAAATAATGGCTGATGATGTTATTTCTTGTATGCCCTATTATAAAATAAGAGCTTTGTCGTTGTTTATCGCGTAGTTGTCGAACTTGTAATCAATGTGAATAGCACCGTCTTTAAGAGTTATCTTTTCAATATGGGTTCGCAGTATGAGTTTCTGCTCCGCGCGTGTCATGTGCTGCCATGCGTCTGGTAACGTCTCTAGTTGCTTATAAGCGGTAGTAATCTGTTCGCTTATAATGCTGTTGTCTTTCTCGATAGATATTTGTTTTGTTAATGCGTTCAGTTCATTTTGGTATTTATTAATAGTCTCTAACAAGATTTCATTTGCCGCGTTCGAATACAATGCGTAGAGACGTTTGATTTTCTTGGCAAGTTCATTTTTTTTGTATTCTAAGATATTAACAATATTGTTCTTTTGTTCTATTAATTCCATCTTACGTATTTTGCATGAGTGTTGTAAAAAATCTGCAATTACAAGTTCTTCTAATTCGTCATGCCACCATTTTGGATTATCACAGTTAGAATCTTTAACCATGTGAGGCGCACTCATTTGTTGCGAATAACATTCTATTCTGCTTCGATATCTCTTTTTATGATAAAACATTCTTGCGCTGCAAATACCGCAATATAGAAGACCTTGGAGCAAATGCGGACTTTCAACTTCGCGTTTTTGCGAACGTAATTTCATTTGCGCTTGAACTTCTTCATACGTCTTAACGCTGATAATAGGCTTGTGTCTTCCGGGAAGAACTTTCCCGCAATGGTTTATAAATCCTGCATAAACGCTGTTTCTCAAAATATTCCAAACGGTTTGTTCGTATTTTAAATTTAACTTTTCGGCTATTTTTCTAGGACTTACGCCTTGCATATAGAATGTAAAAATTTGCTCTACCATTGCTGCTAGTTTGTTCGGAGTAAGTTCTCCGGTTTCCGTGTTGTAGTCATACCCGCGCGGCATGTGGCAACCGCCTTTCCATAATCCAGTCTTAGCCCTAGCGTCCAAGCCGAGTTTCGAACGTTCTCTTATGTTTTCCCTCTCAAGTTGGGCGAATGCTGACAAGATAGCAATTATACAACGTCCTATAGGTGTCGATGTGTCGAAGCATTCTGTTATGGAAATGAAAGCAACATTATTTGGAATGAAAACGTCTTCGATTAAGTGCATGGTGTCTTTCAGGCTTCTTGACAGTCTGTCGAGTTTATAAACAACAACACGTTCGATGACTCCGTTTGAAATGTCTTTTAGCAAACGCTTCATATCTTCGCGTTCGATATTTGCGCCGGTGAATCCATCGTCAGTATAGAACTCAAAACCCTTGAAACCCTTAGCAATACAGTAAGACTGCAAAGCCTCTTTTTGTGCTTCAATCGAGTAACCATCTTCTTTTTGAATTGATACACGAGAATACAATGCAGTTTTTTTCATGTGTAAATTATCGCCATTATTGCCGTAATGCTATAGTGCTCTTTATAAAGGCTTGTATAGCCCTTATTTCGTTTTTGTCGAACGTTTCGAGCAAAGATACAATAGGCTCTAGTTCGTGCCGTACAGGGCTTGTAATGGGTTGTAGTTTGATTTCCTTGGTATATGTTTTTGCAAGTTCAATAAGCATGTGTCTTTGAGAGTCTGACAACGGAGCAATCTCATGTAAATACACGCGTTCATTTGGCATTATTTCCGTTATTTCGTTCCCAAGAAGGTAATCTATCGTACACCCGAACAGTTTCGATATTGTTATCAAAGATTGAGGCGGCGGAAAGGCGTTGTTAGTTTCGTACGCGCTAACAGTTGTAACGCGGACAAAAAGTTTATCAGCGAGTTGCTGTTGTGTCATTTTGTGCGCTTTTCTTAATTGCGCTAAACGAGAACCTATCATATTTTAGTTTTAGTATATTCCATTTTAAATGGAAAAGCAAGGGCTATGTATACAATAATAATGTATAAATAAATATAAAAAAACTAGTTAAAAGCGTTTGACTTTTCCATTTTAATTGTATACAATTTAATTGTATAAGAACGAAAAACATACTTAATTGGAGGTGAAATAATGATTTTAAAACAACGGCGACTTGAAAAAGGGATGACAACTGAAATGCTTGCCAGATTCCTAAATCTGAAAGTTTCTACAATTAATTCTTGGGAAAACGGCATTGCGTGTCCGCGTTGGGATACCTGCGAAAAGTACGCTAAGTTTCTTGGACTTACAATTGCTGAAGTACTGAATGCTGTAATACAAGAAAGAAACAAAAAAGCCACCGTGAAGAGATTCAATAGCGACACGGCGGCTGCTAACAAGTAGCACCAGTAGTATGACAGACTTTTGTTAAAAAGTCAAGTCTAAAGACAGTAAAGAAAGACAGAAAAAAATAAATCGTATAAAACCGTAATCAATTACGAATTATACGACTAAGTTCAAAAAATTGGGAGGAACATTAAAATGGGAAATGGTGTAAGAGTACAAGTTGTTTACGATGAGAAACTAGAGTTACAGGATGTGTTGCGTGAAGTGTTAGACGAAAGAGTAACACTAGTTGTCGGAAAGGAAAGAGCGGATGCTAGAACACGCTGTAAGATAGCGGACATGATTGAAAATGGGGCGGATGTCAGTTTACGCTTTTTTGTGAGCAGAAATCGAGAAGGTTCAATCCATTGTATAACAGCAATGGTTAAGGAACACAAGTCCTTGATGACTGAAGAAGAAAAAGACAAGATAGCGGAAGAGTTGTTAAAAGAATCGGAGGTGGCGAATGAAAAAGTTGCTCAATAAAATCGTAGATTTAGTTGTTAAAAACTATTTCACTCAAAAGCCTCGAAACAAAGCACGTTTGATTAACAACTACAAGATTGTAAACACTGACGGCACAATTGCTTTGGATGTGTCGAAATGAAAATAACGAATAAACTGAATTTGCCTAGCGCATTTGTAAACGCTGTCTCACGCGAATACAAATACACAGACAAACGTTATTCTGCAACAAGTTTGTTAAAACCAACACGAGAGTTGATACTGCTCCGCAGACACAATAACGAGATTGAATGTGATTGCGCTGACATGGTCTGGCTTGTGTTCGGAAATGCTGTTCATAAAATTCTTGAAGAACACGATAAAGACGGTTTTGCCGAAATTAAACTTGAACACACGCTTGAAAATGGATACACGATTAGCGGAATCCTTGATTTGTATAACGAGGACAAAGCGGCGGTTGAGGACTATAAAACGTCAAGTATATACAAAGTTCTAAAGAAAGACTTTGACGATTGGCGCAGGCAAGGCTGGATTTACGGGTGGTTAGCGCGAAAGAATGGAAAATCTTGCGTAGTTGCAAAGTTTCATGCCTTGTTAAAAGACTGGTCTGAAAGGGCTAAGAAACAGGCTAGAATGCGTAAAGAGGATTACCCGGAGTATTCTGTATACACTGTGCATTTCAAGTTCGGCGATAAAGAGATGGAAACAACTGACAAATGGATACGCTTTAAAATCGCTGACATTGCTAAGAACGAGGAACTTCCGGATGATAAACTATCCGAATGCACATCAGACGAGAGATGGGCTGACCCTCCGAAGTTCGCCGTCTATGCTAAACGTGGCGACAAGAAAGCAAAACGATTATTTGACACAAAGGATGAGGCTGAACAATTCAAACTCCTAAATAAGTGTGAATATGTTCAAGAAAGACAGGGAGAGGATAAAAAATGTCAATACTATTGTTCAGTAAACAAGTTTTGTTCGTACTGGAAACAAAAATACGAGAAAGAGGAGGAACAAAATGACGAAACGTGAAGAAAAGAGTTACGAGAAGAAGATAGACGATGAGGGGATGCAAATTTTTAGTTCAGTTATTAAGGAACATGCGAATATTCTCGGATTCTATATTTTGCAGTTGCATGACAAAGAGAAGGCAGATGCCGCTATTATTGACGCTCTTGCTGACTCTTTCGTAAAAGGTACGCGTTTTGGTTTTAAAATTGCTGCAAAGGCTGTTGGATTCGAAATGAAGGCGGCGAAGAATGGAAGTGCGTGACCCAATTTGGAAGTCTGGAGACGTAGACAACGATAGAATTTGTGGCTTAATAAGTATTAAATGCGACTTATGCGACAAAGAGGCAGTATTTGACGGATTATGTGAAGACCATTTAATTGAAACATTAGAACAACAGAAATTAGAAATGATAGAAAAACAAAGAGAAAATGAAAAATATTAAAAAAGGATTAAAAAAATGAAAGCACCAAAACAAGAAACTATAAGTATCAAGCCAATTGACGAGGGAACGATAAATTCCGTATGTTGCGGAATAATTGATTTAGGAACACAAAAAACTGAATGGCAGGGCGAGATAAAATATTTACCTAAAATAATGTTTGTTTTCGAGGTTGATGAAAAGTACGAGAAAGACGGTGCAATTTATAACCGCTGCTCCTATAAAGAGTTTACATTTTCGCTCGGTGATAAAGCGACTCTCCGTAAGTTCTTAGAGGGTTGGGTTGGAAAAAAGACAAATGAGGAATGGTATGAATTTGATTTTGACGAGTTAATAGGAAAACCTTGTTTGTTAAACATTGTACATTCGACAACTAAGAGCGGAAACACTTATGCAAACGTTGCTAGTGCCGCAAAACTTATGAAAGGAATGCAACCATTGGAACAAATAGGTACTTCGATGAAGTTTGATTTTGAATGTGCTGATAAGGACGAACTCGACTCTAAGATAGAGAAACTCCCTAGGTTTATCGGAGACAAAATCAGACAATCGAAGCAGTATCTTGCTTTTACATCGCCGGCTGGAAAACACGAAATGATTCCGATTCAAGACGACAAGTTGCCATTTTAGGAGGTGAATCATGGAGGGTTACACGCTTAATGCCGAAATGAAAAGGCTGACAAACGTACTCAATTCGAGTATCGAAAAGATGTACGAGAACGGCAAGAATAAGGCTCTGTG
>Ga0209737_10002325_pt1 | contig 13330 bp, 14 predicted proteins | sample TergutCu122P3_FD_187284 | JGI IMG/M metagenome (GOLD analysis project Ga0209737, IMG submission 187284) | Cubitermes ugandensis P3 segment gut microbial communities from Kakamega Forest, Kenya - Cu122 P3 (SPAdes) (version 2) | ecosystem: Host-associated > Arthropoda: Insects > Digestive system... | reverse complement strand
GTTGAGTATGAATTTGGAGTTTAAAGAGTTGTATCCTAAAAAATGTGCAGAGATTCTTAAAAAAACTGAGCCAACTTCCAAGTTGGAGTCATTTTTTAATGAGTCAACATAGTTTTCGTTAGGGATGTTTTAGATGAGAAGATGTTTAGGGGTAAGTTTTAAAGAATCAGAGTGTGATGTATTGTTTGAAGGTTATGTTGGTGTCTGGGCAGGTTGTTTTGCCTTTTGCTGTTTCGGCGGAGAATCGAAGGGAGCCATTTAGTATTGAGGCGGAGTTAGCAGCTGTTTTTGCACTTTCAGAGTTAGAACGTAGAAATAGCGGATTTAGTGGTAAGCAGGAGAGTTGTGTTTACATTCTAAAAGTTGGTTATCCGCTTTGGTTTGTTGCTATGGATAGTTTTACGCATGTTTTTGATGGTTTAAACATGAATAGGTATAGTTGGGCGTGTTATGAGAAGGGTCATGTAAAGTTTGAGCTTGGAAATTTGGAGGGGTGCTTTAGAATTCGTGAGAAATATATCGAGTTTTTGGTTAATTATCATAAAGATTTTTGTCAGGTACAGAACAAGAAAGAGTTGATTTATGAGGGGTTAATTGCTGATAGGACACTGCTTGATGAATTGGATAAGTATCACAGAGAAGCAATAGACATTTATAATCAACCATTGGGTCTGCTTTTACCTGCTTTAGAAGAAAAAAAAGTAACAGAGATAGTTAAGCAGATGGAAGCTTGGCAGGTGGCGTTTAGAGAAGAGACAGAAAAAATTAGGCAATTGTCAAAGTTGATTTCTAAGACAACAGAGGGGTATATTGGAGGGTTTAGTTTTGAATTAAGAGCTATTGTTGAGGAGGTGGAAGCAAAGATTAAGGCTCAGAAAGAGATAATTAACCCTAAAATTGAAAAACTGACTCGTAATTACAAGAAACAGATTGAGCGGTTAGAAAAAAGTGCAGATAGGGAAAAACAGCCAATTGAGAAACAAAAAAAACGTATAGAAAAAAGCATTAAAGAAACAGAAAAAATTATTGAACGCTACATTAGACAGGTGAAAAGCCAAGCACAAAAAGGCAATAAACGATTGGAAGATAATTTAAAGAAAAAACTCAAGAAAGAAAAACAAAAAATGGATGAACTCCAAAAGCAACACAAAAAAATTGAAAGTCAACTTAAAGCATTAGTAACGCAAGAAACAGATGAAACAATTAGGTTAAAGAGTACCTTTGACCGAGAAGTAGAAATTGAAAGGCAACCGATTACAACCTTAGAGATTTTCCGAGATGGTAAACAAGAGTTTTTCAAACAGGAGAGGTTTAAACTTGAAGAGTTAACTCGGTCAATGCTGGAGGAATTAAGTCGACTTATTGATGAGCGTGAAAAGTTTTCAGCGAGCAGTAAATTGTCAGGGTTTAAAGCGGATTCTAAGCTAAAAAGTAACGTAATAGTGTATGTTCCATTTTACATAGCAGCATATAGTAAAGGCGATTCTATGGTTAAGCGGTATTTTGTTTTTCCTCCATCATTGGTTTGTAGTTTGGGTTTTTCCTCTAAGCTTAAGGGAGTCTTAGGGAAGGCGAAAATTAAAGACTTGTTTAATGAGCGGTTTGTGGCTGTTTCGTCTTTGGGTGAAAAATTGCAATTAGGAGTGTCTTCAAATAGGGAGTTAGCAGAGCAGCTAGAGGGGTTGGCGCAAAAAAATAATCTTTTGGATATGAAATCAGCACTTAGAGGGGGTTTGCGTTTGCTTAAAGAGGAAGGTTGGTTTTCAGAATCGGATTATCAGATGTTCCTGTCAGGGGTTTAGTGCTTTGTGTTTGTAAGTTGTTTGTTGTCATGGGTTTTGTTAGTGAATATTTTTATGGTTAAACGTATAGTTTGGTGCACACAGATATGGAGCGGATGTTAAGTTCATGAAGAGTTATGGTGGTAGAACGGCAACGGCAATTATCCTGTATCCTCAGAATAAAATTTTGCTTATTAAGCGGGATACTTTACCGTTTAAAGGGTGTTGGGCGTTGCCGGGGGGTAGGCTGGAGTTAGGTGAGACGTCTGAGCAGGCGTGTATTAGAGAGGTTAGAGAGGAGACTGGTCTTGATGTAGAGATTGTCTACAAATTGGGGGATTATCATGAGTATGGTTCTAGAGAGGGGGTTGATTATGATTATTATCCAGCATGTTTTGTGGCAAAGGTTGTTGGTGGTCAGGTTGTAAAACAGGAGAGTGAGGTTCAAGAAATTGGACTTTTCAACCTTACAGAGTTGCCAGGACCACTTGCATTTGAACATGATCAAATGCTAAATGATTATAAAAAAATGATCAAACAATAAAATTTTGTGTTTAATGCAAAATTATGTTTTATATGGTAAAAATCTTTAATTACTTTATATTACATAATTATTGTGGAGAATAACATGCCTAAAGCATATGTCTTGCTAAATGTAGAATCTGGCTCTGAAGATCCAGTTCTAAAACAACTACGAGAAATCAATATCGTTGAAGAAGCCCATGTTTCTTATGGCGTCTATGACTTAATTGTAAAAGTGCACTCAAACACAATGGATGAGATGAAAGAAGCCATTTCCCACAAAATCCGCAACATTAAACAAGTCAGATCCACTTTAACGTTAATAATTGTTGAAGGGTAAATAACACCCAACAATTTTTTATACACCATTTTTCAACTAAACTTAAAAGCATGCACACATATTATTCTGTTGATGAGTCTTGGCTACAGATGCTGAAAGAGCGAAAAAACCAAAGCTTCCTAAGAAAAAGATTCTAAAGAAAGTTTTAAAGAAAAAATGATTTAAAAAATAGAAAAATTTTCAGGCGACAATAGCGTTATTATATGCCTGGTTTACCTGAGTCTGCCAGATATTTAAGATGGAATGGTTTAACGACAAGACCTGATTTTAGATCTGAGTGGAAAGTTTGGCTGTCAATTACCCAATCAGCGAGCTCAGAGTCGTGTGTACGCATGAATTCTGCAAAGTCAGGATAGTTTTTGTGCAATGAAATACATACTGCATCCCAACCCATGCCACGACCGTCTAGAAATAGGATGACATTTGGCTGTTTTAAGTACCATTCTTTAAGTTTTTTAAGGGCTTCTTCTTTTTCTGCGCCAGCTTTTTGTTTTAGTTTACTTTTAAGATATGTAAATGCTGCAATTTCAAAACCGATTTGTCCGAATTTGGGGATAACAGTGTAACCTTCAATAAAGTTGTCTTCTAGCATTGCACGTCTTCTTGTTACTGTAGGTTGTGATACACCTAAAGCTTTAGCGAGTTGTCTATCGCTTCTATGTGAGTCTTTCATTAACTCGAAAAGTAATTTGTAATCTATTGGTTTAAGATCTTTCATAGGAATCACCTTGTTATTCTTATGTATTTTTTGCCATGCTATATAAATAGTGTTGTTTTATTTTGAAGAAAATGACAGCATTTTAAGGGAAATAACAACAACCCGCGCCAATAGCATATAATCAAGTCTGATAAAATAAATCACACCCCACATGTTAAATCAATACATCATACACAAATTAAAATAGAAACACCACAAAAACTTGTCAAACACAAACAAAAATCATTCACCCCAATAACCAACAAAACAGACAAACATAAACCAATCTTCTTTAGCTAACAACCCACTACTTTATTAACGGAGGCGTTTTGCTAATTTTACAAGCTCATACCACAACACTGACCCAGCCCCAAGACCTAAAACCAACAAAAATTGCCCCACTGAAAGAGGAGAAAGCTTTAGAAAAACATTAAGAGGCGTATATAAGCTAATAAACAAACTTAGCACGATAAAAGCATTCGCCACCCACATAGCTTTATCTTTAGCTAAACGTTTAATCGATGTAAAAACATTATCTACATCAGAGCTGTTAACTTGAACTAAAAACAGGTTAGCAAGCATAATAACGGCAAGCCCCATAGAACGCGCCACAGAAGCATTATCTGGACTTTGCAATAACATAAAATAATAAAGACCAAAAGAAACTACAAATATCGCTAACCCCTGAGCAACACTTTTAGCCAGTGTTTTTAGGTTCACTATTTTTTCTTTTGGGTTCCGCGGTTTGCGTTCCATAATATTTAATTCAGCAGGTTGTCGTTCCAACACAACAGAACATATGGGATCTATGAGTAATTCAAGCAAGACTATATGCACTGGAAGGAGCATCAAACTTGCAGTGTATACACCTAACATGGGAGCAAATAGAGCTATTAACGCAATGGGAATATGTATAGTAAAAACATAGCCTACTGCTTTACGTATGTTATCATAAATTCGTCGACCGTCTTTTACTGTGTCCACTATAGTAGAAAAGTTGTCATCCATAAGGATTAGGTCAGCAGCTTCACGCGATACTTCACTGCCCCGTTTACCCATTGCAATACCTATGTCAGCATGTTTTAATGCCGGAGCATCATTTACACCATCACCTGTCATGGCAACGATTTCTCCGTTATCTTTAAACGCTTTAACAATACGCATTTTATGCTCAGGTATAACTCGTGAGAATATGCTAACAGTTTTAACTTTTTCACATAGTTCGTCATCGGTCATTTTTTCAAGCATATCACCGGTAATTAGGTTGTCATAATGTTTCATGCCAATTTTTTTTGCAATAGCAACAGCAGTTACGCCATTATCTCCTGTAATCATGACAACCCGTATACCGGCTTTATTGCAAAGAGCTATGTCATTTCTAACTGAGGCTCTAGGGGGATCAGCAAGACCAATTAAACCACAAAAGTTTAAAGTACAGTCAGTGATATTTTGCGGTATATCCGATTTGCTACTTAAATGTACAGAGGCTACAGCTATAACACGTAGTCCCTGATTACTTAAGGTATAAAGTTTATTTTCAATTAATGTACGTTCGCTGTCAGTTAATTTACAAAGAGACAAAATATGTTCAGGAGAGCCCTTGGCAGCTATGATGATCTCGCCCTCATGATACCAAATGTGTCCCATCATTTTTAATTCATTAGTAAAAGCATACTCACTAAGCAATTTACCGCCGAAAAGATGAGATTTAGTAATACCTAATTTTTCACAGTGAATAAGCATAGCTTTTTCCATAGGGTCATAAGTATTAGTTTCACATGCAAGACCCATTATTTCAGAGAGATTCAGCTCATCACCATTAAGGGCCCAAGTCTCTTGCACTGACATCTGATTCAAAGTAATAGTTCCAGTCTTATCCACACACAACACAGATACAGCACCAAGAGTTTCAACCGAGGGCAGTTTACGTACAAGAGACTGCTTCTTTGCTAGTCGCCATGCACCCATAGAGAGAAATATTGTTAAAATAACAGGAAACTCTTCAGGAATCATAGCTATAGCTATAGTAATGCCTGAAAGAATACTCTCAGTAAACCTATCCTGAAAAAGAGACCCCGGAATATTAAACCAAGTTACTGTACTCACTAAGGCAAATAGAACCGCAGCAATACCTGCACATATTTTGACAAGACCACCCGTTTGCCTCTGAAGAGGCGTACTTTCCTCAGGCGCCTCAACCACATTAAGTCCAATTTTACCATACTCCGTAGACAAACCAATTTTATCAACACATACAACAGCTGACCCTTGCGTTACAAGCGTTCCAGCATAACAGTAATCCTTACGCCAATAACCATTAGACATAGAATTTTCGGTAGAAACCTTCCAAACCCCTTCAGCCTCACCTGTTAAAGATGATTCATCAACACATAAATCGCTACAGTTAACAATGAAACCGTCAGCAGGAATTTTTACACCTTCATAAATCATCATAATATCGCCAGGAACAAGGTCAACACTTGCAATTTGAACCTCTTTACCATCACGTATTACGTTGATAAGAGGCGCAGATAGATCTTTTAGAGCATTTAAGGTTTTGTCAGTTTTCCATTCCTGAATAATAGCAATACAGACAATACCAATAACTGCAAAAAGCATTATCAAACCATCACTTGGCGCATCTAAAATAAAATATATAGTAACAGCGACAAGTAGCAACAAAATCATCGGTTCACGTAAAATATGTAACACTTTCTTTGCAAAGCTATCTCTTTTCTTTGGCGAAAGCTCATTTTTACCGTATTTCAACTTGAGTGCTTGAACTTCATTAGCAGTTAAGCCATTATATGCAGGTTTACTGTTTGATATGTTGTCTACCGCCAAGTCCTTTTAGGCGTATTTTTGTAATTATATTCAAGTTGCATGCAATATATCTCGGCAGATAAAAAGGCATCTGTGAGTCAACAAAAATTTTCAGGAAAACACACTTAACTACTATCGCATCGTGAATTAATATGAAGTAAGGAGAAAAAAGCAAGTTTACAACTTGTTTAGCTGTAGAATTATGTCAAACTTAAATAGCCTGTATGATTATTCGTTTATTGGAGGCTAAAGAAGAGTGCCTGCTATAGAAGTTGGAAGAATATGCATTAAACAAGCTGGTCGGGAACAAGGTAAAAAATGTATCATAGTCGATATGATGGATAAAAGCTTCATACTTGTAACGGGACCAAAAAGTCTCACCGGAGTTAAAAGGCGAAGAGTAAACTTGGATCATGTTTCAACCCTTGAAGATAAAATTGAAATCAGACGAGGAGCTTCAGATGAGGAAGTATCTCAAGCCTTAGAGGCTGCGGGTAAAACAGAGATAATGAAAGCTTAGATTTTAGATTCAAACTTTAATTACCTCAACTACATCTTTTTCTTCACTTAAGGAGCATTACTATTGCCAAGAACTAGTCCGCCATGGGAAAATAGACGTGAAGTCTTGATAAAAACAGAGGATAGAACTAATCCCAAGTTTGGTCATACCCCTTCTGAGCGTCCAGCAGAAGAATACATCAAATACGGCGTCATAAACCTTAACAAGCCGGCTGGGCCAACGAGCCATGAAGTTGCGGCATGGACTAAAAAAATTTTAAAACTAACTGCTATAGGTCATGGAGGAACTTTGGATCCTCAGGTGACAGGTGTGTTGCCTGTTACTTTAGAGGAGTCGACTAAAATTGTACAGGCACTTTTGCACACTGGTAAGGAGTATATTTGTGTTATGAAGCTTCACGGTGATGCGCAGGAAAGTCAAGTGCGTTGTGTTTTAGCAGAGTTTGAAGATTTAATTTATCAGCGTCCACCTCTACGGTCATCTGTTAAACGTCAGATTCGCACAAGACGCATTTACTATAACGAGTTTATAGAGATGGATGGACGTAACGTTCTTTTTAAGGTGGGTTGTGAGGGCGGGACGTATATTCGTAAGCTTTGTTATGATGTTGGTGAAATTTTAGGTGTTGGTGCGCACATGCAAGAGCTTAGGCGTACGCGTGCGGGGCCGTTTACAGAAGATAGTTCAATGCATGTTACTTTGCATGATATTGCTTACTGGTTTGGGGAATATCAGGTAAAGAAGGATCCGTTAATTTTGCGCAAATTCATTGCGCCTATGGAGTCAGCGCTTGATTTAGTTCCAAAAATTGTGGTGCGAGATTCAGCTGTTGATGCACTATGTCATGGTGCGAGTCTTACTGCGCCAGGGGTTGTGTCGGTTGACACAGGAATTCAAAAAGACCTCCTAGTTGCAGTTATGACGCTTAAAGGTGAGGTTATAGCGCTTGCAAAGGCTGTTGAAACTACTGAGAGTATTTTAGACCTTGAGCATGGTATTGTTGCAACGCCTGAGCGTGTATTAATGCCCAGAGGCACTTACCCGAAGGTTTGGAAAACCGGTAAAGAAAATGACCAAGAATAAAAAAGAGCCCATGAATGATCACTATTTTTCTGCTTCCCCTCACTCTGAGACAAATTATGGTTTAATACGAACGAGTTTTTGTGGCAGAATCTTTGAGTTCATAACGGCAGCTAGTGTTTTTTCTAAACGACGCATTGACACAGGTACACAGCTACTTATAGAGTCTATGGTTCTTCCGAAAGAGGGTTATGTATTAGATATTGGCTGTGGGTATGGGGCGGTGGGTATTGTAGCGGCGGCAGTTAATGCTAATTTGCAGGTTTACATGTCTGATGTGAATGCGCGAGCAGTTAATTTAGCAAAAAAGAATATCGAACGCAACAGAGTGTTTAATGCTAAAACGCGATGTGGCTACTTGTATGAACCTGTAGAAAATTTAAAGTTTAATTGCATATTATCTAATCCTCCCGTAAGTGCGGGAAGGGAAATAGTAAAAGCTATCATCACAGGGGCACCAAAAGTTATGCAGGCAGGAGCAGCTTTTGAAATGGTTATCCGATCCAAAATTGGTGCCAAAATGTTCCCCACACTGTTTATAGAAACGTTTGGCAACTGTACAGTTATCTCAAGAGGAAGCGGATTTAGGGTGTTACTGGGCAAATATGTCGTTAATAATGAAGCTAAACCGGATAATATCTGTTAAGAACATATTTTACATAACGTATCAAACTTTAGAAAAGAAACCACAACTGTGAATAGAAAATAGTGTGATAAAGATTATCCTATAAAAAGGGAAAAGGAAAAATCCCTTTAGGTTCTTGATTTATCTGTTGCCTCGCCTGTTGGCATGCCTGGGGGCAGGTCTGGAAAGTTTGCGCCTATTCTTTGTTCTGCAACTATGGCGGCTTCAGATAAAATTTTTGATGCATCTTCGCTAACGTTGTTGAAGTTAAGTGACAGCCCACTATTTGTTCCAGCCTCTAGCATCAAACCGCTAAGCATATCGCCTATTTCGCCGAGTTCGTTTTCTGCTGCAGGTAAAATTCCTCCCATTCCATTGCTTACGCTACGAAGGACACCAATACAGGGACCCAGCATAGATACAACATCGCCTAATTCAGTTACAGTTTTTATTCTCAAGTTTATTTGGTCAAGGGCAAGTTGGGCGTTTAGGATAATTTTAGACATTTTACGAATTTCAGCTAGTTCAGTAGCATACATATTTGCATGAGCCTGATCATGTTGTTGATAGGCATTTACAAGTTTTGTAAATAATGCTTTATCTTTTTGTGCGAAGCGTTCACTGGTTTGTTCTAAGCGTTGGACTTGTGCGTCAAGTTTTCGGGTGGCCATATCTAATTTTGGTTTTAAGGGTTGTGGGGGTTTAATTGTTTGATTAATGGAATTTAGGATAGAGTTTTCGTCTCTTTTTTGATCCCATTTTTTTGTGAAATTTTCAGACATTAATAATATCTCCTCTAAAAGGTTAATTGCTTCATGAGAGGTACTTAATGCTTGCTAACATGTAGATATATACGTCAAAGGTCTGAACGGTTTCTGGTGTATTTGAAAGGAAAAAATGTTAAGCGTTAAGGGATAATAAGAAATAAATTACATCAAATCTAATACTTCTATAAGGTGTAGAGCAATAGACGATTTTCCGTCCTTAACATTTAAAGTTGGAATAGGACAAACCAAAAACGATCGTGTTTGGCTTACGAAGAAAAAAGAAGTTTATGAAAAGAACTGGAAAGCCTGTGGTTTAAAAATACTGCAAAAAATTGAAACCATTTGTGGGGACACATTTCCCGATGTGTCCAAAGAAAAAGGCATTTTAGTGTTGCTTTACAAGAAAACTCCCCAAACTCGATATGGACAGCTAAAGGAAAACAATCCCTTAGAAATCAATCTCTACTTGTCAAAAACAGATAATTCAAGTGTAGCAAAAGAATTGTTAATACGTATGCTAGTGCACTCATTTATATGGCAGCAATATGAATATCGTTTTCGTAACCGTGAGCAAACACTTTTTGAAGATATTTTAGCAGACGAATACATAACATCAGCAGTTACTTTCAGGGTGTTAGGACGAAAACTTGGAAGAGTTAACTGTGCTAAGGCCTTAGAGCAAGCTATTGAAGAAACTGTTTATAGATTATCGCAAAAACAAGCACAAAACAAGCTTGTAGACTTAATATACAACTTTTTCCAAGAAGAAAACCCTAAAACCAAAAAAACACTCAATATATTAGAACACCGAGAAGAACTGGTACTAAAATTACTAACCTTTCTACCTAAAACCATCGAAACAGAAACAGAATAAACACAAAAACAGGTTATAGAAGGTTAATTGAAAATAAAATATCAATTTTCCAACTATTTACATGGGTTAATTGAGGTTTTTATCCAATTGATAAATTTATCTTCAGTTAAACCCACACCTGAGCCAGCATCAAGTCGACTTTTAATTGAGCCATTCTCAAAAAATAGCAAAGTGGGTACAGCATCAACAGCATATTCATCCCAAAGAGGGCTATTGTAATCATCCATGTTAACACGCACCACTAAACCAACAGCATAACTGTCAATATGGGTATTGAAAATTTTAGTAAACCTCTGACAAAAAGGACACATCGAAGAAGAGAAAAAAGCCAAAACTTGACCATGCTTACTTACCTGCTCACCTAACTCAACAATACTAGATACTTCCAACATAAACATCAGATTATACAAAAAAGAAACCATTTAATAGTTTTACCGCCCTACCCTCAGAACAGACATGTTAAATTAAATAACTGTAAAATACAAGGCTATTTCAAATTAAGCACCAATAGCCTAAATACATCAAAAGCGTTATGTTCAATAAATGTCGCCAAAATCTTATAGACGAGGTTATCCTGTTGCAGTTCTAATAGGCATAGAACAGTCCCAAGGAGCAATATGGAAAATTTACAGTCAAGTCGCCAAACCTGAAGGCAACATACATCTTGAAGGCACACGTTCCAATGCTAAGGCACTTTATAGTTTTCATGAAACAATCATTAACACATTTCGTCCAAGTCTAAAAGAAGGCGTAAATAGCATCATAATAGCATCACCTCAAAAAACCAACTACAACCAAGAATTTTTAAATCATGTAAGAGAACATCACCAATGGCTCCTTCAAGGAGCTAATAAAGCATCATTTAAACAGATTACAGGCTCAGCAATCACTCATACCCAAGTTAGCAACATAACAAGCACAAACGAGTTCAAACAATCCATAAACGACAGCACCCTTGAAGAAACAGAAAACCTCCGAGAACTCGTAGAAAAACGCCTCAACGCAACAGAGGGCCTTGTAATGTTTTCACTCGAAGAAGCCGAAGAGGCCATCTACAGCTATGAAATTCCAGGAAAACCTAAACCAGAGTATTTATTGATAACAGACAACTATCTTACAGGAGACAAACGAAAAGGTCGCATAAATAGGCTCATACAAATTGCTCAAAATAAAAAAATAAAAACCCGCATCATAAACAAAGAATCCCCCGCAGGAACCCGATTAACACAACTCGGCGGCATAATCTGCCTACTAAAATAAATTAGCCTTTCTCAAATCGCAGATACTTATTTTGCCTGAGTGTAGTGCAGTAGCAAACATAACCCCTAAAACGTCTAACTCTTCAAGATGGAGCAGTTCATCGATGGTTTGAACGCCTCCGCCAACATAAACGCCTCTGCCATTCAATGTTGTTAGAGTTTTTTTTAGTAATTCTATGTTTATGCCCTCATTGCTGCCAACTCGAGAGAGGTCTAGCAATATAAACTCAGATACGCCTATAGTGCAGAATGTTTCAAGAAGAGAAAACAGGTCAGTTGGTCCATCAAAGTTGGGTTGAGTTAAGACTTTGCCGTCTTTTATGTCAAGGCTAACAATTATGTGCTCAGCACCCATTTGTTGAACAGTTTCTTTGATAAAAGTTATATTTTGCAGGGTTTCTGTGCCTATGATAATTTTTGAAACACCACAACTTCGAAGCAACTCTGCTGTTTTTATGTCAGTTACGCCTGCATCAACCATAAAATTAAACCCCAACTGAGCAAGACCACTATAAAGATCAAAATTAAGCTTATTGTCCGATATTGCGTCAAGATCGGCTAAGTAGAGCTCAGAAAAGCCCTGCAATTTAAAAACAGAAGCTACCTCAACAGGATCAACTGAGGCAGTAAGGACACTTTTTAACGGCTGATACTCTCCACGGTTACCCCTAATTGCGTGTACCACAACGCCGTTTAAAACATCAATAACAGGAACAACCTTCAAACTAGCCACCTTAGAGGACAAATAAGAAGGATATATAAAAAAGATACAGGTATCATCGCAAAACTTTAAAGCCGCAAAAACCGCGTTGTCTATAGACCCAAAGTGAAGTTATTAATCAGTCCTCAAAACTTAGAAGAAGCCATAGAAGCCCTTGCAGGTGGCGCCGACATCATAGATGTAAAAAACCCAAAAGAGGGTCCACTGGGTGCTAATTTTCCATGGGTTATAAAAGAAATCAAACAACTTGTCCCAGAGGGTGTTGAGTTAAGTTGTACATTAGGTGAAGCCCCTAATTTGCCAGGTTCAATGACTTTGGCAGCTTATGGTGCAGCTTCATTAGGAGTTAATTACATTAAAATGGGACTTAGTGGAGTGCAAACAGTTCAGAAAGCGATAAACTTGCTTGAAAACATTGTTCACGCCACAAAAATGTGCAATCCAGAAACTAAAGTGGTTGCAACAGGTTATGGCGACTATCTTAGAGCGAACTCTATTGAACCACAACTTGTTGTACAAGCCGCATTTGCTGCGAAAACAGATGTAGTTATGCTTGACACCGCTATAAAAGATGGAAAAAACCTCTTTGATTTCCAATCACATCAACAACTTGAAGCATTTATTGACACAGCTCATGAACAGGGATTAGGTGTTGCATTAGCGGGTTCACTACGAGCACAAGATTTAGTTGTTGTTAAAGATTTAGGGGCAGACTTTGTGGGATTACGTGGTGCAGCATGCCAAAACAACAATCGAGACACTGGACACATAACTCGTGAACGTGTAAAAGAGCTCGTAAAAAATATCAAATAAAGAATATATCAACATACAGTCAGCACTATTTTAGGTTGTAGAGCTTTGGAAATACACTGTTTTAGTACACACAGGTGTTTTAAGGATTTTTCAGAAGGTATTTTTCAAAAATGCTGCTCATAAAAAGGGAAGTACATAATTGTTCTAACGACTATTCATAATTATTTTGTACACTTCCATAACTGATTCGCAAGATAGTAATGTCGGAGGGAAAAAGGTTTAATTTTTTACTTGTACAATAGTCATAGTGATTTATTTGAAGATTTTAGTCTATGAACATGCGTGTGGTGGAGGTTTTGCTGAGGGAGTGGTTTCGCCGGGGATTTTGGCAGAAGGTTTTGGTATGTTGCGTTTGTGTGTGGCTGGTTTGAAGGCGGCGGGTTATGAGGTGGTGGTTATTTTGGCTGAAGAGTTAGCACGGTTTAATCCTCCGATTGAGGCGGATTTGGTTATTCCAATTTTTAGTTTTAGAGATGCTCAGCAGGCTATTCTTAAAGTCTGTGTAGAT
>Ga0209737_10002324_pt1 | contig 13331 bp, 9 predicted proteins | sample TergutCu122P3_FD_187284 | JGI IMG/M metagenome (GOLD analysis project Ga0209737, IMG submission 187284) | Cubitermes ugandensis P3 segment gut microbial communities from Kakamega Forest, Kenya - Cu122 P3 (SPAdes) (version 2) | ecosystem: Host-associated > Arthropoda: Insects > Digestive system >... | reverse complement strand
GCGCGTTGCAGGAACTGGTCAACATCAAAAATTACAGGCTTTCCAAAGCAGTTACAGCCGTTTTGGGAATTTTCCCGTGGATATATCTCATCTTTGCCCTGCTGTTTGCAGTAACGCATAGCCGTTTCATCATCTGCCGTTTCGACCCGTTTGTAGGTATTTTCCGGTTGGGCGGCGATTTCGCGCTTATTGCCTTTGGGGTAATGCTTTTAGTGGCGGGTATTTTTACAGGCCGTCCCTTTTGCCGGTTTATTTGTCCGTATGGCGCATTGTTAAGTCTTTTCTCGCGGGTATCCATATGGAAAATTGAATTGACCCAAAAAACCTGTAACAATTGCGAACTTTGCCACAATGCCTGTCCGGTAGACGCTATCCAACCTCCTTTCGACAACAGGGTGAAAGAGAGCAGAGCGCAGGGCGTCAGGAGGATTTTAATGTATTTTGCAGTGTTGCCGCTGATGATACTGGCGGGAGCAATTCTGATGCGGCAGGTTAGCGATGATTTGAGCCGGGTGCACAAGGATGTGCGTTTGTACGATATGGTAGTGCAACATGAATCCGAACCACAGGATGTACTTTCCGTAGATTTGGAAGCATTCTACGGACAAGGAGGAACAGTTGAAGAATTGACGCAAAAATACGACTTCATCCAGGCGGATTTTTCGTTCTATTCCACTGTGGCAGGTGCGTTCATCGGGTTGGTTATCGGGCTGTCGCTCATCAAATTTTCGGTGAAACGCACACGGAAACTGTATGAAATAGACCATGCCGATTGTGTCGATTGTGGAAGATGTTTTAGTTATTGTCCTCAAAATAAAGTCGAATCAGAAAATTTATCATCATGAACATGAAGAAAATCATTTATAGAAATATCGCCATCGTATCGGCAATATTCGTCGTTACCTTTTCTATTATGCTGGTCACCAATTATTTTCAGACAAGAAACGTCACCCCGCTTCAAATGGAAGTGGTAGAAACCCTGAAAGAGTTGAACGACGCAAACGCCAACAACCCTGACTTGCAGGAACAGATACGCCAACTCGACCTCATAGCGCGTAAAGCCTATTTCGTCGGGCACGACCGCCTGATGACCGGCGTTTACATCCTGTTGGGTATGCTGGCCGTGTTTCTCGTTTGCACACGCCTTTACTTTACGGGTGTAAAAGATATTCCCGATAAGGAAATAGACCCCGTGGACGAATGGGCAATTAAAACAAAAACGCGTAAATACGTGGTTTGGAGCGCTACGGGATTGGCGGTAGTGGCGCTTATTTTAAGCCTCACCTCCAATCCCCCTTTAAAGGAGAGGGGAGAAAAACCTGTAAATGAAATAGCGGAAACAGACCACACCTCCGACCCCGTTGCCTTCGGCGAGCCCTTACGGGGTTCACAGGAGAGGGGGGAAGACCCTGCAACTGATGTAGTGGAAACTCCAACAGCAGAAATTGCAGAAACACCTGTTGTTGAAACAGCCGAACAACCTGTGGTATCGAATGTTACCCATAACGCTTTTCGTGGAAACAATTCCAACGGGATATCCGCTGCAAAGAATGTTCCTGTGAAATGGGATTTGGCAAAAGGAACCAACATTGCGTGGAAAATCGAAAGTCCCCGTCATGGATACAATTCGCCGGTGATTAACGGCAACAAGATATTTTTCACAGGCGGCGACGAGGAAGTGCGCGAATTATTTTGTTACGACCTCACGACGGGCAAACAACTCTGGACGCTGAAGGCTGACAATATTCCCGGATCGCCGGCAAAAGTTCCTGAAACATCGGATGATACAGGATTGGCTGCTCCAACGGTCGCTACAAATGGCCGACAGGTGTGTGCCATATTTGCCACCGGCGATTTGATATGCGCAGATATGGACGGAAAAAGACTGTGGACAAAAAACATAGGCGTTCCCAATAACCACTACGCTTATGCCAGTTCGTTACTTTCGCTGAACAACCTGCTTTTTGTACAATTCGACGACAGAAGATCAGCAAAAGTCACCGCTTTTGACATGACTACCGGCGCCGAGCGATGGAGCAAAAGTCGCCCAAACAGGTTAAGCTGGGCTTCGCCCATCATAGCATACGTCAACAATACGCCGCAGGTAGTTCTTATGGGCGAGCAGATACTCACTGCCTACAATCCCAATAACGGCGAACAGTTGTGGCAGGTAGACGGTTTTTATGGCGAACCGGGCGCAAGCCCTTGCAGCGCGAACGGAATAGTGTATGCCTCCGGAGATCATTCAAAGTTTGTGGCGGTGAATGCAGCCAATGGAGCCGTGCTGTGGTCAAAAAATGATTTCCTTACGGAAATAGCAAGCCCTGTGGCTACCAAAGACAATATTTACATGGCTACCTACTATGGTCTGGTTCTTTCATTCGATACGCAAACCGGCGAACCCCGCGTTGAACACGAATTGGGAGAAAGTTTCGCTGCTTCGCCAATGATTGCAGATGGTAAAGTATTTGTCATCAGCGAAAAAGGTAAAGTATTTATTTTCACAGCCGATGACGAGTTCAAACTGCTGGATTCATTTGAGACAGGAGAAGAAACTTTTGCTACACCCGCTTTTACCGACGGAAAGATAGTGATACGAACGGAAAAGAGTATTTATTGCGTGGCAAAAAAATGATTATACCTCGCTGTAAGTGGAAAAAAATATATAGATATAGCGCGATATAGTATTTTATACCTCGCTGTAACTCGAAATTATTACATACTTACAGCGGCTTTTATTTCCCTATACTTCGCTGTAAGTGATATTTTTTATATATTTGCAGCGAGATATAATTTAATAAAATGTAATTGAAATGATTGGAAGAGAAGCAGAAAGAGAAGATTTTATCCGGTTTTTGGAATCGGATAAATCGGAATTTTTGGTAGTGTTCGGACGCCGAAGAGTTGGAAAAACGTTTATGATACGCGAGTTTTTCGACTATAAGTTTACTTTTTATCATACGGGAATGGCAAAAACCGAAATGGAAACACAGTTACAAAACTTCAATACTTCGCTGCACAAATACGGAAATCACCCATATCCTAAAGTTTCCAACTGGTTGGAGGCGTTTGAACAACTCATTCATTTGTTGTCAAATAAAAAGCAAAAAAGTAAAAAAGTAGTTTTTATCGACGAAATGCCCTGGATGGACACGCAACGTTCAGGTTTTATACAGGCTTTGGAGTTTTTTTGGAACTCGTGGGCTTCAGCGCAAAAGGATATTCTGCTGATTGCCTGTGGCTCGGCTTCGTCGTGGATTGTGAATAAACTGATAAAAAATCATGGCGGGCTACATAATCGCGTCACACAACAGATTTATCTGCGCCCTTTCACTCTGGGCGAATGTGAGGAATATTTTCAAAAGAACAACATTGCGCTCAACAGACATCAGATGATAGAATCTTATATGATTTTCGGCGGAATTCCTTATTATCTGTCGTTGATGAAAAAGCAATTCTCTTTGGCGCAAAATGTTGACAATTTGTGTTTTGCCGAAAAGGGAATGCTTCGCAATGAATTTGAAAATCTCTACGCTTCGCTGTTCAAAAATTACGAAAACCATGTAATAATAGTGGAAGCATTGAGCAAAAAAACAAAAGGAATGACCCGCGAAGAAATTATCAAAAATACACGATTGCCCAACGGCGGCGGGCTGACCAAAACGCTTGTAGAATTGGAGTTATGTGGATTTATCCGAAAATACAGAGCATTCGAGAAAAAGAAGCGGGAAAGCCTGTTTCAACTGACCGACTTTTTTACTTTGTTTTATTTCAATTTTATGAATGACAATCAATTTAACGACGAACATTACTGGACAAATTTTATCGAAAATGCCCGTCATCGTGCGTGGTCGGGTTATGCTTTTGAGCAGGTCTGTATGGCGCATTTACCGCAAATTAAACGCAAACTCGGAATCACAGGCGTGCTGACCAACACGGCTTCGTGGCGCAGCAGCGAAACAGGCGCAGGCACTCAAATTGACTTGTTGATTGAACGCAACGACAAAGTAATCAATCTTTGCGAAATGAAATATGTTCAGGAAGAATATGTTATTGATAAAAAACAGGATGAGAATTTACGGAACAAGCGGGCTGCCTTTAAACGCGAAACAAAAACAAGAAAGGCGCTACATCTCACAATGATAACCACTTACGGCGTAAAACACAACGAATATTGGGGTAACATACAGTCAGAAGTAATGATGGATGATTTATTTGAAAAAAATTAAAAAAAAATGCTTACTTTTGAGGTTTTAAATCTTAAAAAAAATGGCAAAAACATCAATAACCCCCAAAATTTTTGTACTCGATACCAACGTCGTTCTGCACGATTACTTATGTATCTATAATTTTCAGGACAATGACCTGGTGATTCCCATCGTTCTTTTGGAAGAATTGGACAGGATGAAAAAAGGTAACGACCAGATTAATTACAACGCCCGTGAATTTACCCGCGAATTGGATAAAATTGCCGGCGATGAAATGTTCACCGGAGGAATTAAACTCGGTAAAAAATCAGGCAGGTTGAGCATCGAAACAGGAAAACCTTTTTCGCCGGAGTTGAAGCGTTCGTTTCCAGAAGAGACGCCCGACCACCGGATTCTCGCTATCACCGATTATCTCAAGACATCGCATCCCGACCGGATGGTGATACTGGTATCGAAAGACATCAATCTGCGCATGAAAGCCAAATCGGTTGGCCTGATGGCGCAGGATTACAAAAGCGACAAGGTGCAAAATATGGATGACCTTTACAAGATTGCCGAAACAGTGAACTGTCCGGAAGAACTTGTCGCTAAACTGTATGAATCACGCGAGGGCGTACCCGCAGGGGACTTCAAACTGAAAGCATTACCCAAAGGCAATGCGTATTTTATTTTCGACAGCGGACAGTCAACCGTTCTGGCCTATTACAACAGCGTGAGCGACCGTATCGAACGTGTTGACAAGCGACGCTGTTTTGGTATAGAACCGCGCAACGCCGAACAAACCTTTTGCATGGATGCTCTGTTGCGTCCGGAAGTGCAACTTATTGCGATTACCGGAAAGGCCGGAACGGGAAAAACATTGCTGGCTCTGGCTGCCGCTCTGGCGCAAAATCAACTGTATTCGCAAATCTATCTTGCCCGTCCAATCGTCCCCTTAGCCAACCGCGACCTGGGATTTCTGCCCGGAACGGCTAAGGATAAAATCGAACCCTACATGCAACCGCTGTTCGACAACCTGAGTGTCATCAAGCAACGACTGAAACAAACCGGCGCCGAATACCGGAAAATAGAGGACATGCTGAAGAACGACAGTTTGGTATTATCGGCGCTGGCCTACATTCGCGGGCGCAGCCTCTCTGAAACGTTCTTTATTGTAGACGAAGCGCAAAACCTGACGCCGCATGAAGTGAAAACCATCATCACGCGCGCCGGCGAAGGAACCAAAATAGTATTGACCGGCGACATTGAACAAATTGACTCGCCTTACCTTGACGCTCAATCCAATGGACTGTCGTATCTTGCCGATAAAATGAAAAACCAGTCGATTTTTGCGCACATCAACCTGCTGAAAGGCGAACGGAGTAAATTGGCCGAACTGGCAAGTAATTTATTATAACATGGTTGATGATAACTTTTTTAGGACAAAAACGTATAAGTATATTGATATTTTTTGTAATTTTGTGCCTTCAAGAAAATAATAAAACCATAGAATAATTTCATAATAAGTATCATGAAAAGAGTTTTTTTAATGATGATTGCCTGCTGCTTTTTTGTAGCAAAAAGCAGTGGCCAAACGACAGAAAAAGTGGATAATCCGAATGCACCTGAAATAACGTTCGAGGAAACGGTTCACGATTTTGGGACGATTCCGCTAAAAGGATTGGCTGAATGTGAGTTTACCTTCACCAACACAGGCAAAGAACCTCTGATTATTCAGAGGTGCCAGTCGACTTGCGGATGTACTGTACCTACCTGCCCGAGTGACAAACCCCTCAAACCGGGTGAAAAAGGGACAATTAAGGTAAAATACACCACTACGAATGTAGCAGCGCCTTTTAACAAAAGTTTTACGGTGTATTCCAATGCCAAAAATTCGCCTGTTACCGTAACCATCAAAGGCGAAATCGCAGCACAGGAAGCCGAACCAGCCACAAAATAGCGTGAATTTCACCACCGAAGAAATCATCGGTTCGTTGAGGCATGTCAAGCACCCTGCCGCCGGCAAAAACATTGTCGAACTTAACATGGTGGGTGACATTTGCGTCAACGATTTGTATGTTGAATTAGCTTTAACCTTCGCTAAAACGCAGGACCCGATGAAAAACGCCATCGTAAAGGCTTGCGAAAAAGCGTTGCGGTTTTACGTGCATCCTGATATTGAGCCGCACATCCATGTAAAAACCTTGCACCCGGTTGCAGAGCCTCCAAAAAAGAAAAACCTGAATGCAAAAAATATTATTGCAGTAGCATCAGGTAAAGGCGGGGTGGGTAAATCAACTGTGGCGGTTAATCTTGCTGTTGCCTTAGCCAGGATGGGTTACCAAACAGGTTTGTTAGATGCTGATATTTACGGCCCGTCGATGCTCAAAATGCTGGGCGTGGAAAACCTGAAGCCTGCTGTAAAAGGAAGTGAAGGACACGAAATAATTGTTCCTGTTGAGCGGTATGGCGTGCGCATGTTGTCTATCGGTTTTTTTGTGCGTCCAGGGGATGCACTTATTTGGCGAGGCCCTATGGCAACGAGCGCTATCAAACAGTTAATTAATCAGGGCGAATGGGGCGAACTGGATTACCTGCTCATCGACCTGCCGCCGGGTACTGGCGACGTACACCTAACCATCGTACAGGAACTTCCGGTAACCGGAGCCGTTATTGTCAGTACGCCTCAGGAAGTAGCCCTGGCCGACGCTGTCAAAGGAATCAGCATGTTTCAGAACGATAAGGTAAAAGTTCCGATTCTGGGATTGGTGGAAAACATGGCATGGTTTACGCCGGAGGAGTTGCCCAATAACCGTTACTACATTTTCGGCAACGGCGGCTGTAAAGCGCTGGCCGAACGCGAGGGTATCCGCCTGCTCGGGCAAATACCAATTGTTCAGGGAATCCGTGAAGGAGGCGATAACGGACAACCTATAGTTACCAACGAAAACTCCATTACCGGAAAAGCGTTTATGGAATTGGCGCAGAATCTGGTAGAAGCAATATAGCGTCAATCCTTCTCAATACTTCATCTTTCCCCAGCATAGCGGCAATCACCTGTAAATCGGGGCCAAAAGTGCCACCAACAAGCGCAATACGCAGGGGAATCATTATCTGTCCCATACCCAAGCCTTTTTCTTCCGAATAACGATGCAATGCATCATGGATATTTTGTTCGGAAAAAACATCTAATCCGGCAAGAATATCTTTTACATCCTGCATGATGACCGGGGTGTTCTCTTTCCAGCGTTTTTTCATTGCCGCTTCGTCATAACTTTTGGGCGCAACGAAGAAAAACGAAGTCTGCTCCCACATCTCATAAACAAAATTAACGCGGTCTTTCACCAAACTGCAAACTTTTGACACGTAGGCGTGTTCTGCTTCAATGCCTTTTTCTTCCAGTATTTTGGCGAATAATCCGGCAAGTTCCTCATCGGATTTTGCAATAAGGTATTCGTGGTTGAACCAGTGCGCCTTTCTGATGTCAAACTTTGCGCCTGATTTGCTGATGCGTTCTAATGAAAACAATTCTATCAACTCGTTCATACTGAAAAGTTCCTGTTCCGTACCGGGGTTCCAGCCCAGCAAAGCCAGCATGTTTACCACCGCTTCGGGGAAATAGCCATTTTCGCGATATCCGGATGAGACTTCTTTAGTAAAGGGGTCAGTCCATTGCAAAGGGAATACCGGAAATCCAAGCCTGTCGCCGTCGCGTTTGCTTAATTTTCCGTTGCCGTCGGGTTTAAGCAGCAGAGGTAAATGTGCAAACTGCGGCATGGTATCTTCCCAACCGAATGCCCTGTAAAGCATTACATGCAACGGCGCGGACGGCAGCCATTCCTCGCCACGGATAACGTGGCTGATTTTCATTGTATGGTCGTCTACAATATTGGCCAAATGGTAAGTGGGCATCCCGTCGGATTTGAAAAGCACTTTATCATCCAGCAGGTTGGAATTGACGGTTACTTCACCGCGAATCAGGTCATTAACAAGAATTTCTGTATTGGCAGGAAATTTGAAACGAATCACATAGGGCATACCACCGGCAATTCTTTGTTGCACTTCTTCGGCAGTCAGTGTGAGTGAATTGCACATCGCCTCGCGCGTTGAAGCGTCGTACTGAAAGGTTTTCTTTTCCTGTTCGCATTCCTTGCGTTTGGCGTCGAGGTCTTCGGGCGTGTCGAAAGCATAATACGCCCACCCGTTGTTGATGAGCCGGTCGGCATACTCGCGGTACATCGCTTTGCGGTCAGACTGCCGGTAGGGCGCACAGGGGCCGCCTACATGTACACCCTCGTCAAATTGGATGCCCAGCCAGGTCAACGCCTCAATGATGTACTCTTCTGCACCGGGAACAAATCGTCCCTGGTCAGTATCCTCAATGCGGAGTATCATATCGCCGCCATACTTGCGGGCAAACAGATAATTATACAATGCAGTGCGCACACCGCCGATATGCAGTGGCCCTGTGGGACTGGGCGCAAAACGAACTCTAACTTTATTCATTTTTGATTTTTGATTGATGATTTTTGATTACAAAAGTATATATAAAAATGGTATATTTGCAACTTTAAATTAATTAGCATGAAATCAGGATTATTCATTTTTATTGTTCTGGGATTTTTCTTTGTTTTTCGCTTGGATGCCCAAATCAAGTTCTTGCCGGAAGATACTGTTATCTTCAACCGGTTCCTGCAATACTCAAAGCAAGGCAATCGCAGCATCCTTCACACTGCAAATTTTTTCCTGAATACCCCTTATGTGGGCGGCACACTTGAAGACGACGGTGAAGAACAGTTGCGTATCAACCTGCGCGAGTTGGATTGCGTCACTTTTGTAGAAAACGTAACCGCTCTGCATTTGATGCTGCAAAGCGACCGGCATACATTCGACAATTTCTGCCGTATCCTGCAACAAATCCGTTACCGCAACGGCGTCATCGACGGGTATCTGTCCCGTCTGCACTATTTCAGCGAGTGGTTAGACAACAACCGCCAAAAAGGAATTATCAGCCTGCCTGCGATACCGGCTTGCTGTAATTTTACAACGAAAGTAAACTTCATGTCCACGCATTGCGACGCTTATCCCGCACTAAAAAACAACCCCGAATGGTGCAGGCAAATGACCGCCATAGAAAAAAATATCTATGAACTGAAACTTTGCTTTATCCCGAAAGAACAACTGAAGGATTCCGAAACAAACCTCAAAACCGGCGATATCATTGCCATTACCACAGTTCTGAATGGTTTGGACATTGCGCACACCGGAATTGCCACAGTACATAACGGAAGGGTATATTTACTTCATGCCTCGTCAGAAATCAAAAAGGTAGTAATAAGCGACGAGCCGTTACACGATTATCTTGCAAAAAGGAAAAACAATTCAGGGGTAATGGTGGGAAGAATTAACTGACAAATTTGTACACCTTATCCCCCCGTCGTATCAACTGTGTCAAAGGCATTGAAAACACCTCCCCTTTTATGGTATGTTCCACAGGTTTCAGGTCGACACGTATTTCGGGTACGGTCATTTCCACTACGCCGGTAGTTGGGCCAATGACTAATATAGAATCACCAGTGGCAAGGGCGCCGGATTGCATTTGAAATTCGCCTACGCCAAGTTTGGTGAAATAGTTGCTGCACAAGGCAATGTATTCTTTTCTGCGGGTGGCTTTCGAACCGTGTACGTCATTCAATTCGGCCATGCTTTTCCCAAGATAGTAACCATCCCAGAAACCACGATTAAACACAGTCAGTAATTTTTTTGTCCATTCATTTATTTTGGATTCGTTGAACGTCCCGTTGCAGTATGCTTCCAGCGCTTCGCTGTAGCACTCGCCCACAATCTTCACATATTCAGGGCCGCGGGCGCGCCCTTCCACCTTAAAAACCCGCACACCGGATTCAATCATCTTATCGATGAAACCGATGGTACACAAATCCTTGGGCGACATGATATATGAATTGTCCACCGCTAATTGCCGGCCTGATTCATTATCCAATGCTGAATAGGAGCGGCGGCAGATTTGTACGCATTCACCGCGGTTGGCTGAACGGTTGTATTCGTGCAAACTCAAATAACATTTTCCCGACACCGACATGCACAATGCGCCATGACAAAACATTTCAATTTCTACTAACCGTCCGGATGGGCCGGTAATGTTGTTTTCCCGTATAAATGCAGATATTTTAGCCACCTGTTCCAGAGTCAGTTCACGGGCGAGTACCATCACATCGCAATATTGAGCAAAGAACTGTACTGCCTGACTGTTGCTGATGTTCAACTGTGTGGAAGCATGTACCTCTAACCCGATATGCCGGGCGTAAAGAATGGCAGCCATGTCGGATGCAATAACAGCGTCTACTCCACAGCGATGAGCGGCGTCAGCGGCTTCATGCAGGACGTGCATATCGCTGTCGTATACAACTGTGTTGAGTGTCAGGTAGGTTTTAACGCTTTTTTTGCGGCAGGCGGCAACAATTTGCTCCATGTCGCCAAGCGAAAAATTGGCTGATGACTGCGAACGCATATTGAGAATGCCCGTACCGAAATATACGGCGTCGCATCCTGTTTGCAACGCTGCAGCCAGCGATTCCCATGAACCAACCGGCAACATCAACTCAAGAGAACGTTTCACGAATAACTTATTTACATTCCGGCCAAAGCCGGAAATTACCATCTTTTAGTTTGACAATCAACAATTTTTAGGTTTGATTTTACGTTTTGGCTTGCCAAAAAAAGACAATGAAGCGGCAAAGATAGACAAAAAATCGTTACCAAATCGTTACCTGTTCAGGAAAAAAATTAACAAGGAAAGATGCGCTTTTGTCCGCATTTGACACTGTTTTTCATGCCACGTAAGTCGTGAATTGAAAATAATTTTGTACCATTTAAAAAACAGTGTTATGCGAAGTACATTTAACATTCTGTTCTATCTGAAAAAGAGCAGTGTAAAGAAAACGGGATATGCGCCATTGATGGTGCGTATCACCATTAACGGAGAATCCGCTCTGTTCAGTTTGAAAGCAGAAGCCAAGCCTGATGATTGGGACACCAAAGCGGGACGACTTCGTAGTCGCACAAAAGGGGCAAGCGACCTGAATGCCTACCTTGATGATGTGCGGTCAAAAATCCGCAAACATTACCGGGAATTATGCGACCGGGAAAATGTTGTTACGGCAGCGATGGTCAGGGATGCTTTTCTGGGAATAAGCGAACAAAAGAATACCCTTTTGCGCCTGTTTGACCAGTTCAACGAAGACTATAAAACATTAGTCGGGAAACAATTTACAGAGGCATCATACAAAGATTATCTGAAAGCCCGAAGCCGTCTGCATGAGTTTTTGCAGAAAAAGAAAAACAGGGAAGATATTTCTTTGAAAGATGTTTCGCCGCAGATGATTACCGATTTTGAACGGTATCTATTTGTTGATTGTGAAAATCACAGAAATACAGTGATTCGTTATATACACAAATTCAAGCGGATAATGGTCATTGCGCACAATAACGGAATGTTGTCTATCAATCCGTTTGCATCGTATAAGATTAGATATGAAGCGACTGACCGGGGTTATTTATCCGAAGAAGAATTGACTACCTTGATGCAGCATACCATTGAGTATCCCTATATGGATATGCTTCGCGATGTGTTTGTTTTCTGTTGCTTCACAGGACTTTCCTATTGTGATGTGAAGGCTTTGCGGGAAGAAAACATCAAACAGTCAGTTGACGGACAGATTTGGATAATGATGAAACGTAACCCAACGTGCCGTTTTTTCCCCTGAAAATATGCCAAAAAAGCCCAAAAATCGGTGATGCCTAATTTGCAAAATTAAGATATTCAAAATCATACAAAACTCAAATTTTCAAAAAGCCGTTTGAAGTCCCAGAATAATTTCTGCAAATTGGTTTTTGGCACAGTTTTTGTAGTGTTTTTGCAGTATCAAAATCTTATATTATGTTCATAAAAAAAATAGACAAATCTAGCAAAAAGACGGGGCAAAGTTATTTTACCTACCGGCTCTGCGAATCGTATCGCATAGATGACAAAGTTCGGCATCGTAACATATTGAATGTCGGCAAATTAGAAAATATCAGGAAGGAAGATTTCAAATTGTTGTGTGACAGGATTGAGCAGAAAGTAAAGGGAATAAATCCGCTTTTTTTGAACCTTCCTGCTCATATAGAAAAGGAAGCAGAAATCATCTATCGCAGAATTTTGAATGAAAAACTGTTAGATTGTACCATCAATAGCGTTCCGACTGTCCGGAATGAAATTCCGGATAACACAGACATTCAGAAGGTTGATATAAATTCAATTACGAATGAAGACAGTCGCAGTTTTGGCGGTGAATGGTTATCTAAGCAGATTTTCGATGCTTGCGAACTATCCGGTTTTCTATCCAAAGAGATAAATAATGACGAGATTGTAAAACAGATAGCAATAGAAGTCATATCGAGGATGATTCATCCGTCGTCGGAACTGGAAACAAGTCGCTGGCTTTCCTGCGAGAGTTCGCTGTGTGAACTTTTGTCGCTGCAAAAAATACCCGACCATCGCAAACTTTATAAAGCAGCCTCTGCATTATACCGGCACAAGGATAAAATTGAGGACTTTCTGTATGAGCATTTTGCTTCGAAATACCCCGACCGGAAACGTCTTTGTCTGTACGACCTGACCAATTTTTATTTTGAAGGTCGCAAGGAAGGTTCCACCCTCGCCCAATACGGACGCAGCAAAGAAAAACGCAAAGACGCCAAACCTGTTTCTCTGGCGCTGCTCACTAATGGTGGGGGCTTTGTCCGCCGTTCGAAAATATACAGGGGTAACGTATCAGAACCCTCGACAATGCAAGCGGTGATTTCAGAATTGGAGAGCGCTGTTTCAAAACAGACGGATTTATTTAACTCAAAGCCTGTGGTGGTGATAGATGCAGGCATTGCAACAGAAGAAAATCTGAAAAGTTTACGCGAAAAGAAATTTGATTATATCTGTGTATCCCGTAGCAATTTGCAGGAATATTCACTTGCAAAAAATGGCATGAAGACGGTATTGGACAACCGTAATCACCCAATAGAATTGAGTATTGTTAAGGACGCCGGCAAAGATGATGGCGACCTGTATTTATATGTAAAAAGCTATCA
>Ga0209737_10002322_pt1 | contig 13338 bp, 10 predicted proteins | sample TergutCu122P3_FD_187284 | JGI IMG/M metagenome (GOLD analysis project Ga0209737, IMG submission 187284) | Cubitermes ugandensis P3 segment gut microbial communities from Kakamega Forest, Kenya - Cu122 P3 (SPAdes) (version 2) | ecosystem: Host-associated > Arthropoda: Insects > Digestive system... | reverse complement strand
CATTGAGTTTTACATGCCCGCCATTGTGAATGAATTTTCAACAGCCAAATCGAAAGTGTATCAGAGCGTCTTCCGCTCTCTTCCTTTCATCCTCCTCGATAAGCGCTCTTGCATCAACCGGAGGCGTCGCTACTACAGGTATTTTTTCTCTACCCGTATCCAAAGAGAAGCTGATTGGCGTTCCTCCTTCGCTGATTTGAGCAAAAGTATATTTGCCCGTAAAACACAAAATCCCAATCAGGTTTAAAATCAATACTCGTTTTTTCATGGGTTATCGTTTTTCAAAAATGATTATATTTGTTTTTTTTTCTCCTGCAATAGAACAATGTTTGGCATGAACGTAAAATGGATGATACTCACCTCCAGTGAAAAATATCATTAACTCATTGCCTTTTATGACAAAACTGTATGCATTAGTCAAAGCATTATACATATCCACTTCTTCATGTGGACATCCAGAACCTGCATTTGTACCAACACAATATTTTAAATTAATTGAATTACCGGATAATGAGCAATTCCAAATACCAAAATTAGCGCAAAATAACCACCACTGTTCCGTATAGTCAACCATACAGTCAGGACTAGGGGGTACACACGGTACTTTGAGTATCACACTTTCAATATTAACTACATCAGAAATTTTTTTCCCGTCTGCCGTATAAGCAAACTTGACGGCCTCCCATACTCCAATAAGGAGTTTAGGGTCGTTCTTCCCTTTTTTTGACAGATTGATTGAAATCTGATCATCAGATAATGGTTCGGCATCATTTTGGCACGACCAAACCAACAGGGTTACAACACACAACGCTGTACACGCTATCTTTTGCAAAAGGGCAAAAGGTTTTTTGAAAGGTACTCGTCTTTTCATTTCAATTATTTTTTTAATCACGCGTCAAAGATAATTAAAAAAATTACGTTCAATATTTTTTTGGAAAAACATTTCAAATAAAACATTATTTTTGTTAGATTTGCAAATTGGTAATTATTGAATCATCGATGGAAAGAAGAGATTTTGTTAAAAGGACAGTGTTAGCCGGTGTGACCCTTGCAAGCGGAATGAAAGGAATAGCGCAAAATGTTGCCGCTCAAGTTGTATATCCCGTCACAGTTGATCCCGAGCCGCAATTCGAACTGTCGCCGTGGCTTTATATGCAGTTTATGGAGCCTTTAGGCGTTACCGATTCATCGGTAGAGGCTGCCTGGGACCACGCCAATCAACGCTGGAAGCAGGGGCTGGTAGAAGTTACGCAGGAGCTTGCACCGGGAATGATGCGCTGGGGAGGGCTTTTATCTGCCTATTACCGCTGGAAAGAGGCAGTTGGCCCGCGTGAACAGCGAAAACCAATGTACAACATTGTTTGGGGAGGCATAGAAACCAATCAGGTGGGTACGGCTGAATTTGTTGAATTTTGCAGACTTGTAGGCGCCGATCCGCTTATGTGTATCAATTTCGAATCAGAAGGCGATCCTGAGTTCATCAAAACGCCAATGGGCGACAATCGCTGCGGAAATGCACAGGAAGCTGCCGAATGGGTCGATTACTGCAATAATCCGGATAATGCACTGCGCAAAAAACATGGTTTTGCAGACCCGCTCCGGATCGGCGTCTGGCAGATTGGAAACGAAACGTCTTATAGCAACAGAAGGTTCGACCGCGATACTGCCGTTCGAAAGACTATTGAATTTGCCGGCGCCATGCGAAAGGCTGACCCGGACATCAAGATAATTGCATGGGGGGAAAACGAAAGGACAAATAACGATTGGGCAACGGCGATGATTAACAACGCAGGTGACAAAATTGACTTTATCGCATTCCATCACATGTTTGACCCTGGACTGCCGATCCGTGACAACGATTACCGCAATGATCCGGCAAAAACATGGGATGTGCTGATGAATGCCTGCAAGATACATGAACGGAAAATCATGCGGATGCGCGAACAGGTCGCACCCTTCAAAATGCCGCTCGCACTGACCGAATGTCATTTTGCCGTTCCCGGGCGAAACCGTTGCGAAGTACTTTCCTCATGGGCTGCCGGTTGCAGTTACGCGCGGATGGCCAATCTGCACGAACGTAACGGCGACCTGCTCAAAATTGCAACACTCGCTGATTTTTGTGGAACACGCTGGCAGGTGAACGCCGTCATGATACCCGTACCGGGTGGACAACCTTACCTGATGCCCGTAGCGAAGGTGATGGCGCTCTACCGGAAATATTCCGGGAAAGAATATCTGCGAACCGCATCAGCATCCGTTATGCTCGACGTTACCGGCAGCCGTACAGGTGATAACTGCTACCTTCATATTGTAAATACGAGCCGGACAGATACAGTACCGGTGGAATTTCATGTGGACGGAAAGACAATTGTTTCAGCAACAGCCTTTGAAATTTCGGAAGACCCGGCCTACGAAATCATCCGTGCAGAAAACGATCGTTTGCAACCGAAGACAAAAAACATCGAAACCGGGAAGCCTTATTATGTTCCTCCTGCTTCGGTGACGGCTGTGCAGTTAATAATCAATTGAATAATGAAAATGACTGATAAACATTTTCTAAAAAAAAATTGTGTTCATTATTTATTTAGTACTTTTGCAAATGAATCAAAGAACAAGAATTTCATCTGTTTGAAAAAAATGAAATTGCATATATCACTGTGTTTGATCTTATTTGGCTTGCAGCAATTGCATGCCCAGTACGATCGTTATGCAGTAGAATACATGAATGCTGCTTCGGGTAATGCCGCTCTTTTTTCGGGTAACGAGCAGAAAACGCTCGCACTTCGATTGACTAATCATCAGTATTTTAAGACGCAGGATTATGTAAAAGGCAGATTGTCCTACAACGGAATAGTATATCCTGACGTTTGGCTTCGCTGGGACTTGTACCGCGACGAACTGATCACAATGTCGCCTGTTTACTACAACATTGCATTGAAATCGGAATACATTGATTTTGCAGAACTTCACGGCCATCGCATATTTAATTTGCAACCGGATGGTTTGCCCGGTTGTCCGCCTGAAGGAAACTACATCCTTTTGTATTCGGGTGATCATCTTTTACTTGAAAAACAAACCAATCAATTATACGGTAAAGAAGGTGCTGATCTTTCTGACAGATTCAGGGTTGATCATTATTTTATCCTGACCACTATTTTTTATCTTCAAAAAGATGTGGCTTATTACAGGATAAAAAACCGGAGGACCTTGCTGAAAGCATTGGATACGCACCGGAGGGAACTGAAACATTTTATACGTGTCAACGATTTTAAGTACAAACATAATGCTGAAATGATGGTACTGGAAGTGGTAAAAGAACACGAAAAACTGAACCGGCGATGAAAAGAATCATTTTTTTATTGATCATTGCGGTTTTTTCAGTTTTGCCGGCTGTAGCCCAACAGCGCTTCAGCGTGGAAATGGAACGGCAGCCTGTTACACGTTTGTTCGAATGGATTGAAAAGCAAACCGGATCGCGTATTTATTGTACTCCCGGCGAAGCGGACACCTTGATGATATCCATCAAAGCCATTAACCAGACGCCATTGGACATTCTGCGGGAAGCAATGCAATCCGCGTCCTACCGGGTGACAGAATACCGGAACATGTATTTTATCCAAAAGGAAAAGGAATTTTTTATACCATCGTTTACCAATTATTATATCGCTGAAACACAACCGGGAAAAAACGAAGAAACAGTTAGAAAGTCGTTGTTGGATGACGAATCTGATAAACAATCCGTTTCCGAACAAATTGTTCATGAGATAGGAAATGCCAAAGCGCCGAAAACAGGGATGATTACGCTATCGGGCAATATCACGCATATCAAAACGGGCGAACCATTACCGGGTATTGCGCTGTTTATCGAAGAACCGCGCATTGGCGCCACCACCGACGGTTTCGGCCATTATGCCATCCAGTTGCCTGCCGGACGGCAAGAACTGAATATCCGCGGATTGGACGTCAAGGAAACCAAAAGACAGTTGATGTTGTATTCCGACGGAGTTCTGAATGTGGAACTTGAGGAAAAGATTTTTTCACTTGGCGAAGTAGTGGTCATGGGTAACAGGGTAAACAACATAAGGTCAACGTCTATCGGTGTGGAGCGCCTGAAAATGAAGGATGTAAAAAATATTCCCACAGCTTTTGGCGAGGCGGATATTTTGCGTATTGTCATGTCGCTTCCCGGAGTGAAGTCGGTGGGCGAGATTTCCAGCGGATTCAATGTCAGGGGCGGGGCTACCGATCAGAACCTGATTCTGTATAACGGCGGTACCATTTATAATCCAACCCATCTTTTCGGGATGTTTTCGGCTTTCAATCCCGATGTGGTGAACGATATGGAGTTGTACAAAAGCAATATCCCTGCCAAATACGGAGGGAGAATATCATCAGTGCTGGACATCAACAGCCGCGAAGGGAATAAGAAAGAATTTCAGGGTTCGGGCAGTCTGGGGTTGCTTACCAGCAGGTTGAGCATTGAGGGGCCGGTTTTTAAAGGGAAAGGATCGTATATTCTGGGGGGGCGCACTACCTACTCCAACTGGCTGATGAAAATGATACCTGAAAAAAGTGGATACAGCAACGGGCGTGCAAGTTTTTACGATCTGAACGGAACAATCGTCAACGAAATCAACGAAAAAAACAAAATGTTCATGAGCGGATATTTGAGCAAAGACCGTTTTTCCTTTCAAGAGCATGAACAATACGGTTACATGAATGCTAACGTTTCGGCTAAATGGCGACACGTATTTAATCCGAAACTGATCAATCTTTTAACTGTTGGTTATGATCACTACAATCATCATTTGGATAACTCGGAAGATAATGTAGCTGCCTATTCGTTTGCATACAAAATCGAACAGGGTTTTCTGAAGAATGAAATGATGTGGTTTCCTGCGAACCATCATTCTGTAAATATGGGTATCAGTTCCATCCTTTACAGCTATAATCCCGGCACATATTTGCCTTACGGCGATAGATCGCAGGTGGTTGAAGACCGGATACAACGTGAAAAGGCATTGGAATCGGCGATATACATTGGCGATGAATGGGAAATTACTTCCAAATTATCCGTCAGCGCAGGAGTTCGTTACTCCATCTTCAATGTTATAGGCCCCAGAGAATACAATCTGTACATAGCGGAACATCTTCCCTCCCTGTCTACTGTTGAGGACAGAGTATCAGCAAACGGTTTTTTCAAGACCTACCACGGGCCTGAATTTCGTTTTTCCACCAGATACGCATTTACCGATGATCTGTCGGTAAAAGCGGGTTTTAACACCATGCAGCAGTACATCCACAAAATATCCAACACCACCATCATGTCGCCCACCGATTCATGGAAATTGAGCGACCCCAACATTTGCCCGCAAACGGGGATGCAAATTGCCGGAGGTATTTTCAAAAACTTCCAGAAAATAGAAACATCCATTGAGGTTTACTACAAAAGCATGAAGAATTATTTGGATTACCGGCCGGGCGCCAAATTAGTAATGAACCACCACATCGAAACTGAGGTGGTCAATTCAATTGGAAAATCGTATGGCATTGAGTTGATGTTGAAAAAAACGGTGGGAATGCTCAACGGATGGGTAAGTTACACTTATTCACGAACAATGCTCCGCCAGGCCGATCCAAAAATAACCTTGCCCGCCAACGAAGGCAACTGGTTCCCGGCCGATTTCGATAAACCTCACGAAGTCAAGTTTACTGGAAACTACAAATTCACGCACCGTTACAGCCTTTCATTGAACGTGGATTACAATACAGGACGACCCGTAACATTGCCTGAAGCCAAATACCGGCACGCCGGCGGGGAGTATGTGTACTACACCTACAGGAACAAATACCGAATTCCTGATTATTTCCGTATCGATTTGTCGTTCAATATAGAACCCAGTCATCATTTAGTATTGTTGACCCACAGTTCCATATCCTTTGGTTTTTATAACCTGACTGCCAGGAAAAACGCATATTCAGTGTATTTTATTTCCGAAAACGGAAAGATGAACGGATACAAAATGTCTATTTTCGGGACTGTGATTCCTTTTATTTCCTACAATATCAAATTTTAATCAAGATGAAAAGAGCCATATATTCAATTGTACTTTTGTTCGCTCTTACCGGATGTGTCGAACGCTATTATCCTCAAACGGAGGGTATTGAAAGTATCCTTGTGGTAGAAGGAATCATCACCAACGGAACAACGCAAATTGCTTTAAGTTATAGTGTTGGACTTGATATCAATATAAACAAAATATATACTGAAAATCAAGCCACAATATATGTAGAATGTGAGGATGGCACAACATCTGCGATGACCTGTTCATCAGGCGATGGAATTTACCTGATAGAAACAGGTGAATTGAATGCCGGTGCAAAATACAGATTAGTAATTCAGTTGGCCGGCGAGGAATATCATTCAAGATATATAACCCCTGCAATCACACCCCCTGTTGATGTTACCTATATACATGATCCAATCAACAATAGTATGAATATTTGTGTTTCAACTTCAGGAAATGATAATCAGCCAGGTTATTACCTTTGGTCGTACAAGGAAGATTGGGAAGTACATGCGTTTGTTTATGAAGAATTTTGGTCGATTACTTTCTGGGACAAGAATACTGGTAAATTTGTTACGGAAGTTTTTCACAATGATTTAACCTCTCCCAATAATGTTTATTACTGCTGGAAAGCCGACAGTTCGAGAGTCTTTTTGTTGGGTACCACCGAGAAAATATCCGAAAATAGCATCCGTGAAAGAGAAATAAAATCTTTCAAATGTTTTGACAATAGACTTTCTGTGCTATACCGGATGAAAATACGGCAAAATACTCTGAATAAGGAGGGTTATGATTATTTTGAAAACCTGAAAAAGAACGCTGAACAAACTGGTAATCTGTTTGGTTCCATTCCATCCGAACTCATGGGAAATATCAGATGCGTATCCAATCCTGCAATACCTGTGATCGGGTATGTGGATGTTTCCACTACCACCACAGATGAATTGTACCTGACTGACAAATACTATGACTGGAGAAACAGGGATGAGCAAATACGAGAGTGTGGTGGTGAATATGCCCAAGATTTATTTTTTTATTGCAGAGATTGCACAGATTATGGAACAAAAAGAAAACCTAAAGATTGGCCAAATGATCATCAATAAAACAGAATGAAAAAGATACTAAACTGGTTATTGTTATTTGCGTTCACTGCAAGAGTTTTCGGTCAGGATTTGCCTGCCGAACGGGTTTACCTGCAAACTGACAAGCAATTGTATCTTGCTGGCGAATTGGTTTATATGAAATTATTTACAGTAACCACCGAAAGAAAACCTTTGTCATTCAGCAAAATTGTGTATATAGAATTGTTGGATGCAACAAATACGCATGTACAGGTCAAAATAGAACTGATAAACGGAGTTGGCGAAGGCTGGATGGAACTGCCAGTCGATTTGTCTACCGGTTACTACCGCCTGACCGCCTATACCCGTTTCATGCAAAACGAAGGTGAATCAGTTTTTTTCGATAAATATATCGGCGTGGTCAATACATTCCGGACAAATCAGATCAGGAAAGAACAACTGGATGATATTCCTCATATGCTTGAAAATAAAAATGATAACACTTGTTCATTGCAATTAGACAAAACGTTATACGCCAACCGTGAAAAAGGTATTTTGAGTTTGGATGGATTACCGGAAAACATACACACACTTTCTGTTTCCATAGCGGGGAAGTCGCCTGTTGCTATTGTTGGAAGCAATGACATCCGGCAATGGGAAAAGCAAATTCCGGCAATTCCCGATACCTTTTCCATAAATTTTTCCCCTGAATACGAAGGTCATATCATTTCCGGAAAAATATTGCCTGTACAAGTTCAGTCGCCAAGTACACTGGATAATTCGATGGCGCTCATCCTGTCGTTTCCGGGTGATAAAATTTATATGTTTGAAGGTCAAAAGGATAAATTGAATAATGTTTTGTTTTATACCACCAATACAGCAGGCGTCAAGGAAATGTCAACAACAGCCTATAATTCAGGTAGAAACATCTATAGGATTGATTTGCAATCTCCGTTCATTGAACAGCATACCCAAAAACAACTTCCCGTATTGGGAATCGATTCTACGCAGTTTGAATATTTGGCCGGCCGTACAATTGCATTACAGGTTTTATATTCCTATACAAAAGATTCGATATTGAGAGAACGTCCTGTAGATTTCCGCTTTAACATGAAACCTGACAACACCTATATTCTTGATGATTGGACACGTTTTACCCTGATGAGTGAATTAGTGATTGAATGCATCAGCGAATTGCGTTTTAGAAGGGATAACCGGCAGAAATGGGAATTGTGGCTGGCAAGGCGAAAGGGCGATGGATCAAGTGTAAATGATTATACATGGCTCCGGCCTCTTGTTATTTTAGACGGGATACCCATTATTGATTATGATTTGATTTACAGCTACAATCCACTGTTAGTGGAACGTATCAATATTTATTACGATGACTATATTTATGGAAGGATGAAGTTCAGCGGTATTGCCGAGTTTTTAACCTACAATCGCAATTACCCGAGCCTGCCCACCAATGCATCCACCCAGATAGTCAACTACGCAGGGACACAAGTTTCCCGTCGCCTGTACACACCCGATTATACGAACGAAAAGAACCGCCAGAGCCGGCTTCCTGACTTTCGACACACACTTCTTTGGGAACCGGCGCTGCAATCGAATGGTAAATCAACATTAGAAATACCTTTTTGTACATCTGATTTTTCAGGCGAGTTTTTGGTTACTGTTGAAGGATTGACAACTGAAGGTAAAGTTATTTCAGGTACGGCAAGTTTTGAAGTGAGATAATTGGGGATTCGTCAAAAAAATGCAAAATATTGAAAAATTTGTTATATTTTTGCAATTGAAAAAGTGTAGAATTTTGAAAAAGTATGAGGTTTTTCCAAAATTTATTACAAATGAACAAATTCATTTTTTTTAATTTGTTTTTGGCGATGGCGCTTTTTTTCAGCGCGTGCGACAAGGAAGTGTCCGATCAGATTGTGGATGAGTATTTGATGGGCAAAAAAGCCTTTTTTTGGGTCGACGACGATCATGCGAAAGAGTATTTATACGCTTACGCGCTGATCCCTGCTACTGTGTTTAGTTATTATGGAGGTAAACTTTTTAACAATGAGTGCGAAGAAACAGCATATAAAGGTATTACAATTTGCAGAAATACAAAAAATAATGGTAATGAGAAAGTTGCAATTTCCTTTGGCCCTGAAGCGTTAGATGCAGATGAAAAACATGCTATTAGTGAATATAATTTGGCGGTCAGGTACAAAGGCTTCACAAATACAGTCTGGAACTTTAACGTAAAAGCCTGTGTTAAATATTGTACTAAATTTGGTCCAATTTCTTTAGATGCCGGTGAAAATATGGGCATTGTAACCCAGGTCAGATATGACGGCAAGGGTGCATATAATTTGAAAGGTGTGAAAATACGGGCATTGAGGTAACAGATTATTAAAATTGGCCCGTGGATAGAAAGATTGTTGTTATGAACAGACAAATTCGAAAACCAAATAGAGTATTATATCGCTTTGCGGTTGCTTTATTCTCGTTATTGCATCGTAAAAAATATTCGCTCAAAGTAAGTAAAAGCGCCGAATTTGAAGCGCTTAAACCTCCATACATAGTGTTAGCCAACCATATATGCAACATTGATTTTACGGTAGTATCAACTGCCATGTGGCCTGTCATGCTGAATTTTGTAGTAGCAACATGTTATTTCCGTATACGTTTTTTAAGCGGTATACTTCGTTTAATGGGCTGCATTCCCAAGGAACAATTTCAACCTGATGCAAAAGCAATAAAAAATATTATCAGCGTCATCCAGCGAGGCGATGTGGTAGAAATTTATCCGGCAGGACAAACCACCTTCGATGGTGAAGCCGCTTATATTGACACAAGTATTGCCAGATTGGTGAAAAAATTAAAAGTGCCTGTCGTAACCGTGCATGTAGATGGCGCGTTCATCGCCTGTCCTAAATGGAATATGGGCTTACGCAAATCGCGTATCGAAGTATCTATAGATATGCTCTTTACCCCGCATGAATTAGATACATTAAATCACGAAGATGTTTACCAGAAAGTAAAAAATGCACTGTATTTTGACGACTACGAATGGCAGCGCAAGGCTATGGTAAAGGCCTCAAAACCGCATAATGCAAAAGGATTGGAACGAGTGTTGTTTGTGTGTCCACGATGCCAAACCGAATTTAACATGCACACGCAGCGCAACCGTTTGTGGTGTGCTTCATGCGGCAATACTGCACTTATGAATGAATACGGTTTGCTACAGCCTGCTGATAGCAATTGCATCATTTTTGAAACGCCATCGCAGTGGAGCCGTTGGCAAATGCAACGCTACAGGCAGCAAGTGAGATTACCCGGATTTTCCTACAGCGAACCGGCTTTTCTCATAAAAATAAGCAAACATGGCAAGTACATAAAGGCAGGCGCCGGCACAGCCGAAATTAATCTCGAACGGTTTTGTTATCAAGGAACATATAATGGAACAGAGGTATCGTGGGAAGTAAAAAACTATCTGTCAGCCGTTTTTGCACACGAGGTAAAAGGGCATTTCGATTTTGTGTACAACAGCGAGTTGTTTTCTATTGCGCCATTCAACAGTTTATCAGTGTTCAAATTTGTAGCATTGAAGGAGGCTGCTTTTGAACAATATCAAAACAACAGACCTATACTAAATTAGTACAGTTTACTTGTTTTTTGGTTCCCATATCATAAACCAGGCGTATTTATTTTGATTCAATAAAAATTTCCGGAGTAGGCATACTTCCAATTTCACCAAATGCGATTAGTTTCCCTTCACCTAATTCAAATAACTGGTCGTGATGGCTTTGTTTCCAATCATCGGGATGGAGCGCCGAGATGATTTTTCCGTCTTATACACTTTGATACTTTGAATCTGTTTTTATTAAATTTACAGGAAAAATTAATAAAAATATAAATATCATTGTATATCTTTGCCCCAAACCAAAAAATCTATCTTTTATGTTAAACCAGTCAACAAAATATTTCAAAAGTCTCAACAGTGCGTTGAGATTTATGGTCGCAACATCTGTATTTCTGATGTTCACGGGAAATGCGTATATGCAGACCAAAACAGGTTATTTTTTGCCTGACGGAACAAAATACCAAACTTGGGAAGTCCCGGTTGCGTGGACGAAAACCTATCATGTGGATAACGGTCATCCTGATGCTTCCGATAACAATGCAGGGACGCAGGAACGTCCTTTCCTGACGATTGGCAAGGCAGCCGAAGTACTTAAACCGGGCGAACGGGTGATCATTCATTCGGGCGTTTACCGCGAGCAGGTCAGACCCCAAAATGGAGGAAGCGGACCTGATAAAATAATCAGTTATGAGGCTGCCCCCGGAGCAAAGGTAGTTGTAAAGGGTTCGGCGCTTGCATTAAAAGATGGCTGGCAAAAATCCACAGGATACCGCATCAGAACAAGAACCTCCGAAGATAGACCGGCTATTTTTCAATACGATTTAGAAAATATTGATTTTAAAGGTTATAATCCTTTTGGAATGGCGAATTTAATGCACGACGACCGGCAGTATTTTCCATGGGATAACGGCAAAGAACAAATCAAACCTCATTTTTTGAGGCGCGGGATGATTTTTGTAGATGGTCGTAAACTGAAACAATTGGAATTTTATTCCGAACTTGCATCTGTCGAAGATGCTTTTTGGGTGGAACAGGATGGATTGACCGTTCATCTGCGATTAAGCGGCAATGCGAATCCGGCAGTACATGATGTGGAATTTGTGATACGGGAGCGTGTGTTTGCCCCGAAATTACGTTACCTTGGTTACATAAAAATTAAAGGAATTACTTTTGAACATGGCGCCAACGGACTTCCCATACCTCAAAGAGGAATTGTTTCTACCAATCGCGGAAATCACTGGATTATAGAAGATTGTATCATTCGTCATGCCAATACTGTGGGATTGGATATAGGCGGTGAAAGTTGGGTCACTGACAGCCCTGTCGTTCCTGTGGGAAGTACCATTGTTCGCCGTACACAGATTGCCGATGCCGGAGTTTGTGGCATTGCCGGATTGAATGCGGTAAACAGTCTTTTCGAGTCGTGCCTGATTGAAAATATTGGCTGGCATCGAGTTGAACGCACTTGGGAAAGCGCCGGTATCAAACTGCACGGTACCCGGAATAATGTGATTGCCAATTGCGTGGTTCGTGATGTGGTGAACGCGCCGGGCATCTGGTTTGATTACGAATGTAACAATTCCCGCTTGACCAACAATCTGATTATGAATGTTCACCAAACTGTTCGTGGCGGAATCTACCTTGAGGCTTCCCCAAAATCAGGCAATATGATAGACCATAATATTATTTGGAATATTACGAATATGACGCCGCGAGACCTTGGCGAAGACGGAGGAAATGGTATTCACGTAGATGGAACCGACGAAGGGATTTACGCCCATAACCTGATTGGGATGTGCGAAAATTCAGGCATTATGATACGGAATGCGGAATGGCGGATTGTGGCAGGTTCCGGTGGGACATCGCGTTGGAACAACGTCGAAAACAATCTTTTCTATCGCTGTGCAAGGGCAATTGATTTTGCCAACAAAGATAATTTCGCTGATGGAAATCTATATGGAAGAAGCGGAACATCAGGTTCTTTCAGAAACCGGATTTTTCATCCCGAAAAAATTGAGCCGGATGTAAGAGCATGGCAGCGATACTTGGGATTCGATAAAAACGGGGATTACATCAATGTGGATATCCGGATTAATTCGGAGGATATGACCTTGACCTGGTCATCGGAAGGCGATGTTCCGAATGTGGCGACAGGGACTCATTATAAGGTTGATTTTTCGCAAAATACAGCCGGAAAAAATCGGAAAGCCGGACCTTTTATCCATTTTCCTGAAAATAATAAGACGATAAGTATTGACCCTCGAAAAATCAAACCAAATGAATAACATCAAATCAAAGGGATTTTTATGGAAACGCACTGCCTGCTGACGGAGAGTGTAACATTGGGCTGCATCAGGCAGTTGTATCATCATAAATTCAAAAGTAAAAATTTTTGTAGATAAACAAAATGCAGTATTTTTGCAGGCGAAAACCCATTCAAAAAAAATCAAATGAACACAAAGCCGTATTTTCAGATAACTTATGAGCAATTGGATAAAATAGGAAATTCAATGATTTTTCTATCAAAAGAAATCCCCAATATCTCAAAAACAAAAATGCTAAAACTGCTTTATCT
>Ga0209737_10002321_pt1 | contig 13339 bp, 16 predicted proteins | sample TergutCu122P3_FD_187284 | JGI IMG/M metagenome (GOLD analysis project Ga0209737, IMG submission 187284) | Cubitermes ugandensis P3 segment gut microbial communities from Kakamega Forest, Kenya - Cu122 P3 (SPAdes) (version 2) | ecosystem: Host-associated > Arthropoda: Insects > Digestive system... | reverse complement strand
AAAATTTTCGTTCAAGGAAATCCACATATTCCGCGCCTCAGGATTATCAACAGCATACGCAGATGATGGCGGGATTATAGTGGCGTTTTAAAATATATTATTCGTGATATGAGGGTAATATGGACTTGAATAATTTTTATGAATGGCTAACAACTAAAAAAGAAATTTAGAGAACGTTCTTCTAAGGATGTGCTTTCAAGAATACGAAGAATGTTGTTAATTCTTGAGACCGAAAACATTAATGAAAATTCGTTGTTTTTGCTCAATTCATTTGAAAAATTTAATAAATGTTCAATGTATATTAAATTACAACTAAGGCGTTCGATAGTTTTATATAACGAATTTTATAATAATTGAAATTGTTTTTATACGAGGAGGTGAAAATATTATGTTAAAAGCTCTTTCTCTTTTTTCCAGTGCAGGTATAGGAGAGTTTTATCTTAATGAATGTGGAATTGATGTCGTTGTCGCTAACGAAATTTCGACTTCGAGAGCACTTGCATATAAAAATTTTTACCCTGCTTGTGAAATGGTTGTTGGAGATATAACTAAAGATTCTACCAAAGATGAAATTATTAAAAAATGCAAAAAACATAATATTGAATTAATAATTGCTACACCTCCTTGTCAAGGTTTAAGTTCTGCCGGAATAAATAAAACAGAGAAATCTCTATATAATGACCCTCGAAATATTTTGATTCTTTCAGCTTTAGATATTGTTGATGTATTGAATCCTCGTTATTTTATAATTGAAAACGTACCAAGATTTCAACAAATGTTGTTTCCATTACGTGATAAACTTGTTTCGTTATTTGATTTGCTTTTGGATAAATATTCATCTGATTATGAAATTGATTGCAATGTATTTAATGCAGCTGATTACGGAATTCCGCAAACCCGTAATAGAGTTGTTTATCGCATATGGAAAAAAGGGTTACAATGGGTTTTTCCCACTAAAAGCGAACAAATAACAGTTATTGATGCAATAGGGGATTTGCCATCACTTGAACCGGGCGAAATTAGCGATATAAAAAATCATTTTGCAAGAATGCACCCTATAAATCAAGTCGAATGTATGCGACACACGCCTACCGGAAAATCTGCTTTTTCCAATCCGGTTTTTTTTCCTAAGAAAAAAGACGGAAGCCGTATCAAGGGATATGGCAATAGTTATAAACGCATAAAATGGGATGCTCCTGCGCCTACAATTACTATGAGGAATGAAATTATTTCATCTCAAGAAAATGTACATCCGGGAAGACCTTTAGAGAACGGAAAATGGAGTGATGCTCGAATACTAACTTTGCGCGAATTATTAATTTTATCATCATTGCCGGCAGATTTAGATAAACCAAATAATTTAACAGAAACTGCATTTAGACAACTGGTTGGTGAAGGTATTCCTCCTCTTTTAATGAAAAAATTAATGAAAGGTATTGGTTGAATGAAAAGCAAAAAGATACAAGCTCTTTCAATGTTTTCCGGAGGCGGAATTGCCGAAGTATATTTTGAGGATGTAGGAATTAATGTTGCTGTTGCAAATGAATTAGTGCCTGAAAGAGCTGATTTTTATAAACATATATTTCCAAATACAGAAATGATATGTGGAGATATTGGAAATAATGAAATTTTTGATGAAGTAATTAGAAAAGCAAAAAATGCTGAAATCTCTTTTTTGTTGGCTACTCCACCTTGTCAAGGTATGAGTACACTTGGCAAACGTAAATATGATTCTGACAAAAGAAATTCTTTGATTCAATATGTAATTAAAGCTATAAAAAGACTTTTGCCGGATTATGTAATGATTGAGAATGTTCCGAAATTTATAGACCTTTTATACGATAATGATGGAACAACATATTTTTTAGATACTTCTATATCGGAAAAGCCATATAATATTGTGGGTTTACTAAAAGAATTATTTTCGGATGATTATATTATTGACATGAAGCTCTTAAATGCAATGAATTATGGTGTTCCGCAAAGCCGCCCCAGAGCGATTATAAAATTATATAAAAAGGGATTATCTTGGCCATGGCCAAACGAAGAACAAAGAATAATTACTTTACACGAAGCTATTGGTGATTTACCTTCCCTTGAGTCCGGTGAAAATTCAAATATAAAATGGCATAATGCATTAACACATAATAATCGTCAGATTGAAGCACTTCGTCACACTCCTGAAGGAAAAAGTGCGATGAAAAATGAAGTCTATTATCCTAAAAAGGCGGACGGTAGTAGAGTTCGCGGATTTCATAACACATACAATCGTATGTGTTGGGATGAACCAGCACCGGCACGAACAACAAATAATCATTTAATAAGCGGTCACAACAATGTGCATCCGGGAAGACCGTTAGATAACGGAAGATGGAGCGATGCTCGAGTATTAACATTGAGGGAGTTATTGATTGTTTCTTCATTGCCGATAAATTGGAACATTCCTGACGATTTTCCGGAAGCTAAAATCAGAATTATTATCGGGGAGGCTATTCCACCTTTGTTAAGTAAGAAAATTGTCGAAAGAATTTTTAAATAAAGAGGTATTGAAAATGATATACAATCGGAGCAACGCAAAAGAAAAGTGGACAATTATGATGTATATGAGAGATTTTGATTTAATGGCTACATATGCATACGCATTGCGTTCTTCAAATGAGCTTTCAAACGAAAACATTGATGATATATTAATGCAAATGGAAAATGATGGGATTTATCGTCCGAGAAATGGAGGAAGTACATTTACAGGACAATTCAAATCTATACAAATTGCATGGTATATGTTTGGACATTATAATAAATCAAGAAAACATGATGAATCCAAAAAGATGGTATTCAGCCCATTGGGTAATTTGCTACTCGATAACTTAAAGGATAAAGAAAAAGTCACGAAGATTTTTCTTACTATGCTTTTTGGGAATAGTTTTCGTCAACCGTTTAGTCAAATGGATGAACGCTTCAATATATATGCTTATCGTTTAATTTTCAAATTATTACGTGATTCGAGACTTGAAGGAAAACTCTATAATGATGAAGTGTTTTATTATGCTATGTTTACCAAAACTATTGATGAAACTTTATATGAAGAATTAATTGATGATATATTGGATTTTAGAAAATTAACGCCATATGAAAAGCTTGTGCTGTTTAAGAAAAACGAACGTGTCATAGGTCTTGCTTGTCATGAATGGCGATACGCAACGGGCATATTGGAATCTGCAAATATTGTTTCGGTATATAACGACCAAAATAATCGAATAATTGGTCAATTGACATACGGTAATATTAATAAAACCACCGGGAAACCAAATGCTATCCGAAATTATGCTGAAGACTATATAGAATTTAATCCCTCGGTAGTTGAATATGTTGATAAATTGCTTTCATGCTATTCTTATTTTGATAAACCATATCCCGAAGATGAAATTACTAAAAAATTTAATAGTGCAGTAGTAGTTGAAATGTATTCATTTTATCCCCCCGAACTTTTTGACGAACTCGGAATGAATACTGAAGCTGATAAAGCTATCACTAAAATGCTTAATATTGCAAGTGATGTAAATTATTATTCGCGCGAAGAAACTTCTACCGGCGAAAAATTTGAATACGCTCTTACTGATGCGTTTAATTTGTTTATAGATGTCGAAGCTGAAAGATTGGGAGGTGCCGGCAATGTTGACATTGAGTGCGTTTATATACCTGAAACAGCACCCGCTAAAAAATTTGATATTGAAGCTAAATCAACAACAAGAAAATTAATAGAAATTAACTCTCGAAGACTTAAAACACATAGAATAAAAATTGCTTCTCATTATACTATGATTGTTACACCCAATTATGCTATTGGTGTTCTTCGGGATATTGAAAACGATGATTCTGTGATTATTAAGTCAGCAACATTGGCAAATTATTTATATCAATACATTTTAAAATCAGGAAGAAATATCTCGTATGACTTCCTCGATAAAATGATTGTAAATAATATTGGGTCGGATATAACAGAAAAAGTAAATGAATATGTTTATGACAATTTTGGTCACGGAGCAAATGATATTAACATAACAAAAAAAGTTTAATTTCACCGACAGCACATTGATAGCAAAAATTCAACAAACAAGGTATAATGGAAATAATCGGAAAAAACATAATAAAAACGGCCATATGTTAAACAATATTGCTTAAAATATGGAACGTTTGACCGAATGGAAGTAAAATCCCCACCCTATTGAAAAAATAAAGGAACTATCATCATGATTAAAAAAACTTTTTTAATTTTTCTTTGCGTATTGTTCATTTTTTCGATGGGCAATATCGTTGTGTCTGCTTCAAATACGTTGCAGGAAGCATACAATAACGCTGTTTCTGCTTATGGAAAAATATTTGATACATATGTTAAATATCTGAATTATGAAGATTATGTAACAGAAGAGGATGTGCTGTCCGCCGCTGCGGATTATATTCCGTTTTCCAATAATTTTAAAACAATATATAACGGATTATCAGATGATGATAAAAATTTATACAGAGACTGTTATGAAGATATTCTTCATATAGATTCATTTGTCACAGACCCGATTTCGCATTTTTATGTGTTTATAAGCAACATAAACCAGATGTATTATATATTGTGGGGACTGCCCGACGAATATGATGATTATACGGTTTTCGACATTATTTCAGCGAAGCAGTATATGTTTTTTTATGATGAGCTGATGACTGAGTTCAGACAATTTGAATGGGATTTTTTTGAATTTTATGCAGGCGGAAATATATTATCACAAGTTATGCAAAAATTTGATGATATAAGCAAAGCGGCCGGGCAGGAGGTTCCGCAGTCTGTGCATGATTTTATGGAAGTGTATGCTTTATTTAAAAATGACAGATATGCTTTTTATGATTTATATGATATGCTCTTATACCACGATTTATCGGACGAAGATTTTAATAAAACAAAAACAGAATTGCTGGAAGCAAAAAATGCTGCCGCCTTTTCATTTGACCTGCTTGGAAAGGCGTATCAAAAGCTACCGGCGGATGTGAAAGAAACAGAATATGTTGAATACATTATGTATAATGCGAATTATTACATGGAAAAAATAAACAGCATTGACAATGTTTATATTGATACATTGGTTTTGTTTATAAAGGAATACATAAAACTTCAGAATGCGTATTATGAATATTATGAGCTGTATTATGAGCTTCGCGGCAACGACTTTTCGGACATTGAATTTGAAAAAATAAAAAAAGAACTGTTAACAATAAAAACGGATTTAATAAATGCACAGACCTCAATGAAACAAATATATAACAGCCTGTCTGAGGGAAATAAAGAGGATTGGGAATTTTTATACCGCATAAACAACGCTGACGATTATATCCGGGAAATAAGCGAAACGGAAAGATTGGTTAATTCAACCCTGTTTAAAACGTTAAAAGAAATAAACCGCCTAATCGAAACCCTTCCTTATAAGTATGAATATGAAACAGAATATGATTATTGGTATCACAACGGGAAGTGGCATGAATATAAACATGAATATATATCAGAATTTAGTGATTTTGATTATGCTTCGTTCACAAAAGAGGATTATCAGAACGCAGCCCGTTTGTTTTCTCTATACAACAGCCTTTCAAATGCAAATAAAAATCTGATCTGGTCTGAAAAAAATTTTTCGTTTGATAATTTAAAAGAAGCTGCACGCGGCGACATAAACGGCGACGGTGCAGTAAACGGAATGGATCTGCTGTTTTTGAAACAACAGATTCTGGGTATGAAAAGCTTAGCAGGCAGAGCCCTTGTTCAATGCGATTTGAACTATGACGGCAAAATAAACGGAATGGATTTATTGATTTTAAAGAAACGGATTTTGGCTTGATGTTCCGTAGGGCGCAGACAACTTGCGACGGCTTTTCTAACATTATTGACAAAAGCCGTCAGACATATTCGTTAAAGTCGTCACCTGCTCTCGCCGAAAAATCCTTGTAATTCTGCGGCGAGAGCAGAGCCCCCGCCCTACAAGTTTTAAATATCACAACAATATATACAACAATGCCATCAAAAGCAAATGGTCGGTTTCCTCGCCGCCTGACAGTAATATAATAATAACTAATATAAGCGACTGGTCTGCGTTTTTCAAAAGTGATTTTATATCGAAATTCCGAAGAAAATTTAAACCGATAGGGGAGTCCCCGCTTTTCCCAAAACCAAAAAGCGAACCGATATCAGAAAACGGCTTGCTTTCTTTTTTGTTTTGCTTCTCGTTTTTTGGCTCTGCATTCTGCTCGCGGTGAATATTTGCCTGCCTGTTAGTATCATCAATACCCCTGCGGTTGCGTCTGTTCATCTCCTGCACCCGCCGTGTAGCCTCATCCTGCATGCTCTTTATCTGAGAAAGAGTATAATCGGGCATATAAAAAACTCCTTTGTCGTTTTTAATTCGGAATTCGGAGTTCGGAATGCGGAATGACGCAAACGGAAAATCCCTTATAATTCCGAATATGACTGCTCTTTGTCGGAGCGAGCAGTCCGAACTCCGAATGTGACGACTTTAAAAAATATTCGTTAAAGTCGTCCGAATTTATAAAATTCCCTTCAAAATTCCTGTTTCGTTAATAACAGGCAATAACTTTACCAATTTCATAATCTTAACCGCGCCGTCTACTCTTTCTTTTCTTTTATCTGACAAATGGGGTTTTAATGCTAAAAGCAATGCAGAGCGTTCGTCTGTTTCTGTGTTTTTAAAAGCTCCAAGCAAATTCATAATACCGCTCAAATCATCAGCAGAAGGCATGGAAGAATCCTGACGGACGGACGATTCAGGACGAACCGTTGATTCAGGACGAACATGCCGTTCATGACGAACCGCTGATTCAGGACGAACGTGCCGTTCGTCGGGTTTTTCGCTTTTATTATTCGCTGACATAAATTGCTGCGCCATCGCCTTAATCCCCTCCATGCTTTCAGGGTCATTAAGCATAGAAGCAATTTTTTCCGCCATATCATCCATTTTGAAAAACTCCTTTGTCGTTTTTAGTGGTCAGTGGTCAGTGGTCAGTGGTCAGTCGTAGGGACGAACTCCGTTCGTCCGCATTCTGCATTCACTTCCCACTTCTCACTTCCCACTAAAACACTTATTTCCCCGTCAATTTCCGAATAAGCATTTTTGCTGCAGGACTTGAAAGAAGCTTTTCTGTTTCTTCCCTGTTGGATAAAACTTTTTGCAACTTCTCCGCATCCTCTTTTTTCAATTTTGAAAGCATTTCATCAAACTTATCGCTGTTAACAGCCTTTTTAATATCCGCAGGGTCCCTCCCTGTCTTTTCGCCGGCGATTTTCGCCAGCTCGTCTAAATTGATTTTGTCAAACATATTGATTCACTCCAAAGATTATTATTTAATGGTGTATATATGAAAATATTAGTTATGTCAGACTTGCATGGCAAAATATTGGTAGCGGATAAAATCCTGTCAGATACCGATGCTGAGGTTGTTTTGTTCACAGGCGACGGCATCCGCGAAATGCAGAGGTTATCGGAAAAATATAAAAATTTAAAATTCCATATGGTCGCGGGGAATTGCGATTTTTTGACAAAAGCGCCTTCAGACCTTGTAATAGAGCTTGAAACCAAGCGGATTTGGTTGACTCACGGACATAATTATTATGTAAAAAGCACGCTTGCCAATTTGAAAAAAAAAGCAAAGGAAATAAAAGCAGATATAGCCGTTTTCGGACACACCCATGTGCCTTATTCAGAATATTCAGAAGGAATATGGCTCGTAAACGGCGGTTCCTTAGGTAACCCCCGAACAGGCATCCCGACATATGCGACTATAAATATAGCAAATAATGGCGTTGTTGTAAACATTGCATATATATAGTTAGGAGTTAGAAGTGAGGAGTTAGAAGTTTAGGAAATCGAAGCGTCTTGTTTTACAAGCCGCATGGCTATATTGTTAAAAACGTATCGAAGCGATTAAAAAACTCCTAATTCCTCACTTCTAACTTCTAACTAATACAATTATATGCGAAAATTTGAAAAATAGTTCTTGACATTTATATGCGTTTGTGGTAAACTACTCGGGCCGCATATGCTTGGCATTCAAGTGGATTAGAAATATTCATATCCCGCCAACCAATAGCGAGACCATAATAAAGGAAGAAAAAAACTAAATGTACGCAATTTTTGAAACAGGCGGAAAACAGTACAAGGTACAAAAAGGCGACGTTATCTATGTCGAAAAGCTCGAAAATCCTGAAGGAGAGACTGTGAAGTTTGAAAATGTTATTTTCATCGACACAGACAAAGCCAAAAAAATCGGCAGTCCGTTCGTAAAAGGCGCAAGCGTTGTTGCAACGGTCGATAAAACAGGAAAAGCGAAAAAAATAACGGTTTTCACTTATAAGAGAAGAAAAAATCAAAAGCGCACAATGGGTCACCGCCAACCATATACAAGGCTTGTGATAACCGACATTAAAGCAGCGGCAGCAAAAGCGGCGAAAGCAGAATGATAACCGCAAAATTTTATAAAGACGGATTCCTGATAAAAGGCCATGGCACAACCGACGAAGACGACGAAGAAGGCAGATTAGTCTGCAGCGCAGTGTCATCAGCGGCAATAATGGCGGCAAATACCATAACCGAAATTTTGGAGGATACGTCTATAGTTACCTGCGAAGAAGGCTATTTATCCGTTAGAAACATAAAAAAAGAAAGCGAAGTTATACTAAAAGGATTAAAGCTCCACATAACAGAGCTTTCAAAAAAGCATAAAAACAGAATAATCATATCGTAGGGGAAAGGTTCCCCTTCCCGCATCATAATCGTAGGGGACGGGTTAAAATCCGCAACGCGCGGGGACCGTCCCGCATCATAACGCACTAAAAGGAGAAATATCATGATTAAAATTAACATAAGCTTATTTGCACATAAAAAAGGAATGGGCTCCACAAGAAACGGACGTGATTCCGAAAGCAAGAGATTGGGCGTAAAACGCGCTGACGGTCAGTTTGTACTCGCAGGAAACATCCTCTGCCGCCAGAGAGGCACCCATTTCCACGCAGGAAACAACGTAGGCAAAGGCTCAGACTTCACCCTGTTCGCACTAATAGACGGAAAAGTAAAATTCGAACGTCTCGGCAAAGAGCGCAAAAAAATCAGCGTATACGCAATGGCAGAATAAAAACAACAGGGCTTTCCCTGTAAAAACGTAGGGGACGCACACCGGGCGTTCCTTTCATCGTTGACTATAAAAACGAACAAATCCCTCTGTGCGCTCCGTGCGCTCTGTGAGGGAATAAAAAAGTTTATATTATATATGAAAAAAAGCAAATTAAGAATGTTGAATGAAAGGCATGAATTATGAATCCATATATGATTCTTGTCGCCGGACCGTGCGCCGCCGGTAAAACCACATTTGCTCAATATGCTTCCGACGCACTGTGCATTCCATTAATCCGCAAGGATATCATTAAGAAGCTTCTTTGGGACAATGAACCACACCAAGAAAATGGACTCCATCCGAATAAACCAAATCCGGCAATCGCACATAAAATCACTTTTTATATAGCGGAACAGTTAATGAGAACCGGTTCGGTTTTTATGTTTGACAGTAATTTTCGGAAATGGGTTGAAGCTACGCTGAACGAATTGGCAAAACGGTATAAATATAGCGTAATCACGGTTTTGTTTGACGCAGATGATGAAATCCTGCATAAACGATATATGGAGCGGGATCATAAAGCTGACCGGCATGACGCATTAAAAATTGAAGGTGTTTACAATGATATCGAAGTATTTAAAAATTCTATTGCGGAGGATCGGCATTTCGGAATAGGTGATATCATCAAAGTTAAAACAAATGATTTCGACACGGTTGATTACGATGATATCCTTCGGCAAATCCGTTTATACATCAAATAATACAGGAGCAAAACAATGTTCATAGACATAGCGAAAATCAAAATAAAAGCAGGCAACGGCGGTGACGGGGCTGTTTCCTTTCACCGCGAAAAATATGTTTCGGCGGGCGGACCTGACGGCGGCGACGGCGGGAAGGGCGGCGACGTTATTTTTATAGCGGATGATAATTTGTCAACCCTTGCAGATTTCCGCTATAAAAGAAAATATAAAGCAGAGAACGGGCAAAATGGGGCGAGAAGAAACTGCTTCGGAAAATCAGGCGAAAATCTGATAATAAAAGTCCCGCGCGGCACGGTCATAAAAGAAGCACAAAGCGGCAGAATAATGGCAGACCTGTCCGACAAAGAGCCTGTTGTTATTGCCAAAGGCGGACGCGGCGGCTGGGGCAACCAGCATTTCGCAACCCCCACAAGACAAATTCCGCGATATGCAAAACCCGGAACACCGGGTGAAGAATTTGACATACATTTAGAAATAAAACTGCTCGCAGACGTAGGACTGCTCGGCTTTCCGAACGTAGGAAAATCCACACTCGTATCGGTCGTCAGTGAAGCAAAACCAAAAATAGCAAACTACCACTTCACAACCCTAATCCCCATGCTCGGCGTAGTTCGCATAGACGAAGGCGCCTCCTTTGTCATAGCGGACATACCCGGAATAATCGAAGGCGCAAGCGAAGGTGTAGGGCTTGGACATGAGTTTCTAAGACACATAGACCGCTGCCGATTGCTTATACACATAGTTGATGTGTCGGGAAGCGAAGGCAGGAATCCCATTGAGGATTTTGAAACGATTAATAAAGAATTGGCAGTATACAGCAAAGAACTAAGCACCCGCACTCAAATTGTAGCAGGAAACAAATGCGACATAGCGACCGACGAGCAGATTGAAAAATTTAAAAGCTATATCGAAAGCAAAGACATGCGATTCTTCCCCATAATGGCAGCAATTGCAGAGGGAACAAGAGAATTGATGAATTACACAGCAGAACAGCTCTCAAAGCTGCCGCCGGTTATAAAATATGAAGCAGAACCAATCCCGGAACCAGAAATAACAATAACAAACGACTTCACAATAACCGAAATCGACGACGGAGTATACGACGTAACAGCACATTGGCTGACAACGTTTATGGACCGCACCAACCCAAACGACTACGACCAATTGCAATACTTCCAGCAGGTTTTGGAAAAATCGGGAATAATCGAAGCCTTGCGTGAAAAGGGCATATCAGAAGGCGATACAGTGAGTATACAGAATTTTGAATTTGAGTTTTATAATTGACACCGCAATGTCATCCTGAGGTATCGTAGGGCGGGGGCTTGAAAATCCATGCGATGGGAACCCGCTGTTGAATTACAGGGATTTTTTCAATGGTAGCAAGCCCCTGCCCTACGTTTATCTACTCATAAAATAATTTTTCTTGACATATTAATTTGTCAGTTGTATAATAAATACATACATTGAGGGGACGGCACCCATCAAAGCAAACAGAGAATGTATAAAAGCAAAAATTAAAAACTTTATGCTATTTTACGAAATAGTACCATATACGCAAAGACTGGTGTCTTTGCCCGATGGAATAATAATATTCCGTCACAAAAGGGGCAGGCACAAAGTGAAAACTTAATATTAACGTGTCCTGCCGTAATTATTAAAATAACGGAGGATTGTTTGTTATGAATAAAAATATACCTGAAAAATACATGGTCACAGAACGCGGTAAATGGAAACCCGGTACTCCACGAAGCATACAGTTTCCAGCAACGATAAGCACTTTAAAAACATACATGGGATTTAAAAAACCTGACTATCCAATTTACGTACATGGAAAGGAATGGAAAGGCGACAGAGATTATTTTTTCCAAATGGGGGTATCGACAGAAGGATTTGGTTTGTGCTATGGAATGGATGAATTGATTGAATCCGGCAAATGGAACAACGAACCGTTAGATGATTGCTTCTTGTCCGAAGGTATTGAATATCGCTTAGTCGCAGATGACAGCATTAAAATCAAAGATGATACATTAAATATCGAAACGATAAAAAACGAAGTCGTAAATCATTTAAACAAAGACTTGCCTGTTATATTAATCAGAAAACACAGAGTCGGGCGTTTTAAAATTGCAACCGGATATATTGACTTCGGTAATGTATTAATGGCTCGTGGTGGAAGCGGTAAAGTCTACGGGTTTAATAAAGCTACAACAGAATGGCATGACTGGATTCATAAAATCTGCGCCGTAATATTCATCGACGACATTACCGAACCGATTGACAGAAAAGAAGTTGTTTTACGAGCATTATCGAGAGCATATGCAATGCTTACCGAAGAAACCCAACAATTTAATGAATACGGTTATGGAAAACCCATGTGGGATAAATGGATTTCACGATTAGACAATGATAATAATTATAAAGCAAAATCGAGTATTTTGAAATTCATGGTTCCCGAAAAATTCGATTTGGCTGAACGACGTATGTTTGGAGCGGAATTTTTAAATCAGGCACAGGAAATAACAAACGAAGACTTCTCGGTCGCTTCGCAAGCTTTTTGCGACATCCATGATAAAATGTGGATTGTTCATTGGATGGTTAAAGGTAAAAATGAAGGTAATTATTAGAACGCAAAACACGCGATAATATCATTGAAATCCTCAAAGAATGCCAGTCGCTCGAATTAAAAGCCGCTGAAAATATTATGCAAGTGCTGGATAAATTTAATAAATCCGAATTGATTAAATTTGACAATCATGTTAATGTCATCGGATCCAATGGACAACCGCAAAATCCAACATATTTGCGCCGCGCAAAAGGACTCGTTAAAAACGAACGTGCTGAATGGGTAGATGATAAAACGATACGGATGCTTGATTTATCGTTGAATTAGAAGAAAAACCATGCGGATACTATTTTTCGCATGGTTTTTTTCTTCTATGGTATAATGGTACAAAAAATTATAATAAACCTATTTGTCTGAAGCTAATATTTTAAGACAAAATAGAAAATAACAGGAGATAATAATTAATGGAAAAAACAAAAACCCTAACAACAGACTCCCTCGCATTCACAGGTGACGCTGTATATTCGCTGTTAGTCCGCGAACGGCTCTCTGTTTGTCTGTCCGCATCATCTGACAAACTCCACAAAAAATCAATAGAATTCGTATCAGCCTCCGCACAGGCAAAAGGCTATGAAAGCGTAAAAGATATGCTCACAGACGATGAAACAGCCGTTTTTAAACGCGGCAGAAACAGCAACATATCAGCACCAAGAACAGCATCTTCACCGGCAGAATACCGCATTGCAACAGGGCTCGAAACGCTTTTCGGGTATTTACACCTAAACGGCGAAAAAGAAAGACTAAACGAATTGTTTTCCTGCATATATAACCATTTGAATGGTTAAACTAAATT
>Ga0209737_10002320_pt1 | contig 13340 bp, 8 predicted proteins | sample TergutCu122P3_FD_187284 | JGI IMG/M metagenome (GOLD analysis project Ga0209737, IMG submission 187284) | Cubitermes ugandensis P3 segment gut microbial communities from Kakamega Forest, Kenya - Cu122 P3 (SPAdes) (version 2) | ecosystem: Host-associated > Arthropoda: Insects > Digestive system >... | reverse complement strand
TTTATATTTCCTATTTCGCTATCAATTTGATTGATTTTATTAGTCAAATTTTCATATAAATTGATTAATCGTGTAGTCAAATGGTTACTAACACTGTCATCATTTTTTTCATTAACTTTTGAAAAACTATTACGTAAAACCCGCTCTGCTTCCTCGGTAAAAAGAGTTTTACCGTTTTCTTTTTTAATATGGGAATTTAATTCATCATTCAACTGTTTTATTTTTCTGTATACTGTTTGTGGGGTAATAGAAAATTCTTGACTTAGTTCTTTTGCCAATTTGTAAGATGTTTTCATATTTGATACCTTAAAATAATTTCATATCTTACTAAATATAATCAGAAATCGGTATGTTCCATTTTAAATAAACTATTTTAAAATACTATTTTTTATATTATATAATAGAAAAATAAACAAATAATAAATAAATAGATAAAATTAAAAATAATTTTTGTTGCATAAAAAGTTCTTATTTAATCATATATAAAAATACGCATAATTACATCTAAAGACATAAATTATAGTTTCACTCGATTATAAGGCAATTTGAAGTACGTATTACAACACTTTTACGTACTTTCACACTAAAAAAGCAGACTTTACAAATCTGCTTGAGGTTCACTTTATATATTTTAACAAATGATTTACTCGTTCTTCTAAGTTTAAAGTGATTTCATCAGTATCATACAGTGAAATAAGTTTATCTTGCCCCATTATAGCTGATAGCGTAGTTATACCCACTTCACTAATCTTATTTGAAATTTTTTCTAATGTTTCTTTTTCTATTTTTGCACCATATTCTTGTAGCAAAAATCCTACATCATAAATATCTCTTGCACTTAACCGATTTATAAAAGCGTTTGTTTTTAGTTCCGTCAGTTTTGATATATTATATACTCGTATTTCATTTATTACTGTTACATCTTTCTCATCAATATTATCTCGATACGATATTTCTAATTTCAGTGGGTCGTACTCACTGTCTGCATAATGGATTTTATATCTTTTTACTGTACCTGTATTTTTAGCTAATATAATTTCTTTTATTTCAACATCTACGTTTTTTGCTCCTTTTTGTATATCTCCCGTCAAATCTATATTTCTATCTTTACCATCATAATCTAAATCTTCTGAATAACGGTCTAAATTATAAGCAAGTAACAGACCTGTGCCACCTTTTAAAACAAAATTTTCTCGTTTTTGTGCTGTTATTACCTTAGCTATACCTTGCATAAGCATAATTCGTGTTTGCTGTTCTTTCGTAAAATTTAATATACTACTCATACGGTTCTCCTATAATTCACATTCTTCTATTTCGCTTGCTAACCATTTTTCTAATTTATTTTTCTTTTCTTCGTCTACAAAATTTTTCATTTCTGAACATCTGCTTATAAACTCTTGTATATCTGTTTCTTTATCAAACCAATCATCAAGTGCTCCTGTTAGGTTGTAAATGGCATTGTATTTATACAAGCAATCATATACCATATCAAGTATAGCTCTGCAATGATTTGCTACATAAACATTTGGTTTATCCACGATTAACCCTACATTCAACAAATGTTTTTTACCCTCACATACTCCATAGCCATTATAAATAAATCCCGTACTTTCTGTATTGATTCCCGCAACTGTTATTTCTCTTGGTTTTTCAATTCCATTTCGCCAATGAAAAACGTCATGCCAATCCGCCTTACTTCCATTATCAGTAGGTAAATTTAGGGCATATATACCCGTTATATAATTTTCTTTTGTCGTGTTTGGTATTTCACATTGTTTGGATTCTACAATCTCAATTATCATTATTTTCTATTCCTTTCTTCAATTTCTCTATTTCTTATATATTGTTATCAAAAAAATATATTTTGTTAAATTTGAACTTCTGATTATATTATATATCATTTTCTTTCAGTTATCAACATAATTGTTTGTAAAAAATGTAGCAAGCACATCTACTCAAGAATTTCTTAGGCAAACATAACCCACCATTTTTCTTTTTTATCTCACATACTAATACACAATCTGTTTTGCCAAAACCTGACAAATTTTTCAAAAAACTTTTTTTAACTTAATTTAATTCTCTTAATTTCGCTTTACTCACTTAACACTTTTCGTATTAAAACCCATAAAAAAAATAAGCACATCAATCATTATCGCTTTATCTTTATATTCCCATTCGATAATGCCTATTGTTCCTAATCTTCCCGCTCGTTTACTAACCTTAAAAACTCCCGCTCAAATCCACTAACTCCGTTCCCAAATCTACCTGAATCCGCTCTAACTCCCTGCTCGTTCCCTAACCACACTTTCCCCGTCGGTAATTCCCTACGTTCCCCCTCTCTCCCTGCAAGAAGCCCTACCTCTCCTATCTCTCTATCTTCTCTTCTCATTTCTTCTCTTATCTATCTTAATCTATCTAATCTATCATCTCATCACTCACACAAACACACGTTCTCCAACCCAACCTCGCCACTTCCACCATGCCACATGCCCCCTCATTTAATCGTCTACATATGTATATGGTATATCTTCATGTAGAAAGGGTGAGGTCTGGGGTGGTTACAGTCCAGACCTCACCCTTTCTATACTCCACCAACCTATGATTCTAAGGGGCATGTGGCATACCCTTGTACTTTTTACCCCTGTTCTTCTTACTCTGGAACAATGGAGTATCACCCTATAAGAACATCTTTTTTCTTTGCTTTTTTTGTTTTGCTCTTATAGTTTTTTTGTATATGATTTTAATTTACTACAATTTGAACAGATATTTCACAATGGAATTGAACACTTCCAATATATTTTTCTTTGGCGTTTTTTGCTCTCCTAATACCACTATCTTCTGTGGATTGCTACCCGCTGTATATTCCGTGCCATTTTCTGTAGGTGCATACCGTACATAATATATTGTTTTTCTTGCTTTCATTGTTACACCGTTTGTAACAATAATCTTTCCATACCCTTTTTCGTCTACTCCTTTTTTTGTTGTACTCGCTACACCTATTTCAAGATTTTCTTTCTCTGCACTCGAATTGCTTTTACCGCTTAACACCCACTGGCTCAATGTTTTGCTTGTATCTTCCACCATTTCATACTGTACAGATAACTTCGGTGCTTTCGGGCGTTTGTTTATCTTGCTGAATTTTATTATCTCCGCCCCTTTTGGCGGTTGTTTCGTTGCCTTGTCGGGTAATGTGTCTGACAGCCACAATTCCATGTCTTTATTTAGGAGCTTTTGAAAATTACCTGCAATGAATGTATCTGATTTCACTGCTTTCCATTTTGTTCCGCCATCTATACTGTATGCCTTGATTGGGTTGCTTGATGATAATGTAATTATTTCCTTAGATAAATTTATTTTGTAGTCGGAGGTTTCTTTGTTGTTTATTTTTCCTGTTATGATTATATCTGGTTGTGTGTAGTCTATATTTGCACTACTTGTAACATCAACTCCGATTTCAGTTTCAACCCCGTCTATATACCGCAAAATATATGTTGCGTTCGCTGATGTGATTTCGCTGTTGTTGCCGAATACGTCCGCCGCCTCTGTTTGATATTCGTCGAGTTCTTCACTTCCGACAACATACCGCAAAATAATTGTTGCGTCATCTTTTGTGATGTAACCGTCGCCGTTGATGTCGCCGTATATAACAACGATTGCCACTAAATCGCCGTCAATCCATATTTCCGTACCTGTGCCAACTTTAGCGTTATTGTCATTTGTAATTGTTTCTGAACTTTTGCCTTTTTCTTTTTTGATGATTTCCAAATCGCTCACGTTTCCGAAATAGTCTTTGATTTCTTTGACACTATTATTTTTTTCTGTAACGACTTTTGTCATGCCACCTGCCTCGCCCTTATTCAAATTTAAGATATAGACAGATTTTGAAATTCCATCTTCCGCAATCGAAATAAATTGAAACTCTGTTACATCATCAGAAATTTTATATTCACTATTTGTTAAAAATGAAATTCCATTAGCAAATCCGTTAATTGTTGTATGCAAATTTTCTGTAGAAAAACCAAACCCAATATACTCTGAATCATATGGAACAACTAACGAAATTTCCGAGTTTTGTGTTAAGTCAAATTCACTTGAATAAACTATTCTCTCATTTGAGTCTTTTATTACTGTAGTTATCCAATTTTGTGATGATTGAGTTTCTGGAGCATTTCTTTTAATTGTGATTCCAAACTCTCTTGCTCCGTGTAGATTATCAAGAGTTATTTGCAAATTTATTTCCTCTTCATCAAATAAAAGAATCCAATCATCTACATTTTGCTCATCGGCTTTTATAAAAAGACCTGTTTCAGGTGTTAGAGAATTTAAATCAAATTTTATCATACTTGTAGACGCAGGTACATATAATTCAGTTCTTGAATCTTCATCAAATATATAATAAGTCGAATCAAGGTATTCACCCTTGATATTAAAATACCGTACAAGAAGTTTTTCTTTTTCAAACCATTGTGAGTACCATTGTGAGTAATAAAAAGAATTTTCTTGTGTAATAAGATTTTCGACTGAATATTCTGTTACCATATTAGGTATTTCATTTATCATATCTCCCCCTTTCAAATTTGGATTTTCTGGTATCGTTGAATAATTATTGAAATTTGATACATCATTTCTCCATCGTGCAGCTTTATCATATGCTTTTAAGCCAATAGGACGTATATTTCCTATATAATTCATTGGGTCACGTGAATCACTTTGGCTTTCAAATTTATATGGTATTCCTAATATCGAAAAGTGCAAATGAATGCCAAATCTCCACGTAGATGACACACTCGCAGTATTTCCGATTACACCCAATATTGTTCCGGGGTCTACTGGGTCGCCTTTATTAACACGAGTGCTATGCAAATGCATATAAGTTAAATAACCTGGCTTGCCATCACCTAAAAAGTTCTCAACTTTTATTTGAACAGAATTGCCACCACCAGTAGCATACCATACTCTTTCTACTATACCTTTGGTAACAGATATTGCATATCTACCAAGATAATAGTCATTAGAAGAAATGTCTTTGGCATTTCTTTCACTGGGAAATATATCAATTCCCTGATGGATATGGTCTGTCCTTATTTCCAAATAGTCGCTGGTTACTTCGTATTTATGATTTGTCTTATCCTCATCCCTTGTTGGCCATACAAGTGTTCCTACTTTAGATGGCTTTACCATATCTGCATCACACCAGCCTGATATACCATCAGATGTAATAAGCGACCATCTTTTTCCGTCTATAGTTTCAGTAGTTATGCCCCAATATGTTACTTCTGTATCTTTAGCAAGTCTTTTTAATATAGTTGCAGATTCTCTTGAATCGTTTCTCAAAGGTGTGTCGTCTGCCTGAATATAGTTTATACTTTCTTCAAAAATAGAAACATTTCCAAACGCAACTTCTTTTCCATTGATTGCTCCAAGAGTTCTTGCAAAAATCTTAATATTATAAACTCCCGATTGATTAATTACACTATTTGGTGTTGTAAATGCAGGTACATTCCGTAAATTAAATTCGTCAATCGGATGTTCATTTTCTTTTTCTCCATATGTGTAATAAAATCTACCACCTCTATTATTGTATATTTGAACTCTAATCAAATCAATCTTATTGCCGTTACCAAATATTATGCCATTTAATTTAAATCCTATATTATCATTATTTAATGCTATTGATTGTCTACTAAGAAAAAAGTTTTTTGCTTCTGCGGTATTTTCTATAACTTCTGTACTGCCACCACCCCGCAAATACGGAAAGCCATTGTTAATGTTCGGATCAATCGCCCATACTGTATTAAAGTCGAACCCAACGAATGATGACTGCTGTTTCATTTGTGAATTAGTCAACGGTGTGCCTATTTCGTTTTTTGTTCCACTTGAAATTGTTTGTGTAATCAGGCGATAACAGTTATTTATAGTAAGTATATCACCGTAAACACTATCATCATTACCAATTAATCCTCCTGCATAAGAATAAAGACCATAAAAATAAGTAGAAATAGCGGAAACATCTCCTACAGCGTAACAATTTGTTATTGTTAAATTCACGCTCATTTGATAATCTCCAATTAAACCACCCGCATAAGCATATACATGTGAAGATGCTGAAACACTTCCTGTCGCATAACAATCTGTTATGGTGTATCTTGAATTAGCAAAATTACTAAAACCGCCAATTAATCCTCCTGCAAGAGAATGCGAGAAAGCCCCCCCATTGAAAACGTCAACTTTGCCTATAGCATAACAATTTTTAACTATCATACGCTGATTACCCTTGCCAATTAATCCTCCTGCATTAGCAGATGTACTATATAATGAATCAATAATAGGTATATCTATAAATACATTTCCCGTCGCATAACAATCTGTTATTACTATCGGTTTATCATCATAACCTGAAGCACATCCAATTAACCCTCCTGCATTAGCAGATGTACTATATAATGAATCAATAATAGGTATATCTATAAATACATTTCCCGTCGCATAACTATTTTTTATTTCTTCAAGTACTGCATAACCAATCAATCCTCCTGCATAAGAAAAACTATATGAATTAGCAGAAATATTTCCTGTTGCATAGCTATTTTTTATTGTAGATGTAATCCCACCGACAATACTCCCTATCAATCCTCCTGCGTATGCAAAACTAAAACTATCGTTAAAAATATTATCAGCAGAAATACTTCCCGTCGCATAACAATCTGTTATTTCTATTGGTTTCCCAATACCTAAAACACATCCAATTAACCCTCCTGCATAAGCATAATTAGACGAAGTAGAGTAAGAAGTTACATTACCTGTACTATAGCAGTTAGTTATAGTTATCGTATTTGTTCCTTGAATCCAAGATTCTCCAATTAATCCTCCTGCATAAGAAGAAGAAAATATACCTTGTACCCCAATATTTATTCCCACGTTTTTTATAAAACCGTGACTATACATAAATCCAAATAATCCTGCATATTCCCTATTACTACTCTCCAGTATGTATAAATTATTTATGCTATACCCTTGACCATCAAATGTACCGCTAAAATAGTCTATTGGCACCCATTCCGCACCAGATAAATCAATATCTTGAGTCAGATGATATGTACCGCTTAGGTTGTTTCTTATAGCCTCTAACTCTGCTCTATTGGATATTGGGATTGAGCCTGTTATTGGCGGTTCAATCGGTGCAATAAATTTGCTGTCTGTAGCTTTAGTTGGTAGCGATATTGTCGGCATTATGCCGAGTATCATCACAAATATCAAAATAAGGCTCGTTAGCTGTTTAGTTATTTTTACGTCTTTCTTTTTTAGTTTCATAGGATTTTTTTATCTCCTTGTTTTATATAATTTTTGTTTATTCCTATTTATTATTTTTCAAACTAACGGTTCATTGATTGATATTTAATTTTTTCTACACACCCCCTTTTTAAACTTAAATTTCAATTTTCTATTGCAAATCATGTAAGATTCAAGTATAATAATCTTAACTTTTCATAGTGCATAGTCGTAAAGTTACATACTTTGCGATTTGACTTAAATTAAGTCTTTTAAATCTTTTACCCTCCTGACCTTAATTCTACCTTAAATTTTATATTCCGTCAATAATTTTTTTAACTTTATTGTATTTCTGGTATAATAGAGTTAATTTTTGGTCTTAATTAAGGTTTATTTTTAATGGAGGTATTTTTTATGTCAAATTTTATTAATCAATATGTTATCAGTGATTCATCAATCAAAAAATCTATTGTAGTGGTCTATCAAGAATGGCTCAATAAATCTAAAATGAGAATAAAATACTCATCATTCTGCATTTACGACGGTATAGCTCAAAATCATATTCTGCCCTATTTCAATAGTTATGATATTTCTGATATTACAAGAGAAATCGTCGATTCCTTTATTGACTGTAAACTTCAATCATTTGCACCAAAGACTGTTCGGGATATAACGTCCGTACTGCTTCAAATACTTAAATTTGCCCAAAGAAAGGGATATATTTCAGATTTCGATTATAGCATAGACTTACCCAGATTACAGGTAAATGAACTTAAAATAATGAGTGTTACAGACGAGCAAAAATTAAATGCGTATCTGAAAAATAATCTCAATCTTGAAAACTTAGGTATATTGCTTGCTAAGTCAACAGGAATAAGAATAGGTGAACTATGTGCTTTGAAATGGAATGACTTCGACCTTATCAACGGTACGGTATATATAAGTAAAACGATACAACGAGTGAAAAACCATGATGAAAATGCTACATCAAAGACAAAAGTCATCATAACAACGCCGAAAAGTCAGAAATCCGTGCGTGAAATACCACTACCCGACTATATCATACCGATAATTAAGAAACTGAATAAAGGAGCGAATCCTAACACGTATATACTTACAGGCACAGAAAAATATATGGAACCACGAAATCTTCAAAAAAAATTCAAAATTCTGTTACAAAGTCTTGATATAATGTATGTGAACTTTCACAGTCTGCGACATTTATTCGCAACAAGGGCAATAGAAAGTGATTTCAACATAAAGGCATTGAGCGAAATATTAGGACATTCAAGCGTAAAGATAACGCTTGACAGATATGCACATATATCATTTGAGTTGAAACGTAGCAACATGAACAAGATAGCGAGTGGCTTTTAAGAATTGGTACAAACAAAAAAGCTGATAAAATCAGCGGGTACGTAACATAATCGCAAAGTATGTAACTTTGCGACTAAAATATTTTATTTTTCGACCTTATGTAAGGGTCTTTTTTCTTATACGATAATACCCAATATATTATTGATGATTGGGGACGGTACAATGTAAAAAATATTTTTTTGTAACAGAAAAAGCAGATAGTATGTTTCAACTATCCGCTTAAAATCGTGATTATAAAGGCTTTATATTTTTATTTTTTTGTTGTGTAAATTACGATGTATCTGTGTACGCATTTATGTAACCGCACGGGAACTATTAAAAAAATTTATTATGGTCATACTGGTTGTTTCAAGGATTTTTTGTTGCTTTCTATAAATTCAAGTATGTTTTGATACTGGTCGTTATTCTTAAATTTTATTGTTATCTCTTTGTTATCGTGTACTAAAATCTCATCTACTAATTCCACTAATATTTCCCTTGTTAAGTTCGGTATGTTCTTGTGTTTTATAAACTGCTCATAATAATTTTTACTTGTGTTTATGTCTTTTGATATTTTTTCTCGCTCGCTGATTATCTCTTTTACTGCACTTTTTATCTGCTCTATCTTCTCTGTAAAATCACCTTTCATTCGCCTGTATTCCTCTTGCGTTATTTCCCCGTTTTTCCAGTCTATATATAGGCAATCTGATACTTTGACTGCTTCCTGTAATTCCACCTGTTTTTTCTTTTGCATACTATTCAGCATTGCCGTCTGTGTGTTTATTTGTGATGATTTACTTATCTTTTCAAGCGTTTTTGTTATGTCTGTTACAAGCTCTATCTGTTTTTTTATGCTTACATATACTGCCTCTGTCAATATATCTTCCCGTATTGACTTTTTGCCACACTTTTTTGTATAATGATTTTTTCGGCAGGAGTAATATATATTCTTCCCTGACCTTTGGCGGTGCATTGCCATTCCACACTCTGCACATCTCACATATCCTGATAACAGGTACAATTCCCATTTCGTCGGGGCTGTTCTCATATCTCTTAACATTAACTCCTGTGTCTTGTCAAATGTTTCCTTGTCTATTATCGCCTCGTGTGTATTCTCTACTATATACCATTCTTCCTTTGGTACTCTCAGGCGTTCTCGCACTTTGTAGCTCTTTACTTTTTGCCTGCCCTGTACCATATCTCCTATATATACTTGATTTGTTAGTATCTTTGTTATTGTTGCACTGCACCAAAAACTATCATCGAATTTACGGTTGGGATTTTTATATTTCATGCCTTTTTCGTGTTTATATTGTGATGCTGTTGATATTCCTAAACTATTCAGTTTCATCGCTATGCCTCTTTTGCTCATGCCATCATTTACATACCATGAATATATATCCTTTACCACTTGTGCCGCTTCTTCATCTACTATTAGTCTATGTCCGTCTTTTGGGTCTTTTATATATCCATATGGTGCAAACGAACCGATAAATTCGCCGTTTGAACGCTTTACATTAAATACCCCTCTGACTTTGATTGACGTCTGTCGGCAAAAATCATCATTGATTACATTCTGTATCGGTACTATGATACTGTCCATCTGTTCAGGATATTTATAACTGTCAAGCGTCGGTAATTCAAGCGATATAAATCTTATCCCATGACTTACAAAATAATGTTCAAGATAATACCCCGCCTCGCTGTAGTTTCTTGATAACCTTGATAAGTCTTTCACTATCACACAGTTTACCCTGCCTATCCTTATATCTTCCAGTAGCCTTTGGAAATCATGTCTGTCAGAGTTTGTACCAGAAAAACCATCATCAGAATAAGTGTCAACTACTATGTATTCGTCATCAAACTTTTCTAAATACTTCGTTAGTATCTGCCTTTGATTTTGTATGCTGTAGCTTTCTTCCCTGCCGTCCTCTCGTGATAATCTCATATATAGAGCAACTTTCCATATTTTTTTACTCTCGTTTTCTTTTTGAGACCGTCTGTCTCTCATCTTCCCCCCTTTCCTCTATAATCACAAGTACATTATACATCATTCCACATCATATGCCAAGTGATTATATGCAATTTTATTTTTTTTGCTTTTTTATTTTTATCTGTTCCTTAAATTCGTCAAATAGTTTGTTAATAAATCATCTAATGGTTTTCCAGTATCAGCAAATTCAATCTTTACAACCGTATCACCGCACAAATAACAGTATGGATTTTTTATTTTATCAATGTATTTTTCAAAGCGTTTTTGTATCGGCATATTTAAATCTATTACAACTGGTTTAATATCAACAAGTTTACTTTTATCTGCTTCTGATATTTTTACACTGCTCATTTGGTTTAGTTCTACTGATGTAATCATTGTTACCCCCTTATATTTGATTATCATTCACGATATTCTTGTTTTAAAAAACACAATGAAATAGAGCGAAATATATTTTTATTTTCGCTTTGTTAAATTTTAACCCTAATAAACTCCGACATTACTTTAATAAAATTTGTACTTGACCGATGGCGGTTTAACGGACTTATTCGTCTGCCGTTTTAATGTGCAGGCTATTTTTTTATTTTGTACAATTTTGTTTTGCTTTTATGCCGTCAGACAAAAGCACTATCAGTCAAGCTCACACTATCATGCAATCATACTTGATTATGTTCATAAAACTTCACCTTTTGCATTGTTCTTTCGCCATGTTCTGTTATGTTCACGCAACCCTTGTAATGCTCAATGTTTTTGAAACCATTAAACACTTTTCTATTGATTATTCATCTTGCATAGTCTGACTGTTCCGACTGTTCTGTTAATATCGGAATATTTAAAAACAAAATACTTTAGTAATAAATATGTCTTTGCATAGCTACTAAAAGTAGTGAAGATTAAAATAATCACTACGTGTAAAGTGAAATACTTTCACAGCAACAGGCGTAACAACTAAACCGTTGCTACACAGAAGCAAAAGCAGGGGTATCAGTATCATCAAGATTAATGTAACTTTTCTTGACGGCTCTCTCGAAGAATTTATTAATGTCGAAACTTGATTGGTTTTGTTGGGGTTCATCAGACCTAAACGCAGAATTGTTGTAAGATTGGTAATATCCGATAGTTCTAATACTATGGAATAGAGAAGTAGTAATATATGCTTTAGAATTTGTTGTGATATTGTAAGCGTTCTTTTCTAAACAGTGTAGGACATATAAAATATGTGATTTGTTCAGTTGAGCAAAATTATATTTAACACTATTAATGGGTACAGGCTGTTTGTTAATTCTGATAGTGGGTGATTTATTATTGCTCAATACCTCGCAGACGATATTATATAGCTCTGTAATCTTATCTTTTTTATCTGAATGTTCTTCTACCAGTTCATCAAGTGATATATTATCAGCTATGACTTCTTCGATGTTATCTGATTTGAGTATATTATCAATGTTATTTATATCTATCGTATCATTATCATTTTCCATCGTTGGTTGTTCTTCTGTTTTTTCATTTTCAGACTGACCTTGATAGATAGATACTCTTTCTTGATTAATCTCGTTCTTACTTTGATTGATATTACTTGTATTCGATTTTCGTATGTGCTGATTTTCGGTTTTCAAATTTCCTGAACTTCGATTTTCGTATGTCATGGTACTTTCGGCTCTTTCGCCCTCTTTTTCATCTTTTTCTTCTCTTCTTTCTTCTGCATTTTTTTCTGCTTCTTCTTCGCTCGGCTTCTCTTCTCGCTCCGGTTTTCTATATTTTAATTCTGTTGCGAAGTTCATTACATATATTAGATTTGGTTTCGTTAGCCCCTGTCTCACTATTTTTATTAACCCTACATCTCTTAACTCTTTTAGTAGTTTGTTTGCCTTTTCATTCCAGCAATTTAAATCTTCCATTATTTCTTTTATTGTATAGATTATATATACTCGTCCATTTTCATCTAACCAACCATTTCTCGCTGATAATGCTGTTCTGTTTAAGGCTACGCTGTATAGTATTTTTCCGTCCCCTGATACCCATTTAAACCGATTGTCTTTTATTAGCATTAATGGCATTTGCAAAAATAAATATTGTTCGTTTTCATTTGCATAGAAATAATCAAAGTTTTCTGTTGTTGTTTTGTTTTCATTTTTTACATTATTTTTTTTCATAATAATAAAACCGTTCCTTTCAAATTTAAAAAAGTTTTTATTTTTTAATCACAACTTCACAAAAATTTAAAATTTAGGTTTTATAATAAGATTAGCTAATAATAAAACTTTTAAATTTTGTGAATGATAGTTGGATTCTCTTGCCAAAGTTCGTCCAACTATCAGTTGCTTTTTTTTGCCTTAAATAATTTTTGCCATAATGATTTTTTATTTTCCTTGTCGTTCTCCAATTCTTCTGATGGTCGCTCATCGGAGAGTAGAAGCGTGTTTTTGTCTTGCTCCTGTTTTAATAGTACCTGTGAATTGCGTGTCAGCTCCGCTAATTTTTCTGATAGTTCTGCAAGGCTTTGTGCTTGTTGTCTTGAATATTCCCTCTCTTTGATTAATTCCTCTTGTAATAGTTTATTTTCTTCCTGCAAAAGTCTGTTTTGCTCTTTTATATTTCCTATTTCGCTATCAATTTGATTGATTTTATTAGTCAAATTTTCATATAAATTGATTAATCGTGTAGTCAAATGGTTACTAACACTGTCATCATTTTTTTCATTAACTTTTGAAAAAAATGATGA
>Ga0209737_10002319_pt1 | contig 13344 bp, 12 predicted proteins | sample TergutCu122P3_FD_187284 | JGI IMG/M metagenome (GOLD analysis project Ga0209737, IMG submission 187284) | Cubitermes ugandensis P3 segment gut microbial communities from Kakamega Forest, Kenya - Cu122 P3 (SPAdes) (version 2) | ecosystem: Host-associated > Arthropoda: Insects > Digestive system... | reverse complement strand
AGCTTTTAGCACCGCTTTTAGTCAATCGCACGTCTATGATTGGAACAGGACAGCTGCCCAAATTCGAAGAGGATGCGTTTAAAACGGTTGATGGATTGTTTTTAATCCCGACAGCAGAGGTGCCTGTAACAAATTATCATCGTGACGAGATTTTGGACGGCGAAAACCTGCCAATAAAATATTGCGCATATACCGCTTGCTTTCGCGAAGAAGCAGGAAGCGCAGGGCGCGACACCCGCGGCCTTATCCGCCAGCATCAATTTAATAAAGTAGAATTGGTTGCATTTGCAACGCAAAATAATTCATTTGAAGTTTTGGAAAAATTAACGAATGATGCAGAAAATCTCTTGAAGGAATTGGAAATACCTTACCGTGTAGTAGAATTATGCACGGGGGATTTAGGGTTTTGTTCAGCAAAAACATATGATATCGAGGTCTGGATGCCATCTTATGGTAAATATTTAGAAATTTCAAGCTGTAGTAATTTTATGGACTTTCAGGCTCGGCGTGCCAACATCAGATACAGAGAAAAAGCGGGAGAAAAACCGCAGTTTGTTCATACACTGAACGGCTCGGGATTGGCTGCAGGGAGAACCACCGCCGCGATTCTGGAAAATTATCAGCAAGCCGACGGAAGTGTTATTATTCCAAAGGTTCTGCGTCCATATATGGGAGTCGATCGTATTGGAAAATGAGTATAAACTTGATGTAAAAATCAACAGCTTTGACGCGGACGCATTAAAACGCCTGACGATAAGCGGACAGTTACGTTATCAGCAGGAGGTCGGCGACAGAGCCATCAACCGCTTCGGTGCAACCTATGAAAAAATGGCGGAAGCGGGAATGTTTTTCGTCCTCATTAAAACATCAAGCAGAATATACAGGCATCCCAAGCTATCCGAAAGCTGCATTTTGAAAACATGGCATCAGGGTATAAACGGCGTTCGCTTTATACGGCGGTACAATTTTATAGGCTTGGACGGCGAGCCGCTTATAGACAGCGTGACGGTTTTTGCATTGATTGATAATAACAGACAAATCCTCCGCCCGAAAGAATTCGACAAATTTAACCTCCCTCCTCCTTCAGAGAGTGAAAACGGTGCGGAAATACCTAAAAAAATCGTTATAAATGAAAATTTGCCGTCGAATACCATACAAAAAACCGTGCATTTTTCCGATTTGGATTATAATATGCACATGAACAACACGATTTACGGGAATGTTATAATGGACGCGCTCCCAAAATCCCATGCGGAAAAGGATATTGACAGCTTTGCGATTGAATTTAAAAAAGAGGCTATATTTGGCGATAATTTTGAAGCGATAGCATATTACAACGAAAAAACCGCTTATATAAAGGGCGGAGAACGTTTTTCTGCGAAAATAAATTTTTTATAAAGTATAAAGATAAAGGAAAAAAATCTTATGTGCGGATATATTGGTTTTACAAATACAATCGAAAATACTGAGCAAACGCTCCACGAAATGATGGATAAAATCATCCACCGCGGCCCCGACGAAAGCGGTATTTATACAGACGCGGACATCGCGCTCGGCTTCCGCCGCCTGTCAATAATTGATTTGGAGCATGGCAGCCAACCTATTTTCAACGAGGATGAATCCCTTGTCCTTGTGTTCAACGGCGAAATTTATAACTATAAAATTTTGCGCGAAGAGCTTATCGACAAAGGTCACACAATGAAAACCCATGCAGACAGCGAGGTTGTGATTCATGCGTTTGAGGAATGGGGGAGCGATTTTCTAAACAGGCTGCGGGGAATGTTTTCGCTTGCTATATGGGATAAAAATAAAAAAAAGCTTTTCGCCGCCCGTGACTTTTTTGGCATAAAACCCTTTTATTATGCGCATATGAACGATACCTTTATGTTCGGCTCTGAAATAAAAGCTTTCATCCCCCATCCACATTTCAAAAAGGAATTCAACGAAAAACAGCTTCCGCACTATCTCTCGTTCCAATACTCCCCCGGCGATGAAACTTTTTTTAAAAACGTATACAAGCTCCCGCCCGCGCATTATCTAATATATAAAGACGGCGAAATAAAAACAGAGCGGTATTGGCGGATTGATTTTGTGCAGGATTGCGATAAAACCGAAAACGAATGGATAGATGAAGTTGAAAACGTGTTTTTAAACTCGGTTGCCGCACACAAAATAAGCGACGTTGAGGTCGGCTCGTTTCTTTCAAGCGGAATAGACTCAAGCTATGTTGCTTGCTGTGCAGAAGTAGACAAAACCTTTACCGTCGGTTTTGAAAGCGAGCAGTATAACGAAACGAATTATGCGAAAGAACTGTCCGACCTGATCGGCGTTCAAAATTTTTCCAAAACAATAACGCCCGACGAGTTCTGGAACGCATTCCCGAAAATCCAGTATCATATGGACGAGCCCTTGGCAGACCCCGCCGCCGCCGCACTTTACTTTGTCGCACAATTAGCGGCGAAGCAAATTAAGGTCGTGCTGTCAGGCGAAGGTGCGGACGAGATTTTCGGCGGATATAATATATATCAGGAGCCGATAACAGGCGGAAAATACGAAAAAATCCCGTTTTTCATCCGCCGCATCATAAGCGTTTTCGCTAGCTTGCTCCCCCAAAAACGCGGTATAAACTATCTTGTCCGCCGCGGCAAAAAATTAGAGGATAAATTTATAGGCAACGCATATATATTCACAAAAAAAGAACGTGAAAAGCTGCTGTCAGACCCTCAAAACGCTTCTGCACCATCCGCGCTTTGCAAACCCTATTACGATAAAATCAAGCTTTACGACGATATAACAAAAATGCAATATTTAGATCTGCATATGTGGATGGTCGGCGATATTTTGCTAAAAGCAGACAAAATGAGCATGGCGCATTCGTTAGAGCTCCGCGTCCCGTTTTTGGATAAGGAAATAATGAAATTAGCAGAAAAAATCCCCACAAAATACCGCTGCAACACACATAAAACAAAATATGTTTTACGAGAAGCCGCCGCACGAAAAATCCCGCAGAAAGTAGCAGACAAAAAGAAATTAGGCTTCCCCGTCCCCATCCGCGTCTGGTTGAAACAGGATAAATTTACAAAAAATGTCCGCAATCATTTCGAAAGCGAACACGCAAAAAAATATTTTAAAACAGATAGGCTTATTAAATTATTGAAAAACCACATAAAAGGAAAACAAGACAATTCCCGCAAAATCTGGACGGTTTATACCTTTTTGGTTTGGTATGGTGAGTATTTTGGGTGAAAAAAGAGGTAATGAAAATGATAGTAAATAAGTCAAATCAAATTATCGAGGAATATGCGGCAAATTGTCTTGACGAAAATAAATTGAAAACTTTTTTAAAATTTTTCGATTTTTTAAACAAAAATAAATTTGGAAAAGCAAAAACAGGACGGAAAATAAACGGTTCTTGGGCGTATAAATATAAAAACAAAATGATTGGCAGATTTTATTTGAAAAAAAATTCATGGGGAATAACTTATTTTAATTTGTTTTCCCGCAATGAATGGTTTGAAAAATGCCAAAAATATTTATCCGTTGAATTGAAAGATTTTGTTTTAACCCATGTAAATACTACAGCGGGATGCTGTGAAAGAAAAAGCTGCCACAGTGTTGAAAACAAAATCATTTTAAGTAAAATGTTTACCAGTAGGGTGTGCGCTTGCGCACCAATTTATGTAAATAACCCCGATGGTAAAACGCTTGAATATGCAAAAGAACTCGCGTTGATAGGTAAAAATATAATTACCAGCATAAAATAAACAGAATAATATTACTTATTGTCATAATGTCTTTTACATTGGATGATTTCGATATCGTTTTCATTGTTTATCCGATAAACGATTCTGTTCTTTTCATCAATGTGACGGCTCCAGCAACCGGATAAAGTTCCTTTTAAAGGTTCAGGTTTACCGATGCCGATGAATTTATTTCTTTGGATATCGGTAAGCAAATTATTGATTTTCTTTAAAGTTTTTTTGTCCTCTGTTTGCCATTCAATATATTCATCGAATGCTTTTGGCGAAAAAATAATGTTATTCATTTTCCATTGCCACCAGTTCGTCCATCGTTTTTATTATGCCTTTTCCGGCGTTTAATTCAGCAATGGATTTTTCAATAATTTTCATGTTATACTCATTGAAATATTCATCATATTTATTTTTCGCCTTAACATGAAAAGGAATAGCCTGCTCCCTTATCGCTTGACGAAAAAATACATTTATCGCTCCGGACATACTAAATCCCAATTCATCAAACAGCTTCTCAGCATCCCTTTTCACATCTTCATCAATTCTAACAGTAATACTTGTCATAAAAAAATCCTTCTTTCGCTTATTGTACTAACATTATACATCATTATGATATGCTTTGTCAATACATATTATTCATGTATTTTATGATATTGTTTAAAAACTCTACTTTTGTCATTGCGAGGAACGAAGCAATCCAGAAAATTAACTGGATTGCTTCGTTCCTCGCAATGACGGTGGTTTTATATACTTTTTTAATCCTACTTTATAACATCCCCAGACCTGTCAGTATACTGAGTATGCAAACTATCATGCGCCTTATGACTGCCTGGCTTTTCGAAGTATTCCTTATACAGCACTTTCACAACCGGGCTTTCATGGGATTTTCTCATTACATTCGCTTCGTCCGCTGTGTATAGTGCCGCGGCGCGTTTTGTTTTCAGGTCTACGAACGAGCGTGTGACTGCGTGCTGTATTGGCTGTCCGCCGCCGTTTACGCAGCCGCCGGGGCATCCCATTATTTCTATGAAGTGGAAGGTTTCTCCTGCCGCGACGCGTTTCATCAGCTCATCCGCAGCTTTAAGACCGCTTGCAACAGCGACCTTTACGTCCAGATCCGCGACCTTTAATGTCGCTTCTTTTATTTCTTCTGTTCCGCGGACTGCGTGGAAGTCAACGGATTTCAAATCCTCTCCCGTTATGGTTTCAACCGCGGTTCTGAGCGCCGCTTCCATAACGCCGCCTGTTGCGCCGAAGATTATTGACGCGCCTGTTGATTCGCCTAAGGGGTTGTCGAACTGCTCGTCGGGCAGTGTTTTAAAGTTAATATGCGCGCGGCTTATCATTCTTGCTAATTCACGCGTTGTCAATGCAATGTCGCAGTCGGGATGTCCGCTTGCGTTCTGGTATTCGCGGGAAACCTCGAATTTTTTCGCGGTACAGGGCATGATTCCGACGACGAAAATGTCTTTTGGGTCAATATTATTCTTTTCTGCATACCATGTTTTTGCGACTGCGCCGAACATCTGCTGGGGAGATTTACAGGTAGACAGGTTTGGCAGCAGCTGCGGATAATAGTATTCGCAGAATTTTATCCAGCCGGGGGAGCATGAGGTTATAATCGGAAGAACACCGTTGTTTGAAACGCGGTCGATAAACTCCGCCGCTTCCTCCATAATAGTCAGATCAGCGGCAATATCGGTATCAAAAACCTTGTCAAAGCCAAGCCTTCTCAATGCGGCAACCATTTTTCCCTCGACATTCGAACCGATTTCCATGCCAAAGCTTTCGCCAAGCGTGACGCGGATTGACGGGGCTGTCTGCACGATAACGTGCTTCGTGGGGTCGTTCAGCGCTTCATAAACCTTTTCAGTATCATCCTTCTCAAGAAGCGCGGCGGTCGGGCAGTTTACTATACACTGGCCGCAGGAAACACAGGCGACTTCACTCAGATTTTTATCAAAAGTACAGCCGATATGCGTATCAAAGCCGCGGTCGTTTACGCCTATAACTGTCACCTTCTGCTGTTCGCAGGCGGCGACACAGCGGCGGCAAAGGATGCACTTGCTATTATCCCTTTTCATGTGGATAACAGAATCGTCCGAAATAATCTCAGGTATAGCTCCGTCAAAACGTCCCTCATCGTCAACGCCGAACTCCTGGCAAAGTTGTTGTAATTCACAGGTTCCCGAACGCACACAGGAAAGGCATTTGCGTTCGTGGGTCGATAAAATAAGTTCAAGGGTAATCTTTCTCGCTTCCTGCACCTTTGGCGTATTCGTCAGAATTTCCATATTTTCAGAAACAGGAAATACGCAGGCTGTGACAAGGCTTCTCGCTCCTTTAACCTCAACAACGCAGATGCGGCAGGCACCGATTTCGTTCAGTTCCTTTAAATAACAAAGGGTCGGGATTTCAATGCCTAACTGCCGTGCGGCTTCCAAGATAGTTGAACCTGCAGGCACAGACAGCGGCATATTGTTTATTTTAATATTTACCATTTCCATATATTTTGTCCTTTTTCAAAAATTTATATTTGTTTGGCTCTACACCTTTATAATCGCGCCAAATTTACACTTATCAATGCAAATACCGCATTTCGTGCACTTATCCTGAATAATACGATGTGGATTTTTAACAGTCCCTTCAATCGCACCGACAGGACAGGCACGGACACAGACGGTACACATCTTACATTTTTCGTCAACAATAACATAGGATAACAAGTTCTTGCAAACGCCTGACGGACATTTTTTGTCATTAACGTGCGCATCATATTCATCCTTGAAATAGCGAAGCGTTGATAGCACAGGGTTTGGAGCGGTTTGTCCCAAGCCGCACAGGGCGTTGTCTTTTATGTAATAGCAAAGCTCTTCAAGCTTTTTCAAATCCTCAGGCTTACCCTTGCCTTCTGTAATGCGGTCGAGGATTTCGAGCAGCCTTTTTGTACCAACGCGGCAGGGTGTACATTTGCCGCAGGATTCGTCAACGGTAAAATCAAGGAAAAACTTCGCAATATCAACCATGCAGTTATCCTCGTCCATAACGATAAGCCCGCCGGACCCCATCATGCTGCCTATTTCGATAAGGTTATCATAATCAATCGGCGTATCTATAAGAGAAGCGGGTATACATCCGCCGGACGGGCCGCCTGTCTGTGCGGCTTTAAACTTCTTCCCGTTCGGGATTCCTCCGCCGATTTCCTCAACTACTTCACGCAATGTTGTCCCCATTGGTACTTCTACAAGCCCTGTATTCTCAATCTTGCCGCCAAGGGCGAAAACCTTCGTACCCTTCGATTTTTCCGTTCCCATTTCCGAAAACCACTTATCGCCGTGTAAAATAATCTGCGGTATATTTGCGTATGTTTCAACGTTATTCAAAACCGTCGGTTTACCAAAAAGCCCTTTAACAGCAGGGAACGGCGGACGGGGACGGGGTTCGCCCCTGTTTCCCTCAATCGAGGTTATAAGCGCGGTTTCCTCGCCGCACACAAACGCACCCGCACCCAAGCGGATTTCAAGGTCGAAATCAAATCCGCTTCCGAATATGTTTTTCCCAAGCAAGCCGTATTTTCTCGCCTGTGTGGTTGCAATGTTAAGACGTTTTACAGCAACGGGATATTCTGCTCTGACATAAATATAACCATAAGAAGCGCCGACAGAATAGCCTGCAATCGCCATCGCTTCAAGAAGCGCATGAGGATCGCCTTCGAGAATAGACCTGTCCATAAACGCACCCGGGTCGCCTTCATCGGCGTTACAGCAGACATATTTCTGGTCTGCATCATTCGCAGCGGCAAAACTCCATTTAAGCCCCGTCGGAAATCCTCCGCCACCTCTGCCGCGAAGTCCGCTGTCTTTTAAAATGTCAATAACATCAGACGGCTTCATGTCACTCAGAACCTTTGAAAGCGCCGCATAACCGTCCTTCGCGATATATTCTTCAATTTCTTCGGGATTAATAATGCCGCAGTTCCTAAGAGCAATACGTTTTTGCTTTTCACAAAAAACATTATCGTCAAGCGAGGTTTCCCCGCCCACGCCGCCGATTGTATATTCACCGACAATGTTTCCTTTGGCAATATGCTCACAAACGATTTGCGGAACCTTTTCCGCGCTCATTTTAATATAAGTAACCTTTTTCTTGCCTGCCGCATATACCTCAACAATCGGTTCATACTGGCAGATACCGATGCATCCTGTTTCTTTTATTATAATATTTTTAAGCCCCTGTTTTGCGACCTCATTTATAAGAGCCTTCAAAACAGGCTTTGCGCCCGCCGCTATCCCGCAGGTCGCCATTCCCACAACAATGCGGACTTCATCCCCGCTTTGTGAAAAATTCTTCCCTGCCGCGTCCTTAACGGCTTTTAATTCATCAATTTTTTTCATATATATACCCCACTTTTAATTATAATTATCAAGCATTTTATCAACGTCAGCGAGCAAAAGCTTGCCGTATACATCCTCGTTGATGGTAACAACAGGCGCAAGCCCGCACGCTCCTATACAACGGCACGCTTCGAGAGAAAATTTTCCGTCGGCAGTACATTCATCGTTTTTTATATTGAGTCTTGCCGAAATTTTATCGAAAATATCCTGCGCGCTCTTGACATAACAGGCAGTTCCGAGGCAAACAGAGATTTTAAACTCGCCCTTCGGCGCGAGGTTAAACTGCGAATAAAACGTCGCAACGCCGTATATTTCAGACATGGGTACATCCATCTCCTGCGATATGTATTCCTGAACCTCAAGGGGCAGATAGCCATATATTTCTTGTGCTGCCTGCATGGCAGGAAGAAGCGAACCCTTCATGCCTTTCAACCCGTCAAGAGCCAAAAGCAGAGCCTTTTTATTTTCCGGCGAATCAACAAAAGCCGCCGTACTTCTTGCTTTTTTCATATAATCCTTTTTACCTTTCTTTCTTTTAAATAAATTAACATCTCAATTATAGCATAATAAATCATAGAATGCAATACAAGTTTGATAAATTTTTAACAAACGATATTATATCATAGAATATGACAAAATTCCAGTATAAATTGTTAATAATTCGACAAAAAGCTGTAAAAAGCATAAAAAATATTTTTGAACTTGTTTCAATCACGAAAAAATTATATTGCAAAACGGCGATAAAGGTGGTACAATATTTTAGCTGAATACATAATAAAAAATTAAATTTTTTGGAGATGATTTTTATGAAAAAATGGATTGCGTTATTGCTTGCTGCACTAATGATGTTTTCCCTTGCTGCTTGCGGCGAGGAAGTCAACACACCGGACGACGGGAACAGCACATCCGCAGGAAACACAAGCACACCAAACGGAAAAGACCCTTGTGATTGTTGCCCTGACTGCAATCAGGAGGAATGTGAATGTGCAGAATGCGGCGACAGCACCGACTGTAAGTGCAAACTGCCCGGTGGCGGCGCAAACCCGCCTTTGACCTACGATATAGAGATAGATGTGAAAAATTTATGCCCGGATTGCGGCGATTCAACCGGCTGCGGTATGATTGTAAAAGGTACGTCGAGGGTAACGATGAACTTCATCGACAGCAAAACAGGTTATCTGGGAAGCAGTACAACCGGCACCGGAAAGACTGTTAAAAATGGTATGCATAGTACAGAGGGTTTAATAGTCGGCGACCTGCCAAGTTATAAATTCAACGCACAACTATCCCTCTCCGGCGATCATAAAACTATATCAGTCGGTTTCGACAGGTTAGGTCCGGATGAGTTTTTTTATAAATATAGCATCGCTAAGGGATGCGAGGATCAAACCTCTCAAAGCTTTTGCTCATGGTTTTTTCAATGGATGATGGATAAACCCATACCTGCCGAAAATGGGTTGGTAGTATACCCTGATACTGAAAAGGGATTATTGATTTTCGAATTGCCTTTGAAAGAAGGCGAAGACAAGCCGGGACAACAATTTAAGTGGGAAAATATTTTCATATCAATCACCCTTACACCGGTACCATGAATTTATATATCAGGAATGCGCACGTTTTTCGCAGTAAATTAAATTTAATAAACCGGCACAGATTTTTCTGTGCCGGTTTATTTTGTAAATTTCGAAAAAATAAATCATGTAAGCGAATTTTTGTATTGTAAAATGAATTTGTTTGTGTTAAAATAAATTAAATATACTTTATGCAGTATGGACACGGGATTGCAGTGTCCATCCAATATTCCAAAAAAATTGTTCCGAATTTTTCACAAGGAGGAATGCGGGTTTGAAAAAAGTTTTGATTGTTGACGACGGCGTTTTCATGAGAATCCTTATAAAGGAAATGCTTGTCAAAAACGGATATGAGGTTGTCGGCGAGGCTGCCGACGGACAAATTGCCGTTGACAAGTATAAGGAACTGTCGCCGGACATCGTCACAATGGATATTACAATGCCAAACAAGGACGGTATCTGGGCTCTCAAAGAAATCATAAGCATAAACGATGATGCAAATGTCGTCATGGTTTCCGCTATGGGACAGGATTCTTTTGTAAAGGAAGCAATCGTTTCAGGGGCAAAGGGGTTTGTCGTAAAGCCATTTGACGAAAGCGGTTTTATTGCCATATTGGAAGGAATATAAATTTCCGAAAAAATTATTTATCCCCCCGACCAAATATTTTCTAAGGAAACCTAAAGGAGATAAGCGGAATGCCTATGGAAGCGCATGATTCCATGCTTGAAATTTTTGTCTTTGAAACAGGCAAATTTCTTGAACAGCTTGAGGAAATTCTTATAAATACGGAAACCGGCAAGGGTAGCTTTATCGACTTCGTACCTGAGATTTTCCGTATAATGCATACCATAAAAAGCTCTGCAGGAATGATGGGGTTTTCTTCTGTTGCATCCCTTACACATGCTGTGGAGGATTTGTTTTTTTATATACGCGAAAATAAGCCTTCTGATATTGATTATATAAAAGTAACAGATATCGTTTTCGACAGTATTGATTTTATAAGAAGAAGCGTTGAAAATAAAAATAAAGACGGTGAATCCGCCGATATAAAAATCGCAGAAATAAAAGGTTTTCTTGAAAAAATAAAAGAAGCTCCGTTAGAAGAAATTTTTACACCGTCTGTTTCAGACGAAGTCTCTGTTTCCGAAAATCCTCTGTTTACAGACGCAAATAACAAACCGTTTTCCGATATAAAAAAGAATACCTCAAACTCGCAAAACCTTATAATAAAATTCAAAAGCGATTGCCAGATGCTTGCCCTGCGCGCTTTTGAAATCCAGATGAAAATACGGAAAATTTCAAAAAACCTTACCGTCTTTCCCGATGATTCGTCAGAAAACGAAGAGCAGATTATCCGCAAGGAAGGACTGTACTTGGAATTTGAAAGCGAAAAATCAATAGATGAGATTTTTGAAATAATACATAAATCCCCCTTTGTGCAGGAAATTGAAAATTTATCGGGAAATATTTCGCCGTTAATAAACACTCAAGAAACGCCTCCTGACGAAGAACAAAACGAAGATATACCTGCTTCTGATGAAAAATCCGACGAAACGGAAGCTTTAACAAAACCGGAAACACCTATACCAGCCATTCCACCGACAACAGAAAACGCTGCCCTGAATAAACCGGCAGAACCGCCTGTTACAGATACAACCCAGCCACCAGCAGAACAAAATGCCGCTCCCTCTGTTCCGGATGAACCGCCGAAAACAGAAATAAAACCTGCGGAAGAAAAAACAAAAAAACCGGAAGAAAAACCGGAGCAACAGGAAACAAAATCCGCTGACATAAAAACCGCGATAAGCGAAAAGCCTGCGGCTTCTGCTGTTTCTGCGTCATTTATAAACGTCCCTGCGCAAAAGCTGTATAATTTAGTCGACCTTGTGGGCGAAATTATTATTGCAGAAATGGAGCTGTCAAACAGCATTGAAAACAAAGGGCTTGACGACCAGAAAAATTCCCTCGCCCATTTACGCAAGCTGATCCTGGAAATGCAGGACGCGGCGCTGTCGACAAGAATGATTGCAATACGCGAAACCTTCGCAAAAATGGGGCGGGTTGTCCACGATATGAATCGCAAATTATCGAAAAACGTGCGTCTTATAACCCTTGGCGAGGATACAGAGGTTGACAAAAACATTGTCGACAATGTCATGTCGCCGTTAATGCACATGATTCGCAATGCCGTCGACCACGGGATTGAAGACGCCGAAACCCGCACTGCTGCAGGTAAAAACGCGGCGGGAACGATATCCCTGTCCGCTTCAACGGAGGGACGGGATATTATAATCACGGTTTCCGATGACGGCAAAGGGATGGACAGAAAACAAATCGCGGAAAAAGCGATAAATGCGGGTATTATTACAGAAGCGGACAGTCTTAAAATGACTGACCGGGAAGTTTTTTCATTGATATTCCTGCCGGGCTTTTCAACAAACCGGAACGTGACCGAATTTTCAGGACGCGGCGTGGGAATGGATGTCGTCAACGACGCTGTTATGAAAATGCACGGCAAGGTTTCGATTGACAGCACCCTCGGCAAGGGAACGAAGTTTACATTGAAAATTCCGCTGACAATGGCGATTATAGACGCTTTTTCGTTGAAGGTAGGCGAAAATATCTGTGCGATTCCTGTTACATCTGTGTATGAGATATTCAAAATCGAGGACGAAAAGCAGCTAAGTAATATAAACGGTGAAAGTGTTGTATTTTTGCGCGGCGAATGTTACAGAGTGATTGATTTGACCGATTTTTACGGAATTAATTATTCCCGCGGCAAGACTTCGGAAGGGACAGATAATTGCGGCCAGGGGATAATTAATGAAAAGAAAAATTATTTAGATGGGCTTATGGTCGTCGTTGCTAACGACACTAACAGGTTCGTTGTTTTCGTGGACGAAGTCATAAACCGTCTGAGTGTCGTAGTAAAACCCGTCCCGCCTGTTTTCAGGGGAATAAAAGGCATTTCAGGCTGCACCGTTCTCGGCGACGGACGGATAAGCCTTATACTTGATTTAAGTGAATTATATGATATAGGAAAGAATGGAGTCTGATAAAATGACTGATGACATACAAAACAGGTATTTAATTTTTCAGGTCGATGAGGAATATGCCATTGACTTAGGCAGCATTATCCAGATAATTGATATGCAGAATATCACAAAGATCCCCCAGACACCCGATTATGTTGCGGGGGTCATAAACCTTCGCGGACAGGTTATTCCCGTAATCGACGTCCGAAAACGCCTCCAAAAACCCGACCGTGAGTATACATACAGAACGTGCATTATAATCACAGTCATAGATGGAGTGAATTTAGGGCTAATCGTTGACAAGGTGCTTGATTTGGTCACGATTGACGACGACAAAATCTCACCGCCTCCGCCTGTCGCAGACAGCTTTGAAAATGTTTTTATAAAAGCAATCGGTTTATACGAAAATGAAATGAAATTAATCTTGGACGGGCACAAAATCATAACGCAGACAGATTTAGAAACGTGTCTTACGACAGACGCGTAGGGACGAACTCCCCAATCGTCCGTTTTGCGAGGACGATTGTCGTCCGTTTTGCGAGGACGATTGTCGTCCGTTTTGCGAGGACGATTGTCGTCCGTTTTGCGAGG
>Ga0209737_10002318_pt1 | contig 13345 bp, 12 predicted proteins | sample TergutCu122P3_FD_187284 | JGI IMG/M metagenome (GOLD analysis project Ga0209737, IMG submission 187284) | Cubitermes ugandensis P3 segment gut microbial communities from Kakamega Forest, Kenya - Cu122 P3 (SPAdes) (version 2) | ecosystem: Host-associated > Arthropoda: Insects > Digestive system... | reverse complement strand
CAGGCGGGCAAGAGACTGTTAACCAAACACCTGCTAAAGAGCCGGGAGGATAAGATGCGTTGTTTGCCCAGTGAAGTTGTCCTGAAACAGCTTCGTAACATATATTGTTGTATTTTACAACATCACCCGCAACGTAAGAGCCAATTCCGGAAGGATAATCTCCCTTATACTCTCCCATAATAATCGTAGGTAAAAACGCAATAATAATCAAAAACAAAGCTAATTTTTTCATAATTATTCTCCTTTTAAATTTTCCCATACACATAATACAGCATAAATATAATGTAGTCAATAGAAGAAAAGTAGAGAAAGTGATTTTTTAATGTAAATTATTTTTTATTCGTTGTGTAACATTGAAATATATTATATTATCCTATCTTTGAAATGAAAAATTTAACAAAACAGGAGTTTTGAAATGAAAAAAATGGTATTGGCTTCAGCTGTTGTAATGTTTTTGGCATGTGGTGCGTTTGCGCAACTCAAATTGGGATATGTAAATTCGGATGCTATTTTGGAACAATATAGCGGAACGAAGGCAGCAGAAGAAGAATTGAGAAAGCAATATGCAAAATGGGAGCAGGAAGCAAGCAAAAAAGAAGAAAATATTCGCAAAATGCAGGAAAATTTGCAGAAACAGGCATTGCTTTTGAGCGAAGACCGTAAAATGCAAATTCAAAAAGAATTGCAAGATTCTTTGGCTAACTATCAAAAATTCTTGCAGGACAAATTTGGTCAGCAAGGTGAAGCGGCTCAGAAAAACAACGAACTTTTGCGTCCGATTGTTGAAAAAGTTAATACAATTATCAACAAAATTGCCGCAGATGAAAACTACGACTTTATTTTCGACTCAAAAGCAGGAGTCGTTTTTGCGAAGAAAAGTTATGATTTGACCGATAAAGTTATTAAAGCGCTTAATTCGGGAAAATAATTTGCAGCTAAAAAAAATCGTTGAAGCAGTAAACGGGGTTTTGAGTGATAAAACACTTGAAGCTCTTGATATTTCAGGAATTTCGTCGATTGATAAAGCAGACGAGTCCCAAATTTCATTTATTGTAAAAGAAAATTTTACAGAGCAGGCACAAAATTCAAAAGCAGCAGCTATTTTTGTCAAAAACGGCTGGGAAATGCAGAGTAAACCTGCAATTTTTGTTAGAGATCCATATTGGGCTTATGCGGTTGTTGCTCAATTGTTTGAAGATGACACACCGATTTTTGGCGCAGGAATTTCAGAAAGTGCGATTATTGACAAAACAGCAATTATAAGTGAAGATGTTTCAATTGCTGCAGGGGCTATAATAGGTGAAAATGTGAAAATCGGCAAACGAGTGAAAATTGACGCTCGTGTTGTTGTTGAAAAAAATGCTATAATCGGTGATGATAGCCATATTCAATCCGGTGCCATTGTGCGATATGGTGTAAAAATCGGTTGCAGAGTGATAATCGGAAGCGGTGCGGTTATAGGAAGCGAAGGATTTGCAAACGCTTTTGACGGCGCAAAATTCTTAAGAATTCCATGCTTCGGCTCGGTTTTGATAGAAGATGATGCGGAAATCGGTGCAAATACGACGATTGACAGAGGAAATTTTGCAGATACTATTATTCATAAAGGCGCAAGAATTGACAATTTGGTAATGGTTGCTCATAATTGTGAAATCGGTGAAAGTTGCGGAATTGCAGCACAGGTAGGATTTGCAGGCTCTACAAAAATCGGCAAACGAGTTATGATTGCAGGACAGGCAGGATTTGGCGGACATATAGAAATCGGAGACAATAGTTTTGTCGGCGGACAAGCAGGAATTCAACAAAGTTATCCCGAAAATTCAAAAATAACAGGTTCACCTGCGATTGATTTGATGAAGAGACGAAGAATTGATAAAATAGAAGAAAATTTACCCGAAACTCTAAAAGAAATTAAACAACTTCGTAGAGAATTGGATGAACTAAAAGGAAAACAAAATGGCTGATAACCAAAAAGTATTGATTATTATTCCGACTTATAACGAAAAAGAAAATATTCCGCTCATTATTCCCGAAATAAAAAAGCGACTTCCCGATGCGAATATTTTGGTAGTTGATGATAATTCACCTGACGGAACTTCGCAGATTGTAAAGGATTTATCCACACAAATCGATGGGATTTTTGTTCTTGACCGAATTAAAAAGGAAGGTTTGGGTAAAGCATATATTGCAGGCTTTAAGTGGGCATTAGATAGAAATTATGATTTGATTTTTGAAATGGATGCGGATTTTTCGCATAATCCTGATTATTTACCTGATTTTATTGAAGCAGCAAAAGATGCGGATTTGGTTATAGGTTCGCGATATATCGGCGGCAAAATTAATGTTATAAACTGGCCCATGAGCCGTTTGCTTTTGAGTTATTGCGGAAATGTTGCAGCACGACTTATTGCAGGAGTTAAAATTATGGATTGTACGGGCGGATTTAAGTGTTTTAGAGCAAGTACACTTCGTGCGATTGATTTGGATAAAGTTGCATCGTCGGGCTATTCGTTTCAAGTTGAAATGAATTTTTATGTTCAGAAAAAAGGGCTTAAAATAAAAGAAATTCCAATCGTTTTCAAAGACAGAGAACTTGGCGTATCAAAAATGTCATCGAAAATCGTGAAAGAAGCATTGGGGTTATTGTGGAAGTTGCGTTTTAAATCACTTCTTACGAAGTAAAAAATGTACGCGTTCGCTTTTTGAATTCCACTTTTTTCGTTCAAAATCTCCCCAAGTGCCGGCGATTTCGAATAAATCTAACGGGATTGAGTCTATTACGCTTTTAACGGGATGTACTTTTTGGCAGTGTTGTTCTGAGAATCTGTGGTAAGTATTGCATTGGTGATTATCACCTTTTTCTTTGACAAAAATTTCAAAATCGTTGTGTTGTTCTCGATTTTTTACATCGTAATAACTTTCTCGAATATACGCGTAATCGGTACCTGCGTGAGATTCTTTGTAATTGAAAAAATTATTCATCGAATTAACTTCTGTGGTTATGTCAAACAAAAAAAGCCCGCCGTTTTTCAAAATCGAATGAATCTGTTTAAATGTTTGTGTAAATTGTTTAATATCAAAAAGGTAATTTATGCCGTCAAAAAGAAAAATTGCCAAATCAAAGTTATTGGAAAATGGTAAGTTTCGGCAGTCGGCACAAACAAAATTCAAGTTTTTTTTAATTGCTGTTTTTGCCATATCAAAAGAAATGTCGCTTCCTAAATAAACAAATCCGAAGTCCGCAAGTTTCCTGCCTAAAACTCCGGTTCCACCGCCAATTTCTAAAATTTTTACTTTAGGGTTATCGAAATTTTCTTCACAAAGCCGAACAATTAAATCAAACCATAAATCATATTCTACTCCGAGCATAAGTTCGTCGTAGATTTTACAAAGGGATTGATAATCTTTACTGATAAATTTTGATGAAGACATTGTCTCGCCAACTATTTATTAAATCGCGTAACCTATCTTGTGCGTGTAATTGTGACGCAAATCGTGCAATATCGTCAAAATCCGAATCAAAGTCAAGCGCTCTGTTTTGGTTATAATCGGAAATTCTATATAAGAAAATTGTGTTTTCTTTTCTGAACGGACTACCGACAACGCCTGCGGCAATATCCGAGAAACTTGAGCGGACTTGCAGGTCGAGTGCGCTTAGCAGTTGCCAATCAATATCACCTTTATATGCTTTTGCAATTTGGTCGGTGCTGAATTTTTCGACAGCTTTAATAAACTGCTCATTTGTAGGATTTGAATTTGCTACGGAATCAAGCACAAGTGTCGCTTCTTGCAGTTTTTTTTCATTTGCGCTCACCGGAATGAAAATATGGTATGCGTGAACCTGACCGCCACTTCTTTCTGTTACCGTAAGTAAATGCCAACCGATTTTTGTTTCAATCGGCAAACTTACTTCACCCGGCTCCAGTGAAAATGCAGCTGCTTCAAGGCGCACAAGTGAAAGAGTACCTTTTCCGATGAAACCTAAATCTCCGCCGTCGTTTTCAGCATTTGGCGCTTTGGAATATTTTTTTGCCATTTCTTGAAAATTTGCACCTTTGTCAACAATTTGTCTGCGGATATTTGAAACTAATTCGTATGCTTTTTGGCGCTCGGTAGAATCTCCGCTGACTTGAATTTCAATTCTTTGTAAACGAACACTTTCGCCAACCGGTGGTAAGGAATCTTTATAAATATTGAAAAAATCACGAACTTCTTCACGCGACAAATCTCGCTCAACAATATAATGCTGCATTACCTGCTGTCTTATCATTTCTTGTTTGATTTGAATTGACATTTGGTCTTTAAATTCATTTAAAGTCATATTTTCTTGCTCTTTTAGAACTTGCACTAACTGCTCACGGGTCATTCTGTTTTGCGAAAGAATTTGATTTATACGAGCATTAACCTGTTCTGCAATATCATAGTCATAAACTTTTATGTTTGTGTCGGCATCGGCATGAGCTACTAAGATTCTGCTTGTAATCAATTCGTCTAAAGATTGCTCAAAAACTATGTTTCTCAATAACATATCACCGCCGCCTTGCTGAAGTTTCATATCTGCATACGCATCAACTTCGGATAATAATATTGCCGAATCGCCGACAACCGCAATGATTCTGTCACCTGAAAATTCAGCAGCAATTGCTGTAGTTAAAAGCACAGATAATATCACTAAAAATACGTTTTTCATTTTTTACTCCTGTTCGGTTTTTACCGATTGTTTATTTTGTTTTTCAAGTTTTGCAATATATTCCCTATCATAAGAATAATCATATCGATTCCGCAAATTTTCATAAATATTACGGACGATTTTGTTTTGTTTTTCTGCTAAAATGTTGCTTTTTACATGATTTATAACTTCCTGTAAAGGCGGCTGAGAACCAATATCTTCTTTTTCTAATATTAAATAAACAGAATATTTTCCATCTTCTGCAATCGGAAGCGTGATGTTCATTGTTCTTGATTCAAAAAGAATGTTGAAAATATCGGGAGAAAAACTGCTTTTTGGCGTGAATTTAATTTCTTCAAACGGCAAAATAGTGTCGAGTGAAAGATAATTTCCTCTTGTTATGAAATTTGCTGCCGTCAAACCTTCACGAGCTTTCCACGCATCAGCTTTTGTTGCAGTAACGATTTTGGCAACTCTGACAACCGGCTCTTTTCGCGTATAATTTTTCATATTTTTCCGAAATTCGTTTTCTATTTCATCTGCAAAAATTTCGATAGCGCCGGTTTTTTCGATTTCCTGCTGAATGAATTGTACCGATAACAAGTTTTTTATCATATCTTCTATGGTTTGTTTTGTCGATTCATTTTTGTTAAGTCCGCTTTCGATAGCTGCTTGGTATGCCAATTCTTTGTTTGACCAATTTTGAATAAAGTTTAGTTTTTGCTCAGGACTTGTGTTTGTTCCTATAGCGGCTAAAACATCGTTTTCGGTTAAAATTGTTGCTCCGATTCTCATTATTATGGGTGAATCGTCTTGAACTGCTGTTTTTTGGCAGGAAACAAAAATTGAAAACATAAAAAATAAAATCAAATATCTAATTGTCATAAGTCCCCAAAAACCTACTTTTTTCAAAGAAAATACTAAAAGCAGACGGCGGAATGCACAAAAAATAATAAAATTTCCATTTTTGCTTTGAAAAAAATATATTTTATAAGTAATAAAGTGGAAAAATAAGAGGAAAACAATGCAAAGAATAATAGTAACCGGACCGAAATCATCCGGGAAAAGCACTATCGGACATCGTCTCGCACAATTGCGGAAATTACAATTCTTTGACCTTGACGAACGAATTGAAAAAATATTTGAAGAAGAAGAAGGCATACAATTATCATTCAGAGAAATTTTTAAACGGCACGGCGAAGAAAAATTCCGCGAGCTTGAAATGCGTGCAATTAAATCACTTGAAGGGCAAGACAAAATATTACTTTCGACTGGTGGAAGCACATTCTTGAATGAAAATGCAAAAAACACTTTGCTTGAAAATTCTTATGTGGTTTTACTTCACAACACACCTGAAATGCTTTGGTCGAGAACAATGCGAAAAGGTCTTCCTTCATTTTTGGAAGGTGTAGCTGACCCGCAAAGCGAATTTTTTAATCGTGTGAAAAGTGTTGTAGAAGCGGTTAAACCAATTGCAGAACTTGTTATGGAAACGAAAAACTTGTCTGTTGAAGAAGTTGCTGTCATGCTTGATTATGAACTTGATTACAGAAAAATAAAAATTTAATTACGGAGTAAAAATGTCATCACCAATCGTCTGTAAATTCGGCGGAACTTCGGTTGCCACAAAAGAAACAATGCAGCAAATCGTAAAAATCCTCAAACTCGACTCACGCCGAAAAGCAGTAGTTTTATCTGCTCCGGGAAAAGCCGAAGGAATAAGTACAAAAGTTACGGATTATCTTATTTCAATAGTTGAAAAAAGTTTGTCGGGAAAAGAAATCGACAAAGATGTTGCGGGCGTAAAAAAACGTTTTTATGATATTTATGAGCCACTCGGACTTTCTAAAGAAACTATTGACGGCGTTTTGGCACGGCTTGACAAACGGATCGCGGCAGATAAAAGTAATGACGAACGTTACAAAGATGCGATTGTTGCTTCAGGTGAAGATTTAAATGCGGAGCTTTTTGCAATTTATGCTAAGAGTGTCGGAATAAATGCTAAATTTATATCGCCTACAGATATTGGATTGATTGTTACGGCAAATTTCGGAGACGCAAGAGTAAAAAGTGAAGGAACTGCTAATTTAATAAAATTGCGGGATTATATTGATGATGGTTTTGTTGTAGTTTTCCCCGGATTTTTTGGTGTTAGTGCAGATGGAGATATCGTAACGTTCAGTCGCGGTGGCTCGGATTTGAGCGGAGCTATGGTTGCAGATGCGGTTAATGCTTTAGAGTATGAAAATTTTACGGATGTGAATGGAATTTTGAGTGCAAATCCGAAAATTGTTTCAAATCCCGAACAAATTGATGCGCTTACTTATCGTGAAATGCGTGAATTATCATATATGGGATTTGGCGTTTTTCACGAAGAAGCAGTAAAACCTGTTATGAAAAAGAAAATACCGATTCGTTTACGAAATACGCATAATATTGAAAATCATGGAACTCTTATAGCATTTGAACGAATTTTGAATGAGAAAAGTGTTGTAGGAATTTCAGCGGCAAGCGGATTTTGTTCATTTAACCTGCAGAAATTTTTGATGAACAGAGAAGTCGGTTACGGCAGAAAACTTCTTGAAATTTTTGAAGATTTCGGACTTTCTTATGAGCAATGTCCATCGGGAGTTGACAATATTTCCGTTGTTTTAAATCAAAAACAAAAGAATTTGAGTTCCGACACAATAAATGATTTGATTCGCCGAATTGAAAAAGAATTGAAGCCTGACCTTTTTAAAACGGAATATAATTTAAGTTTGATTGCAGTTGTGGGAGAAGGACTTAAAAATCAGGCGGGAGCATTAGCTATTGCGGCACAAGCACTTGCTGATGCAGGTGTAAACATAAAAATAGTGAATCAGGGAAGCAGCGAATTGAGTATAATTTTCGGAGTTGAAAGTCACGATGAAATAAGAGCGGTAAAAGCACTTTATGAAGCTTTTTTCGGTTAAAACAAAAAAGGAAAAAATATGAATCAGGATTTAATTAAAATTTTATGTTGTCCCGAAACAAAGCAAAAAGTTGAATATGCCGACAAAGATTTGATTAAGGAAATCAACAAAAAAATCGCAAAAAAACAAATGCGAAATCGCGGGGGAGTACTTTTAACGGAAGCAATTCACGATGGTTTAATTCGTGAAGATAAAAAGTATGTTTATCCCATTAAAAGTGATATTCCAATTATGTTGATAAACGAAGCGATAGAAATTTTGTAATATTTCGGTTTTACGGATTCTCTAATTAAAAAATAGGGGATACTATGGAACTAAAAAATTTTTACAAATCGCTTTTAGCAATTATTATGGCTTTGCTCTTTGCCTGTGAAACGGCATATTACCCAACAACGGGCGGTGGTACCGGCGGCAGTTACACAATTTATTTTGATACGGATGGCGGAGATTATTGTTACTCTAAAAGCGGGTATTACGGAGATGAAATCGTTTTACCTTTGCCATATAAATTCGGTTATACATTCCGAGGCTGGTATAGTTCTTCCGGTAGTTACTACGGAAGAGACGGCGATATTTATAGAATTACTTCAAGTACAACCTTGTACGCTCATTGGGGAACAGGTATCTCACAAACATTCAGGATTTCTTTTGACTCCCAAGGAGGGACGTATTGCTCCGACAGATCGGCAGATTATGGCGAAAATATAACTTTACCATATACTACTAAAAACGGATATTCCTTTGGCGGATGGTATAGTTCTCCTAATGGTTACGGGGCTTATTACGGCGGTGGCGGTGAAACTTACAGAGTTTATTCCGATATGATATTGTATGCCTATTGGGTTTTGGGCGAAAATACAATACCTTCTGCTCCTACAGGTGTATCTGCGAGCGCGTATTCTTCGGAAAACACAATCAAAATTTCCTGGAATTATGTCACCAATGCCGATTATTACGAAATATATAGAAGCGATAATTTAAACGGTTCTTATTATTTTGTCGGATATTCTTATTCAAATTCTTTTTCCGACTATGCCCCGTATTTTTCTTCTCAAACATATTTCTACAAGGTAAAAGCGTTAAATACTTACGGAGCAAGTGCTTTTTCTAATGTGGCATCAGCAACTATTTTAGGTGAAATCAATGGTGTTGGAACCCTTGTAATAAAAAATATAAGCAACATTTACAACATAACAAATGTTTATATCGGCGGAGTAAGTTACGGTTCTATTTCAAAAAATTCAAGTATGTCATACCAGTTAACTTCAAGTAATTATAGAGTAGAAGTTAAAGACGACTACGGTGATGACTATATTTTTACTGCTTATGCCACTATTAAGTCAGGGCAAACAACAACACTTACTTATGACGCAGATTCATTTTATTAAAAATACAAATCCCGCGCGCCGTCTTTAGTTTTTGCATAATAATCCATAAGTGCATTATACATTTTTTGATTTTTTAATTTAACTTCTGTAATTTCCTTTTGAATAATTGGTTCGGCAAGTGCAATTGTTTCGGGAGATGCAAAATCATCAAGCCATTCTCGATAAGTTATTATTGCATTAAGTTTGCAGAATTGTCCTTCATGTCCGCTTTTTAGTGCGTCTAAAATTTTCTGCCCTGTTCTTCCGCAACGATAGCCGGCAGTGCAAAAAGATGTAATAAACCCTTGCTTTGCAAGTGAACGCACAACTTCGTCGAGTGAACGGGTATCGCCCAAAATAAACTGCTGCCGAACAGCTTCCTGCTTGGAATAATCTTCGGCATAAGCACCAAGCCCAATTTTGCTGCTTGCATCTGTTTGCGTAATTCCGAGCGGAATAATTTGGTCACGAATTTTTTGGTTTTCTCTGGCAGTTAAAATCATTCCTGTGTATGGAACACTTAAACGAATGCACAAGACAACTTTTTTGAATTGTTCATCGGTCAAATGCGTTGATTTTGTTTCGTCAAGTCCAGGAGCATTGTCTGCATATTCAAGGCGCGGGAATGAAATTGTATGTGGTCCGACACTATATTTTGCTTCGAGCTCTCGTGCGTGTAAAAGTACTGACATCACTTCAAATTTCCAGTCGTAAAGTCCAAAAAGTGGTCCTATTCCGACATCGTCAATTCCTGCATCATAAGCCCTGTGCATAGCATAAAGCCTCCATAAATAGTTTCCTTTAATGCTTTTTGCAGGATGAAGTTTTTTGTATGTTTCGTGGTGATATGTTTCCTGAAAAACTTGATAAGTGCCGATTCCCACATCTTTTAATATTCGCAAATCTTCAATGCTCATTGGTGCTGCATTTACATTTACGCGGCGTATGGCACCAAATCCTTTGCGTGTTTTATATTTTGAATTGTAAATTGTTTTCATACTTTCGGCAATATAATTAACATCGCTGTCGGGATGTTCTCCATAAACTGCTATCAGTCGTTTATGTCCGATTTCTCCAGCAAGTGTTTTAATTTCCCTTTCAATTTCCGGCATCGTGAGAACTCGGCGCACAGAATTTTCGTTTTCTTCGCGAAAAGAACAATATTTACAACTATTTACACATTTACTCGACAAATAAAGCGGTGCAAAAGTTACAATTCTGTTATCATAAACTTTGAGTTTAATTTCGAGTGCCGCTTTTTCCATTTCGGCAATAAGTTCCGAGTCTTCACAATTTAAAAGCGCAGCGGTTTCTTCGGGAAGAAGCGTTTCAAGCGACTTTGATTTTGCTATAATTTCACGAATATAATTTTTATCGGGATTTTGTTGTTTTTTTATAGACGAAAAAATTAAATTTTCATCTATAAAATCACTTCCGTCTTTATTTAAATATTTGTCTATTTGGCTTTGAATTATTCTGTCCGCTGCCCATTCTTTTACGCGATTGCTCATTTTAAGCATTCTCCTTTTGCATTTTGTAGGAAAATACTATTTTCCTAAACAAAAATTACAAATTTTCCGAATAATATTCTAATAATTCGGGGATTTTTGCTTGCTGAAAATTCATTGACAACGAAATTTTGCGCTTTTTACTATCTACATCAAGAATTTTCACTCTAACTTTGTTTCCGGGATGAATTGTTTGTTCAAGTGAATGTGCCATATATGGCGGAACTTCCGAAATATGAATCAATCCATCGGTTGCAGCGTTTATATCGACAAAAATTCCGAAATCAGTAATGTTGCGCACTTTCCCGTAAGTAATCATTCCAGGGGTAATTTCATGCCATAACATTTTGTGATGAGTATTACCGATAAGCGAAAGATATTTTGCACCTATGTTTAAATGTTTTGCCATTTTTTGACAGATGAAAAATTCATTCACGGGATTATCGCTATCGTAATTGGAGATTATATTTTCGTTTCTAATCATATCTTCAATTGTAGTTTTAAGCGTATCACACATCGCATTTGCTAAATTAAACATCATAGGGTGAACAAGCGTTTTTTCCAATGCAGTCGGTGATTTCGGGAAAATCACAAATCCGCTGATGTCATTGAATGTTACTTGGCTGATTCCGTCTATTTCTTTCAAATCGTTTTTACATTTGAGAGTCCCATATTTTTTTGCCGAACGCATATTTGAAAGAGATTGTTCGCTTACGCCAAGTTTCAAGAGTAAATTATCATGTTTTTCGCCTATTTCTATTCCTTGTTCAAGTTGCAGTAAGGTTAAATTTCGGTCTATAATTTCCTTTAATTTTTCAGTACTTATCCAATCTATTGCAGAGTTTTTAACAAGAGTTTTTAATATTTCCGGTTCACAAATCAATTCAAACGGAGCAATTGCCGTTAACGCTGTAACATATACACTTTGAATTTCTTTTTCAAAACTACTGATTTGTTTTTTTACAAAATCATTTTTGAGAAGTGGAGATGTTTTTTTGCCGAGCAAAATTCGTTTAGTTTTTGTTTTTTGAGCAAATGAAGCAGTTGTTAGTTCAACAACTTCGTTCATAAAATCAGCAAACTGCGGATTTTCCACAAGCACGAATTCGCTTGCTCTCCATTGCTCAAAAATATTTCTGATTTTTGTTGAATTAAAAGGTTTTCCGTAATGTCTGACATCTTCTGATGAAAAGCGTAAAAGTTCTCCGCTGTTGTTGGCAACAATAATATCAATTCTTTCTTCCGAATTTTGTGAAATAATTAAAATATTGTGCGGTGCAGATTTGGTTTTATCTGTAAGCGCATTTCTAATTTGCATCGAAATATCTCGTAATAATCTTTCCGTAGCTCCGTTAAGTAATTCTTCTTTAATTGCATTTTGAGCCATCGGACACAAAAATTTAACCCAAGCATCGGTTATGGCACGATTAACAATTCCTGCGGAAGATGAATTTTCAAATGTTAAAAAGTTCTGTTTCAATAATTCCAATGCAAATAACACGGGTGCTGAAACTGATATTTTTACGTCTCCGTTTTCTTCTGCATGTGCTAAAAAACAAATATCTTCATCGGAAATATTTGTGTAGCCGTGATTTCCACTGAAGTTTTCAAATTTTGCCGATTTCTTTTTGCTGACAATTTCCAAACTTCCGTCGTTTGCCGTCAAATTTCTTATTGCAATTCGTGCATTTTCGTTAAATGCGAATCTATCGGTTAAAATTGCAACAACGCCGTCAATTACATCATCGGCTGTGTTTAAACCTTTTTCTTTATTTATATATTTTTCAGCTTCTTTTTGAACATCTCCATAATATTCATCACAGAATAAATCCGCAAGCGGTAAAAGTCCGTTAGCAATTGCGGCACGACCTTTTGATTGTGAATTTATTTTGTATGATGCAACAATATCGTCAATTTCAACCTTGGAAACACTTAATACGATATTTTCTTCATTTATGTCATCATATTTTTCGGCAGTCCGCAAAATTTTTCGTGCCTGTTCACGAAGCGGTTCAAGTTCTTTCTGCAATTTCAAAAAATCGTAAATTTCTGCAATAATGTCAATTCCTAAAATCGACAAATTTGGCACATATTCTGCCAAAAAGTAAATTGAATCGCCATTTTCATAACGAGAACATAGCGAAAATGCTGTGTCTAAGGGAATATCCCATTTGTTTTCGATATATTTTGCAAAATTGCACAACATAACACAAGTCCTTATTTTATTATTTTCATTTGCCAAAAAATACATTCGACAGGGGTCGAACCTGCGACCTTTGGTTTCGGAAACCAACGCTCTATCCAACTGAGCTACGAATGCAAGCAAATTACTTTGTTTCTACGAACAATTACCGCAGTATCGTAGTATAATATAGTATATTTATTGTAGAGAGAGTATGAAATTTTTTAATTTTTATTTTTTTTCCTTATGAAAGGTAAGTTTTTATGCTCAAAATGCACATGGAAGATATAAAGTGGGATAATGAAGAATCACCAAGCATGCTTATTTTCAGTAACGATAAAGATGGCGGACGAATGAACATTCCGGTCTCGGAATCTATTGGTTTTGATTTACGCATACTTTTGAACCAAAAAATACAAGGAATGGAGCCATATTTTGGAATTTGTGAACTTGTCGAAAAAATTGGTGGAAAATTTGAGAAACTTTTGATAAGAAGTAGTCATCGACATGGAAGCGCCGGAGTTCTAATTGAAATTGGCGGTAAAACTATTGAGATTGAATTGTTTTTTGCCGACGTTGTTTCAATTTCCATAGTTTTGGGTTTACCAATTTATTTTGATGAAGATATTTGCGCCAGAAGAGAAGCTTTGCTTGCCGATCGCTTG
>Ga0209737_10002317_pt1 | contig 13346 bp, 6 predicted proteins | sample TergutCu122P3_FD_187284 | JGI IMG/M metagenome (GOLD analysis project Ga0209737, IMG submission 187284) | Cubitermes ugandensis P3 segment gut microbial communities from Kakamega Forest, Kenya - Cu122 P3 (SPAdes) (version 2) | ecosystem: Host-associated > Arthropoda: Insects > Digestive system >... | reverse complement strand
TGAAGATGGTTTCTACGTAAACCGAAACATGTTGGAGCGTAATTTTAGAATGTTTTAATAACTCTGTGTTTTTTAACATTATATGCATCAGTTGGTAATAAAAAAGTTTCAACATTGTTTGATGCACGGTGTAACCATGAAGTTTGAAGGGTAAGACTTGTTTGCTGGAAGATACCTTTCTACCATGCAGGACAGTAGCACTTGAATTTTATGTTTCTTGAATCTCTGTCTCCTTGATTCTGTGCATGTTTTTAGTGGTACCTCCAAAAGTTTCACTAGAAAAGTAATGTTTTCCTGAAATATGCATTTGTGCTTTGTATCTATTTCTTAGTTTGTGTATGCCAGTGGAGCATAAATTGGCCTGTTAGCTGTCATGTTAAGTACCTTCAATTGGTATCCAGGGTAAAAGATGTTGCTACAGTTTTGTATCTCTGTTGCCTGTATATACAGACACTATTTCATTAATCTGTGGCTCTAGAGTCATGCCAGCAGAGTGGAGTCACATTTCATATCAATGCCAACCTTGTAAAGTGACATATTACTTTCCCACATGCTTATTAAATTGTTGTGATAGTGTTCCTTTATTATGAATCTACAGTTGTATTTTATTTTCTTACTATGTTCATTGCGTGGCTTCGGTGGTCTAGGGGTAGCATGCTGGCCTTTAGTACCCAAGTTCACGGGTTCAAACCGGCTGAAGCCGTCGGATTTTTAAGGGCAAAAAAATCCTCAGCACGCCTTCCTTTGGAGGGGAAGTAAAGCCGTTGGTCCCATGTCATAGATTTGTGGAATGTAAAAGATCCCTAAATGGCGTGGAAGTCATCATTTCGGCAAAATTGCCAGACAGCTTTCTCACCCACAGTTCCCATTTCTGCCGCTGGGATCTCTCATGTCGTGGCGGACATGGAGGCACCTGGTGGTGGAAAGTGGGAACATCTAAAAAGTGGGGGAAAGCAATGGCAAGCTACCCCTAAGAACTTGCCCAGGATGCAGTGTACCAGAGTCATACCAGTTGCCTGACTGAACTCTGGTCTCTGCCCAGACTGGCCCATGGGCTGAATACCAATAATAATAATAATAATAATAATAATAATAATAATAATAATAATAATAATAATAATAATAATGACAATAATAACAACAACAACAACAACAACAACTATGTTCATTGTAAATGACTGAATGTCCCATACCCTTATTAATTCGATGTGTTATTGTTCCTTTGTGAATTTACTGCAGATGGAACTAGTAAACTGTGTCATTTTAATTTCTGGTTTCTGATTCCTTTTTATTACAATTAATTAATCTAAGAAGAAACAGTCATTCCCTATTCAAGAAACGATGGACATTCTAGCCAAAGTGGAAGCTAATAAGGCAACATGTTCCACTGGATCTCAAACTAGGAACAATGCCATCGACGTTGAACTCTTTTCTGTAAAAACAAGACAACACCACATAAGTCTCACTCTTTGATTTGGTAGATTTTTTATTTGTAACACTGCAATAATGCAATTTATTCGTATCCTAAACAGATGTATAGCAATTTCATTGTGTTGGTTGTCTTTGGTTTACTACATGTGCTGGTGGAAATCAATCAGGTATATGCATGGTAGTGTTGGCAATGTTGTGAAGTTTTAACATGTAAGTGGTGATGACAGCATGCCACAGATTGTGTGTGTTATACAGTCTGCCTACCAAATATCATTTAATATTGCTTCTGAAATGCACAATTTTCTGTTTGGATCCATTTAATGTTGATCAAAATAGAATGAATGCCCTCGGTCATATCCACCAGCAAATGCATATAATGGGATTACAATCTATGCATAATTTTAAAAACTCTTGCATGTTTTGGTGCCAAAGGGCCATCTTCAGGGAGTCTTGTATAAAGGAGTTCAGGCACCAGTAAATTGATCTGGGAAGTACAATGTCAAGTATTAAAATTATAAAATATATATATATATATATGAAATGGTAAGTATGAAAGGACAGCATTATGCCATTCATGGTTATTCTAATTCTGGCAAATTCCAAGCAAAAGTCCATTTTCTGTTGGCATCATGTGCTTCACAGATTGATGTGTTGGTGCTCATACTCCTTTGTATTTGAGACTCCCTGGGGATGGCACTTAGGTGCCATAACATGTAGGAGTTTTTAAAATTTATGTGCAGTGTCTGATCCAATTATGTCTGTTTGTTGGTGAATGTGGTTGACTGTAAGAGTAATGCACAGAATGAATAATATCAAATAATGTGCGCATGTTTGCAAAAGTGCCTTATATGGCAGTCTTAAAGCACTTGCATTTGTATGAGTGGCAGCTGATCTGTAGAAAAGCCGATTTCTAAATGTGTCCCCTTTTTTCCCAAATGTCCCAGGTATTTAGTAGAGATTTGTGAAGATGTCCCCAGTTTTCCTTAAAAGTATTGTGGGAACCATAGTATTAACACATCTGCTCCCACACCCAAGTTTGGCTCTGAACTGGTGCTTCACCAACCCTGGCATTTTTTAGGAGTGTACTAGCTGCTTCTTTGGAGTATTTCAAGAAGAGTCTGTTCTTGGACTACCTTGAAGATGGACTCAGTGCTGTTACCCATGGGCCAGTCTACATGATGTCATGTCCCAAAAAATTGAATATTCTAACCTTCTCCTCATTGTTTTGTTTCCTGTGAAAAGACTGAATTGTGTTTGCTATTAATTTCTTTACCATAAAATACTGTTGAATAAAAGTGGCTGGATTGGGAGGCAGCCAGCAGCACGGTTGCTGGGCGCGAAACTTCTGAACCATTCACTGATGGAGACTAGACATGGAATGAAATGTGTACCATGACACTGATAGCTAGGGTGAATAAAAATAATTGTGTGCTGTTTATGTGTTATGCTGTGGAGTTAATGGTTTATGATTTGTACCCTGAAATTCACAGTTTTTGCATCAAATGATGGTGAGACGTGTATGTATTCGTAGAAGTCCTGTTTTTACACCCTACAGTGCATTGTCTGTGTTATCTCAATTATGTCATTTGTCCACACAGATTATTGATTATAATGGAGAGAGGACATTAGAAGGGCTCTCCAAGTTCCTGGAATCTGGCGGAGAATATGGACAGGCAGCTCCAGATGAGGTACAGTACTTTTATCCATCCAACTCATGGCGCTACAGCCCATAGTCAAGCCTTAGCCTCCCAGTGGTACCTCTTTCCTTCGATCCTATGACACTATGGCCTGTAGTCAAGCCTTAGCCTCCCGTTGGTTCTTCCATCCATCGATCCTATGGCACTATGTCCCATAGTGGAGTCTTAGCCTCCCAGTGGTGCTTCTATCCATCGATCCTATGGCACTAACGGCCCGTCATCAAGCCTTAACCTCCCAGTGGTACTTCTGTCCATCGATCCTATGGCACTGCAGCTCGTAGTGGAGCCTTAGCCTCCCAGTGGTACTTCTATCCATCCGTCCTATGGTACCGCAGCTTGTAGTCTAGTCTTGACCTCCCAGTGGTAGTTATGGTCAATATTATTTTTCCCAACTTCTCGTTGAAAGTCAGCTGGAATGTGGCTGGTTTTTTCCTAGCAAAGTTGGAATAGGAAATATTCATATTTCTATTCTTGTGACTGCTTAGCTTCTGGTAGTTTGGCAGGATGAAAGAAGTATGAGACATGATGTGTCTGACGTGTATGTTATTTGACTCTTTTTGAATGTTATGTTGACAGCACCAGGATCTGCTGTTCTCAACTAAATGGAGCAGAATCATTCTTGGGACTTCACTCGGCTACTCCCAAAAATATCTGACTTGTATGGGCCTGGAAGGTTACTTTATTTTGTCTGTAAGACACACAGGATTTCAGAAGGCAGCTTCAGGGAACAAATATTTCATACGTGTTTGAAGCTGACATTCACAGCAGTACATATGAAGTTTGCACTGGTCATGGAATTACTTAAAATCTTCATCACTGCTGTCACACTTATCATTGCTACTGGTCTGGTGTAGATTTTCACTTCTTTAAAACTGAATCATCTTCATTACCATCAAGGACATTACTGATCTCACATTTTTTGACAGACCTCACAACTGTGTCTCATTTCACAGCTTGCGCCTTTTCATGTCTGTAAACACTAAGCTGTCACAGCAAAATGGGCAACCACCTATGTTCTCACTTCAGAAATGTTCGTTTTTGTGGACATGGGAAGTCTGTTGTTTCTGTGGTCTGCTATGCAGTTATTTCTCTCTGTCTCTAGGTCAGGCCATTTTCCATTATGCTAATAGAGGGAGTTTAATCTTGAACTTCTTTAACTCTCCCTCTAGCCTACTTCAGTCAGTTGTCATTCTCAGTTAAAGGTTGATCAAATTCCTTTAGCTGCCCTGTTACCAAGCTGTTTCACATATTTCCTCATGTTTCATGTGAGACCTGTGGTACATGGAATCTGCATCTGTTTCCTGCGCTTACTGAAAACAGATTTATTTGCAGTACACTCATTGTATACTACTATACAACTTGTGCATGCATCAGTGCAGTTTTGTTTCTGCCCCTCCATTGGCGAGTCATGTGATGACCGCCATTATACCTCCTTTGGGTTGCAGGAATCTCATTTGCTCTGGGGGTCATATTCACACCCATTCAGACCATATAATGCAGGAGAATTTTGTATGGTATTTGCCAGGTAGGAAGGTATGTCTTACAGTCTCGAAAATGTGGTAATTACTAACAGAATAGTGTGGCTTTGATGGCTGTCCTGAGCCAGATAAATCTAATCTTCAGTCTACCATATTTTCTTAGAATCCATTTTAGTAGTATTCTTCCATCTGATGTCATTTCTTTCTTTTGAGGTTTTAGTCTAAATTTTGTACGCATTATTCATCACCCCTGTGTGTCCCTCAGATCTCATCTCAGTTCCTTTCCCCAGTATTTGGTGAACTGTACAGACTGGGAATTTTTGTAATGCTGCCTCCATTAGATTATGCTAGTATATTTCCACAGAAAGGTTGCAGACAGATTGGATACTGCATGTGACTTGCAGATCAAGCTATCCAACCATTCTTTCACTTCCAAGAAAGTTTGGAAGGGGAGAATATAATAGTTGCTCTGAGTAATCCCAAGTTGTGTATACAGAGTTTTTATGTTATCAGTTATTTGTTTTGTGCATACATGCTGGAAAGTGCAGAGTTCTGTTAGTATTTACTGAACCCCAAAAAGAAGGTTTTGGAACATCTGGTTTAATCAGATTAACCTGATTCAGATGAATGGTTCATCTCTCTCCCTTTAAATATAACTCATTTAGGCTCAAAAGAGAAAACAGTGTCCAGCAGTGGACACGCAAATTAAACAGTGCTCTGGCCACAGAAGAAACCCGATATTTACTAGGTCACACACCAAAGGTTAAAATGGCACTTTGTTGAGTGTCTGACAGAATTTGTGATGTGTGTACATGTAATGTCAATACACATTGTCAAGCACATATTCTTCGTAGTAGATACTTTGCTATTTGCATTTTAGCAGTAAAATGAAACTTCCATGCATTGTTCTCTGCTGCATTGTAATCCTGAAAGTCCCGTTCAGTGTTTCCAGTCCCCGTAAGTGTGCCATATGAACCCTACATATATCATTCCTCAGAGTGTCATTTTGCTCTGCTGTTTGTTCAGAATTCACAGTGCTGACCCACAATGTTCTTGGAATTATCATTTCTGAGGAAAAAGTAGCAACAGTAATGTGATGTTCTTTGAACATACAGTACCAGTGATGTGCTCATTAGTATTGTTACAGCTGTAACAATGCATGTAGGATGTTGCCACAAAAAGGCCATGTGAGGAAGGGTGGTGGAATGGTAGGGGTGATGGAGAGGCTTAAGTTTTAAGGTGGCAGAACTGATAGCTACGTTCTGCTGCTGTCTCTAGTGTTATATCACATTATCCTGTTCACTGTGCCATGTCGAGTTTGGCATTTAATTTTGTGTGATTTATTGTCATTATCCCTGTCTTCCTGTTCCAATTTCTTGTATGCAAGTCCTGCACATTGCAGTCTGCCTTTTCATGCCCTACAAAGCAGGTCACAATTCTTCGTGAAATGTTGAAGGCCACTGAAGTGGAGAAGAGTCCAACAGATAAATGGATATACACAGGTGAATGCTTCACATAAGCTCCAGGATCATTACTTCACTTTAGCAAAGAAAAAAGTCTTTAAACAAAGTTATGAGTGCAGGAAGTCCTGTATGAAAAGGAAGACAGAAGAAAATCCATTTGCATGACATTGAGACTGTTCCAATGGTCTTGTTCCAGACTGTGTAGGCAGAATGCAGGTTGATAGTTTTGCTGCATTGTATCGTATGGATGGATCTGTAGATTCAAACATCAGCATTATAAAAGATACAAAAAGCTAGGTGGAAGAGGTGCCAGTGATGTCACTGATACAAGTAACTACCAGTGTTACCAGAAGGATGTGAGCTGAAGGATCTATGAAACACAGGTGACACACAATTGCCGCTCATATGGAACACTGACATGCCAACAATGAAAGGGCATTCCTTCCATGACGGGAAAAGTGTCAGGAAGAGGATAACGTTGCTACTGTGTGTGAAAATCGTTGTCACCACATTGTTTTGGACACGTGATAAACTTCACGTGAAATACTATGCTAATGAAAAATCATGTTAGTACCACAACCATTTTAATGGAGTTCTTAAAAGCACTGGATACCTCCTTGAGTGTTCCAGGTGGACAGTTGTGCCACCTGTATGCAAGATACATCATGTCTAAGGAACTGGAGAGTTGTTTATTTCCCACCAAATGACACATAGGCATGTTACAGCCTCTTGATTTGCATCATAGAATGTTTCAAGGACTTGTACACAAAGTGCCAGTACAAAAAGCTGTGTGCTTAGGAAGGCACATGTAACTGATAGTCATTGCTTTCCAAGCAATACATTTTACAACAGCAGCCTCGTGGCAGTCATGCCCTGGACAATTTTGAATTGTTTTTGTTTTTGTGACAGTAGGCACGAACTCAACACAAGCCCTTGCGCCCTAGTACTGAAGGAGAAGTGCTGTCCATGAGATCTGGATGTATTAGTCAGTTATGATATCAGCTGTAGTTCCTACGTATGTGTATCTGGTGAGTGTGCCACGTGGCGTGTGGAGCATCGGGGAGTTGCGTGATGATTGAGAGGGTGGCAGGAGCAGCAGTGCAGAGGGCGAGAGGTGTTACCCTGATCCAGTGCTGAGCTGTGTGGAAGTTTACGCTGTTTACGGAACTCTGCAAGTGCGGCATTGGCAAGCAAGATGTACAGAACATTCCAAGCTTGGAATTGGTGCTGTTTCTTCTGAAACATAAGGTTTCAACTAAACAGTTGTCAGTTGCGGTTTTTTTTTTTTCTTATATATATAAAATTTATTTTCACGCAGGTATCAAAGTGACTATTTGTTGATGTATTTATTATTGTGTAGGTATAGTGGAAAATGTATAATTGTAACTTTTTGTTTCCCCCCACCCTCACCCTCACCCCTTTTGACACAGTTTTCACTTTTCTGCATTTATGAAATGAGAAATGATGGCTAGAAGTTTCACTGTATGCACAACTACTTATTGAATCTTGGATTTAACTGGAGAGGAATGTTCCTTGGTTGGGTTGCATGCTGATGCATAATTGGGATTTGCTGTGAATGAACCAGAAAACTTTTTTTTGGTCATACAAAAAAAATCATTTGAAGCATTCTTCTTTTTCAGGCTGAAGAGGAGGATGAAGATGATGACCTTCCTCGAAAAGATGAGCTGTAAATATAGTGGTGTTAAACAAGTGGACTGTTGGCTCACATATTAGCCAGCAGTTTTTACAAGTGGTGTACAATGGCAAGATCCTTCAAATCAATATTCCAAAGCATCAGGATGAGACTACAGAACAGCAGATGGACACTGTGTTACAATTTTATTGGCTTACAGGACAGGATATTCCTTTTCCTTAAACCCCATTGTACTGTATGTGTGATGAGTTCTTCCCACCTGTATAAAATGTAAGAACTATTCTTCCATTACTTTGCAGTCAGTGTGTGAAATGTACAGTTCATGTATAAAGTGTATTCTGTCCTGTCTGCACCATGATTTTTATTATGTTATTTATAATGTTGAATGCATTCCAAATTAGACAAAATTCCTAGCGTGAACGCTGCATTACAACTGGGTGTTGGGAGGGGGGTGGCATGGGTCTTGATTGTCTGTACTTTTGCATGACCACATTTTTTGTTGTTGTATGACTGCCTAGACTAACCCTTCAAGTCAGTGCTAGAAGTAATGTAAACCTTAAATTACAGTGAGATTTTGCTTTAGCTGCATGGCCAATTTTATGCTGGTCTTGATCTTATAGGTATGGCCAGCGTAACAGGTCATGAAGTGGTGCATTGCAATGCATTGCTTTGCATTGCATTTCAGAGGACATAGCAAGACAAGTAACTTCTGAGGTTGTTACAGTGGTGTAAGTAATAATTCCAGTCTTCTGGGATGTGACACTACATTGCTGAGTAAGTGGTTTCCTATGTTTTGAAGGAAGGTCTAAGGACCCTGAACCCACAAAAGAAAGGCAAGATATTCCTTCAACATGTTGGGAACCACTTGCCCCCCAACACAGCATCACACCCCCAGAAGACCTGAATCCTCCTTAAAGCAAAATGAGTCTTCTCTTAATGTTTTTACCCAAATGTAAGATGAAAATATTTTCCTAATTCATTATATAAAATTTGAGGTGGGGGTCACCTTAAAGTTGTGTGCACAATTTAAACACATTCTGCTTAGATACAGTGGGGTATGCTAGAATGAACATAATTGGTTCTAGAACCTCATTCATTATAGCATCTGCTCATTCTAGCATACATTGAAATATGTGTATTTAGGGATAATCCATTCCAGGCCCACAGCCTAGAGCAAAGTTACCATCCAACACAGTCATTTAAACAGGAAAAATATGATACAAAATCAAAAATATAAGTGTAAAAGTAATATATAAAAATAATTTATTTAACTTTTATACACTGTACATGTAAATATGAAAGCATAAACAATCTTTCCCAAGTGAAAACTATAATTGAACTTCCCATAATAAAAGCATAAAAAATCTTATGCACATGAAGAGCATAAACAGTCTTCCTCAGTGAAAATATAAACAAATTTTCCCTAATAAAAATCATAAAAAATCACATAGAGGTGGAAGGAGAGGAGTTATCATTCCTACTCATCTCGGATGACTGTCCTGTGGGCAGTTCATTGGTTGGAGGGCATTTGTCCACCTTTTTAAACAGTGAATCTAGGTTTGACTGCTTTATTCTGGATCTCCTACACTTTTTCCACTTTCTCGCTTGGAAATTATTTCTTTCTTAATGTCTTAAGTTAACTAGCTTTCTCACTCTATTTTGCTGGCTTATGGCTAAAATTATATAGCAGAATAATTTAAAAAGATATATTGTCAGCGATAAAGGCACAAATAAGCAGATAAGTGAAATAAACTGATAACTGAATCATACAAATGATAACAAAGACAATGACTGATGCTATAATTAAAGTGGGTAGGCCTGACACGTCATGCGCACACACGTGCTACGTCAGCTGATAGTATTCCACCGTGTTCATTGTAGCATCTTTGTTTGTTGTAGCATCCTGATTTTATTGATAAAAACTGTTCATTGTAGCATTCATTTGTTGTAGCATACCCCACTGTATTTTCCGGAAAATCGAAGATTATGAAAGGGAGTTGTCGTATGTTCAGGTAAATATGTTGCCTGTTGCTGGAAGTCTCATTCAGTGGGCACCAGGGGCTGTTTCTGTTGGGGTAAATTGATTGGAGAATGCATGCAGACTTGCCTGTTTAGATGTTTTTAGGTTCTGAACACTTGTTGATACAACATCACAGTTTTGATTTAGTATGGTAGGCTTTACAACACAGCATATGCAGTGAGTCATGTCACATAGTCTGTAAACTTACTCCACAAGTGTTCTAAAGGGACATAGTATTTATTTATTTTCAGTACATGTCATTCAGCAAGTCAAGAGTATGCACTGGTTTTCATTGTGTGCAACATTGTGGGGCATGTTGTGCCATAAGTAGGTGAAAGAATTGTCAGGCTCTCACATATGTCATGTACCAGTGGAATATAATTTTCAGAATCAAAGCGTTTTGGATACACTGGTATCAGGTGTGTAATGGAAGTGTGGTATAATTTCTCACTTCACTAGCAGTGATACCAACTTCAAGATACAACATGAGAACACTGTACAAAGTTATGTCCTCGCTGTGTGGGCAAGGTTCACATTTTGTCTTTGGCCCCCTGTATTACCAGTGTATTGATGGATATCCCTGTTTGTCCTGCACATCAATTGGCCATGCTCTGACACCCCTTATGTTATCATCTCATTGTCACAACTTTTTTCAGTGTTAATGACTTCCTTGTGAGATATGGTGCATTGGTCAACCCTATTTGAACCAGCAGTTACTGTGTCATCGCATGTTCTTCCTCCAAGACATATCTTCTGTCTGCATTTCATCTTAGTTTTTCTCAGTTACCTGAGGTTCGTCTGTAAATTATTAGTTCCGTCTTATATTTGTGCGCTTATCGTTCGGCACTCTCCATGTGACTCCATGAATCTTAAGTACCTGAAAACCTTAAATCTCACAATAGTTTTCAGTCCTGTTGACAGAACTTATTGTGAGAATGTGACTTAATGGCAGGGCAAGCTGAACATTCTTCAGTCTTGGTCACAACAGTGCTTGTCTGATAAGAATGATATTTTTTTGTTGTACCCACACTGCTTTGCTCTTCTAAAGGATGGGACTTGTCAGGGTATGGGCACCTGTTCATTAAAAAGAGTTAATGAAGTAACTTCAGTAAATACTCCAGTCATTTCACACCCATTCACTCTATGCTGGTTGTGTTATTTCAGTGTTGCTGATGTTAGGACCATAATTTAGTTCATTACTCTAAATTACAATTCTAAGTTTTACGCTTTCTGTCAAATGGGTACTCAGGTTTAATCACTTGAACTCAGATGTAAATGTGAAAGCTACAAATAAAGAGTGAATTGAAATGTGCATGGCACCTTGTCCTCTAAATGCCATATCCTACAGTGAATTAGTAGCAGTGAGACAGACTTGCAGTGTTTTTTGTAAGAGTCTGATTTATTTTTAGTGGTTGTCAGAAACTGAAGGGTGCATCCCACTTTCAGCAGAAATGATCTGGGGATGAGGCAGAATGGCCACTCTTGTTGTTCAGCCTATTAGTTCTGAGGACTGTTTATTAGCAAGCAGTCAGTTTACTTACCAACGGCACAAACTCTGGGTGCACAGTGAAATGTGTGTGCTGCTGTTCGACATTTGAACAGTGTTAGCTGTCAAGTCTGACTCCCTAGAGGTGGCCAGACGTGACTGGTTATCACTATATCTGCGCACTGTGAAGTATCAAAGATGCTGAAGTTCTAGAAAAATTGTCAGCTTGGTCATGATGCTCTGGTCTTTTGAGAAGCAGTTGTTTGCTGGCTCACAACTTGCAGGTGGAACTGAAACACAGCTGTATCGTTATGATTCGTATAGTAATCATGTACCTGGGGAAAGTTAGGCAGCATTATGGGCATTAACTTATTTGCTAAAATATGTTTTGAGTCTTAACATCTGACAACTGTGACTATCAAGAATTCAGATTGTTGATAATGTTTACCACCAACATTTACTCAGTGACACAAAACTTAAGTCAAAGGAATATGTTTTAGTACCTGCCATGTTATAAGCACTTAACATGAAAAGATTAAGGAAGTCTGTTTTCCATATGTGCTGACAATGTTTACATTTTATGATAAGTAGCAGCCATAACAGCAGACACTCTTATTCTAGCAGTTTTGGAGATATGTGTAGTGATGATCGTGTGAACCGACCTGAAGGGTTATGTGTTCTGGAATTGTAAAATTATATGTTTTGGGGGCTGTGTGATTTGTGACATTAAAACATGTTACTGCAGCTATTGATTTTAGAGGTTGGGAATTCTAATTATTCACAGAATTGGATCACTATAAATGAATTCTTGTTATACCTTTTAAAAGTGTGAGTGCTGTGTGTAGTATTTTGTGTAATAGGTTGTGGCGTGTGCAGTGTGATGCCACCGTCTGAGTAGTATATCGGTGGCAGGATATTACCATGTGTACATGCATTTATAGATTGTGGTCTTCTAGGTACAGACTGTTAAATGATTAAAGAAAGATTAAACCCATTTTTTTTTCCAGATAATTGCTGTTCGTACTATTATTTTATTGCCTTTCACTGTTGATACCCAGCCGTTAATTATGTCCTGAAGTAGCTCTGTAAGCTGGACTGGTAACAGTTGTAATGTGTGATGTATACCCATGTGAAGAGCCATGCAGATTTTTAAACATTGCTATGACATGCTGTTTCAGTGAAGATTTGTTGCAGTTGTGTGTTGTACCCGTGGTGAGCTGTTGCCACTCTGCGAGAAGTCCGTGCTGAGCAAGGACAGTGAAATGTGAGAGCACAGCTTGGGTACGACGGCTGCAGTCATAACACTCTGTCATGACAGACAACGAAGTCTCTGAAACGTGTATTCGCGCATCTATTTTTTCGAAACCATAATTCCGTATATTGGCCATGGAAACTGCAGAGCTTACTGTCTTTGAAGTGTATAGGAAGCAAGACTTTTTAATTCTGTCTGTGGAGAATTTTTTAATGAAAGGCTGTTAAGCCCACTGGGTTTTTTATTCTTTCTGGTTTATGATTTCAGGGAGTTGATATCCTCAAGGCACTGATGTCAGCATCAGGATGGCAGTATGACTGTCATCATGATTTTACACTAAAGCAGTTGTTTATTGGAAATTTGCATGTGTGCCTCTGAATTGAAACTGAAACCATAGACTTTTGCCACATGCTGTACCTTGACACTTGAGAAAAAAGTGGGAATACATTGTTGCAGTACATCAGTTATTTATAGACTTCAAGAAAGCCTATGATTAGTTAGAAGGGAGGTCTTATATAATATTCAAATTGAGTTTGGTATCCCCATGAAACTGGTAAGGCTAATAAAAATGTGTCTGAATGAAATCTGTGGCAGAGTCGCGGTAGGCAAACATTTGTCTGACATGTTTCCTGTTAGTAATGATTTCAAGCAAGGAGATGCTCTATGGCTGATTCTTTTCAACTTTGCTTTAGAGTACGTCATTAGGAGGAATCAGGTAAACCAGGATGGCTTGAAATTACATGGTAAACATCAGCTTTTGGTTTATGCTGATGATATTAATATACTGGGTGGAAGTGTACATGCTTTAAAGGAAAATGCAGAAGCTTTGGCGGTGGCTAGTAAGGAGATTGGTCTAGAAGTAAAT
>Ga0209737_10002316_pt1 | contig 13352 bp, 13 predicted proteins | sample TergutCu122P3_FD_187284 | JGI IMG/M metagenome (GOLD analysis project Ga0209737, IMG submission 187284) | Cubitermes ugandensis P3 segment gut microbial communities from Kakamega Forest, Kenya - Cu122 P3 (SPAdes) (version 2) | ecosystem: Host-associated > Arthropoda: Insects > Digestive system... | reverse complement strand
ATTTAAAAGAAGCGCTAGAAAAGCTTAAACTAAATGATGCAGCCTTTACTTATGAGGCGGAGACCTCAGAAGCTCTAGGGTTTGGTTTTCGTTGTGGTTTTTTAGGTTTACTACATTTGGAAATTACTGAAGAGCGTCTAACTAGAGAGTTTGGTTTAGATATTATTCCTACTAGCCCTTCAGTTATTTATGAAGTTGAGCTAAATAGTAATCAAAAAATTAGAATTGATAACCCGTGTAAGATGCCGGATCGTACTCTAATTAGAGATATTTATGAACCATACGTTAAAGCCAATATTTTAGTCCCAAATGAGTATATTGGTTCAATTATGGAGCTTTGTCAAGAAAAACGCGGTATTTACTTAACTACTGAATATATTGATAAAACCAGAGTTAATATTCATTATGAATTACCTTTAGCCGAGATTGTCTATGATTTTTTTGATAAACTTAAAAGTTATACTAAAGGCTATGCTTCCTTTGACTATGAACTATCTGATTATAAGGCAAGCAAGTTAGTTAAAATGGATATCTTAATTAATGGTGAAATAGTTGATGCTTTATCGGTTATTGTTCATCAAGATGGGGCATATCCAAGAGCTAGATCAATTACTCAGAGTTTAAGAAAGATTATCCCGAGGCAAATGTTTGAAGTGCCAATCCAAGCCTGTATTGGGGCAAAGATTATTGCCCGGGAAAATATTAGTGCCATGCGTAAAAATGTTTTAGCTAAATGTTATGGGGGCGATGTTTCCCGTAAGCGAAAACTATTAGAAAAACAAAAAGAAGGAAAGAAAAGAATGAAAATGGTTGGTAGTGTTGAAATACCACCTGAAGCATTCTTAACTATCCTAAAAACCGAAAAATAAGAAGAAAAGTTGACTTTTCTTTTTTATTTCTCTATAGTATAGAACAAAAAAGGGGGACATTTATGCTTGATGTTGATTTAGCTAAGCAGGTATCTGTACCAAACTTAGACAAAGAAATTTTAAATAAAGTACAACTGGCCAAACTATTAGTAACTGCTCGTGAGTTATGCAATAAATATGTCCATAATTATCATTATGTTAAAAATGATCTTAATAAACTCTATTTTGATCAGGCTAATGAAGATTTATTTTTAGTACGTCAAAACCTAATAAAGATGACTGAGCATCAGCATCATCCCTTTCAAACCAATTGTTTGGGGATTACTACTTATTTAAGTATTGAACTACAAAAACATAAGATTCCCCATAATATCGTTGTATTTACAACGACTACTGAATATGGTGGCCATAGTTATCATGCCGTATTATTATATAAGTATTTAAGCCTGTTATTAGTATGTGATATTACTTATAGTTCAACATATCCAACTAATGAAGATACTTTGTTTTTATGTCCTTATGATTCATATCCTAAAATCTATTATCTAATGACTGGTGAGTCAATTAATCTATCTACTGGCATCGTTTACGATCCTCTTATCTACCGAGATGCGTATCCTGTTTATCTAATGCGTTTATCTGATTGGTCTTTTGAGCAGTTTGGTCTTTTTTCTAAAGATAAACTAATGAAAGTGAACGAAGATCTACGTAATATCTATTATGCCAACAAATATGGGTTATCTAAAGTAGCAGTCGCTAAAAGAAGAAGATAATAGGAAATTTTACATTTCCTTTTTTTATTGTTATAATTTTGCTAGGTGATAAGCATGCGGCATGCCTATTTTCACATTCCATTTTGTCGTAATATTTGTTCGTACTGTGATTTTTGTAAGATTTTATATGAATTAAATCAAACGAGTGAGTATTTAACGGCATTAGAAGCGGAAGTCAAAGACTATTATAATAATGAGACATTAACTAGTATCTATGTTGGTGGGGGCACGCCTTCAGTTTTAAGTCCTGCTGAATTGCAGCGCTTATTTAAAATTATTAATCAGTTAAAAAGAACTTCTGATTGTGAGATTACTTTCGAATGTAACCCCGAGGATATTACGGAAGTATTAATTGATATCTTAAAGCTTAACGGGGTTAATCGTCTAAGTATTGGTATCCAGTCATTCAATTCTGAAAAACTAAAATTTATGGAGCGTCAGGCTGAGTTTGAGAATCTTAAAAACAAAATATTAATGATTAGAAATAAAAGGATTAATAATATTAATTTAGATTTAATGTATGGTATTCCAGGGGAGAGTTTTGATGTCTTGCGTCATGATTTAAAAATGTTATTAAAATTAGAACCAGAGCATATTAGTCCTTATTCATTAATCATTGAGGATTATACCAAAATTAAAATTAATGGGGTTGCACCACTTGATGAAGCATTAGAGGCTAAAATGTATACTTATATTAGTAAAAAGCTCAGAAAATCTGGTTATCGGCATTATGAAATAAGTAATTATGCTAAACCAGGTTATGAGTCAAGACATAATCTAGCTTATTGGGAAAATAAAGAATATTATGGTTTTGGTTTAGGTGCGGCTGGTTATTTAAATGGGTTTCGTTATGAGAACACCAAAAGTCTTAATGATTACTCAGCTGGTAAATATCGTTTAACCCAGGCTTTAGTATCTAAACAAGAAATGATGGAATATGAAGTAATGTTAGGTTTAAGAAAAATTGAAGGTATTAGCTTACAAAAATTCTTTGATAAGTATGAGATTAATTTACAAGATGTTTTTCCCATTAAACCACTAGTTAGAAATAAAGATTTAATCTATAAAGATGGGTATGTTTATCTTAATCCGGAAAAAATTTATTTAATGAATGAAATTTTAATGAAACTGTTATAGTGTCTATTTGTTGTAAAATAATTATCAATTGTAATTTAGGTAATGCTTTGTTACAATTAATGTTAGTAAAAGAGGGTAATCATGAAAAAGTTATTTAAATTATATATATTTACTTTAGTCATCTCTTTATTGGGTGTGGTCAATGTTGCGGCTGCTAAACTTGAGTTTGATAAGAATGCAGTCTCAACTTTTAATCCTAACCAACCTGGGACAATTGATATTTATTTAAGACCCGAAGCGGATCAAATTGAAAGAGTCTCTTTCACGGTTTCTTCATCCCAACCAAATAGTATGATGACTTTAACCATTGCCGCTGATTCATCAGTAAAAGGAGACCCAATTATGCTTGGTAACACCGTCATTACAGCGCTTTCTCCTGGGGCTGCTCTTAGTGAAGGAATTATTGCTACCCTGTTAGTAAAGAATACGGGCTTTAGTACGGCAAGAATAACGAGTACCATTACCATTTCTAATATTGTTTTTACTAAAACTAGTGGTGGAGGAACTATTAATGGGACAAATGTCACAAAGAATATTACTCTGACAACTAACAGTAGTCAAAGTAATAATCCTTTATTAACCCAGTTAGCGGTTGTTCATGGGACCACGGTCTTTCCTTTTAAAGCATCTTGCACCTCATCAGATGTTCCTTTCAAATCAACCACGAAGAAGTATAAAGTATGTTTAAAAGATACAATTAAAAATATTGTTCTAACTTATGAGTGTGATAACTGCCAAGTTGCCATTATTTGTGAGAATTGTTCTAACCCAGAAAAGGATAATAAAATCGAATTAAAAATGGGAAAAAATATTATTACCATTAAAACTACGAGTGCTGACAAAGCTAAAAATGATCAATATGAAGTAGTTATTTATCGCGGTGATACAACCGACAACTCTAATTTTTTAACTTCACTTAAAGTTGATGGTTTTACCTTAAATGAAGAGTTTGACAAAAAACTAAAAGATTTTACTTTAACTGTTCCTTTTGAAACTAATTCTTTATATGTCTTTGCTGAGCCTGAAGATAGTGCAGCAACTGTCGATATTAAAGGTGGTGAAGTCCTTGATGTTGGGGATAATGTCATCATTATTACCGTTACTTCTAGTGAAACTAAAGATAAAAGGATTTATAACTTAACCGTTACTAGACAGGCAGAAGATGAAAAAGAGCCGACGACTACTGAACCCATTATTATTATCGATGATGGTTCTAAACCAACTAATTGGTGGTTAATTGGGGGAATTATTGGTGGCGCAGTTTTAGTAATTGTCATTAGTGCTCTGGCCATCTTTGGGAAGAAGCGTAAAAATAAAAAACAGAAGCCTGAAAAAATCAGTGATGATGGCAAAATCCCGTTACCTGCAAGTGGGACACCGCTTGAAGTATTAGAAAATGAACTGCGGGATGAAATGAATATTACTGAGGAAAAAAACAAACCAACAGTTGATGAAGCTTTAGCAGATTTAATGAGTACTAAAGAAATTGCCATGCGCGAAGAGGAAAATCTTAAACTTTAAAACAAAGAATAAAAATAATTAGGGGTATTTGCAAATGATTTTGACTTACCATTAATTGTTTTTTTATCGCCAGATATAATTGGCAAACGTTTATTAATATGGTAGTATAAATATTTGTGTGTGATCTAATGTAGAAAGTGGTGTCTAAAATGATTAGTCATCTAACCCATATTTTTCAAAATCCAATCGAAGAAATTGCGGCAGCTGTTGCTGATCTACCAGTAGAAGAAAGTAGCATTCTATTAGCAAAATATCCCCTTGATGATACTCGGCCCCTTACTTTTTTGCAGACTGCTGAAAAATTTAACCTTAAACCCAACTCTATTCAGGGGAAAATTAGAACTATCTTGGGTCATTTAAGCGGGCTAACGCCTAGAGAAAACGTAAAAGTGACCGCTACCAAGCGAGTATCTCGTGCTACCCTTGACTTTGAGGAACGCCGCGAGCAAATTGGGCTACTAATTAGTATGTTAAGTGATCCAACCCAGCAAGTCGTTTTATTATTAAGACTTGGTTATGTTAATCGTAAGTGTTACAAGGAAGAAGAGATTGCTAATTTTCTTTTAATGGCTCAAGAAGAGATTGCGAAAATTACTAATCGTGGCCTTAAAAATATGCTGGCTATTTCAGGTATTGCTAAAATTGATGTCAGTGCTGCCAAGGAACAACTCCAGAGTGAAGCAGGAATTACCCTTTAACTAGAAAAGTAATCAGGAGGTTTAATGAAAAAGGATTATCAAATCACCCAAGCAATTAAAGCGGGTGATTTGGTTTTAAGGGACCAAGTATTAGAAAACTTAAAACCGTCAATTGCCAATTTAAAAAGTAAATATCAATTTTTGAATCTTTCTGAAGAAGCAATCGAACATATTGCTAATTTAGCATTTAACGAAATGATTGAAAAATATCCTGCTCGCGTTACTCGAACCTTAACTGATTACTTTAGAACTAGTTTTAATAAATTAATGGGCCGGTATATCACGATGGAACTGGCTAAGGACATTAATTGTTCTATCCTGCTTGACTATGTTAATGCTAATTTAGAGGATGTCAAGACCAAGCAAGATGCTAATTGGGAGTTATCAAAACTTAGTGGGATTTTATCAATGGTTAGTTTTCGTATTGAGTCATTAATCTACTTATTAGAGAATAGCCCGTTGGTTGATCGTTTAGTTGGTCAAGTTTTAGGTAAACCTAAAGGTAGTATTGATGCTAAAAGACTTAGTCAAGCCGCCAGTAATAAAGATGGAATTCTTTCACTATGTGATGCTTATTGCATCGTTCATGATATTGAAGTAACTTACTCTTACTCTTCATCTTCAGATGAAAACTACTTTAATGCCATTGATGATTTTCAAAATTTCATGCGTACGTTGCCGCCAGGGATTATCAGAAGTTATCAATATCCAGAGCTATTTGCGGAGTATCGCAGTGGTTCTCGGGAAGCTTATGTTAAACTAGTTGAACATAATTGCTATTTATTAGCTAATGTTGCCAGACAGTTTTCAGGGCGTGGACTTTATATTATGGATTTAATCGATGAAGGCTATTTTGGTTTAGATACTGCGATTCGTAATTTTAAACCAGATACTGGTAATCGTTTTTCAACTTATGCTACTCCTTGGATAAAACAAGCAATGGGTCGGGCGATTGCAGATAAATCAAGAATTGTTCGGGTTCCAGTGCACAAACATGAAGAAATTCTTAAATTCAATAAAGCGTGGCAAGATTTAGCTCAGGAACTAGGCGAAGAACCACGAATTGAGGATATGGTGGCTTTTAAAAACTATTCCTATACTAATGCGCTTAGTCTTTACTCTCTGCGTAGCGATGCATCAAGTTTAAATGCGAAGGTTGGTGATGATGATAGTGATGAATTTGGCTATTTCATTGAATATGATGCTGGTAAGGCACGGGGTGAAATAGAGGAGTTAACTCTAATCGAAGATGTTAGAACCTTAATTGCTGCTTGTCCTCACATAACTGATCGCTATATGGATATTTTAAATTATCGCTTTGGGCTTGATGGTCAGCCACCACTTACTTTAGAAGAAACTGGAGCACTAATGAATCTAACTAGAGAACGGATAAGACAACTAGAAGCAAAAGCTTTAGGATTTCTAAGAAAGTCAGTAAAATTACAAGGCTTAGAGGAGTATATGGATGATCCCAAAGCCTGCTTAGCTCGCATTAAACAATATAAAACTAATCCAAAACAGAAGAGAATCTTCGAACCCCCTAACCAAGTGTCAAGGACTGCTACTGATCGTCGGAAGCTTAAACAGACTAATTTACTATCCAAATATACTGATTCCCAATTAGGTGGGATGAATAGTGAGGAAGAGTTTGATATTGCATTGGCTAAAGTCTGTCAAAATCCGATATTTAAAAAGAGTTTAGTTTTAAGATATGGCCCAGATATTAAACATTCTGATATGACGCATTCTATTTCTCGTAGTGAATGGAAAATCTTTAATTTAGCAATTGCTGAATTAGATGCTGAACTAGCCCGCTTACGTCATGAGGAAAAACCTGAATTTACTAGTGATTTAGAGCTAGTAAAAGAATTATTAAATTCATCAGGTGCAGAGCCCGGTGATGATAATGAAGTTATATTATTTACGCCTTATCGTAGTCAGATTAAAGCCTTAGTTAGGTTATTACCTGATCCAGTAGTAAGGATTGCTTTATTTATGCGCCTTGGGTACATCAATAATCATCATTTCTCTGAGGCAGAAATTGCCAGTACTTTCGCGCTAACTGAAGTAGCTGTTCATGAAATTATTAGTAACGGGTTAGATAATCTTCTATCAATTTCACCAGTTGCTGGGCTTAATGTAGAACGGATTCGTCGAGAGATGAAGCTAACTAAAAAATAAAGTTAATCTTTATAAACCAGCATTGCTGGTTTTTTAATATTTAAATCTAAGGTTGAATAATCAGTTAAACAATGTTAAAATTAATTATCTAGAGGTGGTAATAGATGTTAGATAAAACTAATTTGTTTAATACAGAAGATATTGAAGATACGCTAATTTGTAAGACATTAGATGATGTCTATGATGCTTTAGCCGAGAAAGGCTATAATCCAATTAACCAAATAGTTGGTTATTTGATTAGTGGAGATCCTGGTTATATTTCATCTTATCGTGATGCCAGAGCTAAAATAACGGAGTATGATCGCACTAAATTATTAGTAACCATCTTAAAAGGTTATTTGGAAAGATGAAACACTTAGGGATTGATTTAGGCACCAAGACCATTGGGTTAGCAGTTAGTGACCGCCTTGGCATTATTGCATCACCATATCAGTTAATTAAATATCAAGAAACTCAGCAAGCAATCGATGAAGTATTAAGGGTTATTGCTAAGGAAAAGATTGAAGTCATTGTTTTAGGCTTACCAAAGAATATGAATAATTCTTTAGGACCAGCTGCTGAGCGCAGCCGTGATTTTAAAGCGCGCTTGTCGCTTGTTTGCTCATTACCAATTAGGTTGGTTGATGAACGTTTAAGTACGGTGGAGGCCGAGAAATTATTAATTAATGACGGGGTTTCAAGGGCCAAAAGAAAAAAAGTGATTGATGGCATGTCTGCTAGCATTATACTTGATACATATCTAAGGAAAGAAGAGAGGGAAAATGGATAAAAATACGGGAAAATTTACAATTAAAAATGAAGAAGGTAAGGAATTAGAGTGTGAAGTACTCTTTACTTTTGATGCCGATGAAACTAAAAAAAGTTATATTATTTTTACTGATAACTCATTAGATGAGAAGGGTAATGTTAAAGTATATGCTAATACTTATGATCCGACTGGTAAAAATAGTGACTTAGGCGTCATTGATACCGAAAAAGAATGGCAAATGATTGAAAACTTGCTATCATCTTTACAAAGTAAAATTGGTGAAAATGATGGACAAGCCGAAGTTTAGAATTGAAGATTTTATTCAAAAAACAATTCTAATTGCTTTTGTTTTTAGTATTATTGGTTTAATTAGTTTTGCTGGAGTCTCAGTATTATATCTAGCCCCGGTTGAACCAGAGAATGAAGCATATATGGAATTTGTTGTTAAAGAAGGCTGGGCTAAGAATACTGTAGCAGAAGAACTAGCCAAAGCTGGGCTAATTAAAAGTCCCTTCTTTTTTAAATTCTATATAAAAGTTAATGATCGTCAGCTATATGCGGGTACTTATCAATTATCTAAAAGTATGAGTACGGAGGAAATTATTAAAGTATTAAATAGCAGTAATTCTTTAGAGAATGAGACTTTAGTTATTACTTTTATTGAAGGGAAGAGATTACCTAGTTATGCTAAAAAAATTAGCGAAGTATTTGGTCATGACGAAGCTGAAGTAATGGCTAAACTAAGTGATGAAACTTATCTAAAAGGCTTAATCCAACAATATTGGTTTATTACTGATGATATTTTAAACAAAGATCTTTATTATCCATTAGAAGGCTATTTATTCCCAGATACATATATTATAAAGAAGAATGCTTCAATTGAAGATATTCTAGGCAAGATGCTTCTAACGATGGATAGTAAATTAAAAATGTATAAAACTGAGATTGAATTGAGTAAGTTTAGTGTACACCAATTACTAACTATGGCATCGATTGTTGAGTTAGAGGGGATTAATCCTGAGGATCGAGCCCAGGTAGCTGGGGTATTTTATAACCGCATTAAAGATAATTGGACCTTAGGTTCAGATGTTACCACTTATTATGCGGTTAAAAAAGATTTCACTGTTGATTTAACTAAGAAAGACTTAGCTAAGTGTAATCCCTATAATACCAGAGCCGAAAGCAGCTGTGCCTTTACGGGTTTGCCGGTTGGTCCTATTTGTGGGGCTAGTCTTTCTGCTATCACCGGGGCCATTGAGCCAGCAGAACATGATTACTATTACTTTGTTGCCGATAAGAATAATAAAACTTGGCTAAGTAAAACTTATGCCGATCACGTTAAACGTATAAACCAACTTAAAAAAGACGGTTTATGGTTTACCTATTAGGAGGTTTATAATTTGAAAGAAGTCATTATGGAGATGGAACGGTACGCCGAAGTTAATAACATTCCTATCATCGAAGTTGATTCCATTAAATTTATTATGAAGTATATTCGGATGAATAATGTTAAGTCAGTCTTAGAGATTGGTTCAGCTATTGGTTATTCAGCAATTTTAATGGCGAATGCTTCACCAGAGGTAGAAATAACTACTATTGAAAAAGATGAAAAACGTTACCGTGAAGCGGTTAAAAATATTAATAAGTGTAACTTAGATAAACGCATTGAAATAGTCTATAATGATGCTTTAGAAGTTAATCTAGCTGGGCATGCTTATGATTTGATTTTTATTGATGCCTCTAAGGGTGGTTATATTAAATTTTTTGAAAAATTTTGTAATTATTTAAATCCAGGTGGGGTAATTATTACTGATAACTTAAAGTTTCATGGCTTAGTTAATAGTAAATCAACCGTTAGTAAGAGTTTAAGAGGGATTATTGATAAGATTGAACGTTATATTGAATTTTTAAATAAAAATGAAGATTTTATTACTAAATTTTATGATATTGGTGATGGCTTATCTGTAAGTATTAAGAAGAACAATGAAAAGTGAAAAAATATTAATCAAAGTTAACAAACTATCAGAGATTAAAGCCTATCAGAAAATTGGCATTGCTAATTTTCTTTTCGGTTTAAAAGGATACAGTATTGAAGATCCGGTTTTTATTTTGCAAGAAATTAAATCGGTCCAGGGGAATATTTATTTAGATCTTAATAAAATGTTAGATACCAAAGGAATCGAAGCATTTAAAATATTGATTAAGGATTTATCCTTTGTTAAAGGCATCTTTTTTGATGATTTAGGTCTTTATCAAGTATTAAAAGATACTAATATTCCTTTAATTTGGCACCAAAGTCATTTTGTTTTAAATAGTCTATCCATTAATTGGTGGCTTAAGCGTGTGAAGAGTGTCTGTCTAAGTAATGAGTTAACTAAGGATGAAATTACGGTAATTTTAAATCAATGTTCTAAACCAATTGTTTTAAATGTTTTAGGACGTAATCAAGCCATGTACTCAAGAAGATATCTCCTCTCATCTTTTAGTCGTGCTAAAGGGTTAAAAACGATGAAAAAGGCAAGATTAGCAACTAATAATGGACATCAATTTTTAGCTAAAGAAACAATAGATGGAACCACTTTATATTATTATAATTATTTTAACTATCTCCCATTGACAAAATCAATTAATGATGATAAAATCATGCTTTATTATATTAATTCAACTGGCTTAACCCCTAAAAAGGCAATTAACCTTATTAATGGGGGAAAGATGGTATCTAATGAAGATTTTTTAAATCATCGGACCATCTATAAGTTGGAGGATTAAGATGATAGAATTATTAAGTCCAGCAGGCGATTTAGAAAAACTAAGGATTGCCTTCCATTATGGGGCAGATGCTGTCTATTTTGGGGGTCAAGACTTTGGTTTACGCGCTAATGCTAAAAATTTCTCTAGGGAAGACATTAAAGAAGCAACCAAGTTAGCTCACAAGCTAGGGAAAAGAGTCTATGTTACAGTTAATATTATCTTTCACGATGAAGACTTTACTGGCCTTGAAGATTATTTAACTTATTTAGACCAAATTAATGTGGATGCCATTATGGTTAGTGATGTTGCCGTCCTTGCTTTATGCAATGACTTAAAACTAAAACTAGAGCGGTACATTTCCACCCAAACCAGTGTTTTAAATCACGAAGCAGCCCTTTTTTATAAATCGTTAGGCGCATCAAGAATTGTCCTTGCCAGGGAAGCCTTAAAAGATGATATTATTAAAATTAAGGCGAGAGTTGGTTTAGAACTCGAAGCATTTACTCATGGGGCGATGTGCACTGCTTTCAGTGGTAAATGTATCTTATCCAATTATGTCACGAATCGTGATGCAAATCGTGGAGGATGTGCCCAGATATGCCGTTGGCATTTTAAAGCCTATCATCCTAAGTCAGGTGAGTTAATTGCCCCTGATTATCAAATGGCACCCAAAGATTTAAATATGATTCCTTATTTTAAGGAAATGATTGAATCCGGGATTAATTCTTTTAAGATTGAAGGCCGTATGCGTAGTATTTATTATATTGCTACCGTCTTACATACTTACCGAGCAATGCTGAGTAGAATAAGTAATAACTGCCTTACTCCTGCATATACTAACTACTACTTAAAAGTGTTAAACCGTTGTGCTAACCGGGAAAGTGTGCCACAGTTCTTTAAAAAATTACCCGGAGTTAATGAGCAATATTATCTAAGTGGCGAAGACGAACAGTCTAATCAAGACTTTTTAGGTATTGTTCTAGAAAACAAAAACGGGGTTATTACCCTAGAACAAAGAAACCACTTTAGAGTGGGGGATCAAGTTGAATTTTTCGGTCCCAATATTGAAATAATAAAATATGAAGTTAAGGATTTATACGATGAAAAAATGCAACCGATCACAGTAGCACCGCATGCGCAAATGATTGTTAAAATAAAGGCAGAAATGCCCTTAGAACCTTATGATATCATGCGTTGTAAAACATTTGACATTTGCTGAATTTTGTAGTATCCTTATACGAATGATATTTTATAAACAGGAAGAAGGTATGTAATTATGGCTAAGAAAGAAATACTCTTAACTAGTGAAGGATTCCTTGAATTAGAAACAGAGTTAAATGAATTAAAGACGGTAAAAAGACCCGTCATTATTGAAGCCATCAAAGAAGCAAGAGCGCAAGGCGATTTATCAGAAAACGCTGACTATGATGCCGCAAGAAATGAACAAGCAGCCGTTGAAAATCGAATCTCCGAGCTAGAATATATGTTAGAAAACGCGAAAATCATCGAAAAGTGCAAAGGTAACGCGGTCGATATGGGGGCCTTTGTCACCATCAAATATGAAGAAGATAATGAAGAAGAGGAATATCAAATTGTTGGCTCAATGGAAGCAGATCCCTTTGCCAACAAAATCTCTAACGAATCACCAATTGGTAAAGCTATTATGAATAAAAAAGTTGGTGACACGATTAGTGTCGAATCACCGACTGGTAGTTATAAAATAAAAATCGTTAAAATCAATTAACGGTTTTTTATTGCATAAATCAGCCAAATAAAGTATAATAATGAAGATTTACAAAGGAGAATATAGATGAAAAATGTTAAAGAATTTGATTTAGAAATTGGTGGGAAAGAATGGGCTTCTACTTTAGATAAAGCCTTTACTAAAAAGAGAAAAGACTTAAAGGTTGATGGTTTTCGTAAAGGATCATGCCCCAAAGATGTCTATATTAAAAAATTTGGGATTGAGTCTTTATTTATGGATGCTGTTGATGAAGCGGCTAATCTAGCTTTTAAAAAACTAATTAAAGATGAAAAGATTCAGCCAGTCTGTGAACCTAAAATAGATGTCACCCATATTTGTGATAGCTGTGTTAATTTTAAATTTACGATAATTGAAAGACCAGAAGTTAAATTAGGTAAATATAAAAAATTAGGCATTAAAAAGGAAGATGCAATCGTTAGTGCTGATGAAATAGCTGCTGAAATCAAGCGTTTACAAGAAAAATATGCTGATGTTAAAGAAGATAATAAAGGTAAGGTTACTGAGGGATCGACGGCGGTTATTGACTTTAAAGGAATGGTTGATGGTAAAGCCCTAGAAGGTGGTAGTGGGGAGAACTATCCATTAGAGATTGGCTCTAACACCTTTATTCCTGGTTTTGAATCAGGTTTAATTGGGATGAAAGTAAATGAAGAAAAAGTTTTAAAGCTAAAATTTCCAGATAATTATACCGATAAATTAAAGGGTAAAGAAGTGGAATTTACCGTTAAAGTAACGGGCATCAAAACCCGCATATTACCTAAATTAGATGTTGAATTTTATAAAGATTTAGGGTTTGATAAAATTAAAACCCTAAATGCTTTTGAAAAGGAGATCAGTAAGCAATTATTAGAACGTAAAAATGTTGAAGCTGAAAACCGTTATATTGATGAATTACTACATAAAGCAACC
>Ga0209737_10002315_pt1 | contig 13356 bp, 11 predicted proteins | sample TergutCu122P3_FD_187284 | JGI IMG/M metagenome (GOLD analysis project Ga0209737, IMG submission 187284) | Cubitermes ugandensis P3 segment gut microbial communities from Kakamega Forest, Kenya - Cu122 P3 (SPAdes) (version 2) | ecosystem: Host-associated > Arthropoda: Insects > Digestive system... | reverse complement strand
ATATTTATCCCGAATTAACTGGGCAAAATCGACAGAATTTTCCATACCTTGTTTTCCGGTTTGTGCGAAGAGACTCCCGCAACACAAAAACGTTGCGCATAAAACAGAAAAATGTGAAAAAATGTTAAACTTGCTATATATTATGTATTAGTGTAAACATTATCAAAGGAAATTTCATGAAATCCTTTATCAAAATACTCACTTTAGTTTGCTTATTTTCAGTAGTTTCGGCGTTCGCGAAAGGCGAAGTGGTCGGTTATTTTCAAACATCCGTTGCAAGCGGAATGCCTAATACGACAGTTTTAGACAACCTTACTCATGTTATATTATTTCAAGTGTATCCGAATGCTGACGGCAGTGCTTTAGATACAAGATGGTTTATTACAACCGGACTATCTGCATTTGTAACAGCTGCACACAACAAGAATGTTAAAGTAATCGTTGCCGTAGGCGGTTCGGGTGGAGGAACGGCAAATTTCCCCGGAGCGACAGATACTCCGACTAAAAGAGCAAACTTTGCTAACGCACTTAAAAATTTAGTAAATCAGTATAATCTTGATGGAGTCGATTTGGATTGGGAGCCGCTACAACCGGTTTCTGCACAAACATGGCAAAATTATCTTGATTTGCTTCTTGCTTTTAAAACGGCTATGCCTGATAAAAGAATTTCGGCAACGCTTGGAGCAGATAGCCCGATAAAGAGCGATGTTTCACCGTTATACGGAAATCACTTTCCTAATGACCCGGGAGTTGTAGCGAATTTCAAAAGAGATATTTGGAAAATAGATGCTGTTCAATTGATGACTTATGATATGTGTACGGGTGGTTGCGTTCCCGGATGGTCAGGTAGCGGAGCAAATGCTAGTTCTTCACAAAAGGTTATTGATAATTGGGCAACATTCGGACAAGGACAAACCGGATTTAGCAAAGAGAAAATCTTTATAGGTGTTCATTCAATTCAAGATGACCAAACATCTGCAAAGCAAAAAATTAGTTCTGCATACCAAGGCGGATACGGCGGTGCTATTCTTTGGGAATTTAGAAATAACGATAATAATCATTTGACTTGGATTGCTGATGAAACAAGGCGAATAAACGGCGGAAAACTTGGCGGCAGCGGGACAAACCCATCACTTTACACCGTAACATTTAACGCAAACGGCGGAAGTGTTAGTCCGACTTCGACAACACAAGCAAGCCAGGGAGGTTCGGTGACTCTTCCGACTCCGACGAGAAGCGGCTACGATTTTAATGGTTGGTTTACTGCGGCAACCGGCGGAACGAAAATTAACGGCAGTACTTATACTCCAACAGGAAATATTACAATTTATGCACAATGGACACAAAAACCTGCGACTCGACATGCTGTTCCGGGAAATATTAACGCTTGTGAGTATTCAGCGATTTCATCTCTAACTAATGTTAATGGTGAAAAAGAACAATGCGAAGGAATAAATATCGGTTATTTGTCAAATAATTCTTATGTTGAATATTTACTTGATGTTGGCGGTGCCGGAGATTATAAAATCAGCATGGAAACGGCGCAGGGTAGTAATACGGCAAGAACAGTAACGATAAAGAATGGGAACTCAAGTTTAGGTACAATAAGTGTTCCGGCTGGTAGTAATTGGACAACCTATACAAAAAGAGAGACAAACATTACTCTTCCTAATGGAAATATGACTTTAACAATTAGTGTTAACGGAGATGTAAATTTCCAAAAAATCGTTATTGAGAAAGTTGTGGTACCTACATACACAGTTACATTTAACAGTAACGGCGGAACTGCAGTAACCACTCAAAATATAACAAGTGGTTCAACAGCGACAAAACCTGCAAATCCAACAAGAACAGGTTATACATTTGAGAATTGGTATTCAAACACACAATTGACAACTTTGTTTAATTTTACAACAGTAATTACCGCAAATACAACTCTTTACGCTAAGTGGACGCCTGTAACTTACACGATAACCTACACACTTAACAGCGGAACGAATAATGCAGCAAATCCTGCGAATTATACAATCGAAAGTAATGATATTACTCTTCAAAATCCTACAAGGACGGGTTATGTTTTTGATGGCTGGTATGAAAATTCAAGTTTCACCGGTTCAAAAATTACGACAATTTCAAAAGGCAGTATAGGAAACAAAACTTTCTACGCTAAATGGATACAAACTTATACTGTGACTTTCAACACAAACGGCGGAAATACCATAAGCAATCAAACGGTAAATAGCGGTTCAACAGCGACTAAGCCGACCGACCCGACAAGAAACGGTTATACATTTGAGAATTGGTATTCAAACACACAATTGACAACTTTGTTTAATTTTACAACAGTAATAACTGCAAACGGAACACTTTATGCAAAATGGACACCGGTAACTTACACGATAACTTACACTCTTAACAACGGAACAAATAACGCAGCAAATCCGACGAGTTATACTATCGAAAGTAATAGTATTACACTTCAAGCACCGACAAGAAGCGGTTACACTTTCACTGGTTGGACAGGAAGTAACGGTACAACAGGGCAAACAAATGTGACTATTGCAAAAGGTAGCACAGGCAACAAAAATTATACTGCAAATTGGACTGTAATTTCTCCGACAACATATACAATAACCGCATCGGTTTCGGGAGGAAATGGAAGCATTTCGCCGAGCGGGGAAAGCGTATATGCTGAAAATTCAACTCCGAAATATACATTTACATCCGACAATGGCTACGAAATTGACGAAGTACTTGTGAATGGTAAAGCGGTTGATATTGACGGAAATTCTTATACTTTTGATAAAGTTACGGCAAACCAAACGATTTCGGTGTCTTTTAAAGAGATTCCAGTGATTGTGGATACATATAAATTGGTAGTAAATAATGGTTATGTGGTAGATTCAGACTCATTTGGTGATTATGATTTTAATGAAGGTGATACGATAACACTTGTGGCAGCAATTCCGCCGTCAACCGGTTTATATGGCGGATATGTATTCTCACACTGGGAATTTACTCCTTCGGTTCAATTTGTGAAAGATACCGACGAAAACAGCGAGATGGTAACATTTGTTATGCCTGCAAAAGATGTTGTTGCCGAAGCTGTAACTGAATATGTTGGGAATACGGAATTGATATTTAGCGTAGCAGCCGAACACGGAGTTCTTTCGGTAGTAAATGCCGACAATCCCGACGAAATAATCAACAGCGATGACGAAGTAATCAGTGGTAATTACATATTTACGGCAATACCAGATGAAGGTTATCGTGTTAAAGAATGGAAAGTTAACGGAGAAGTTGTTACCGGTAATTCAAGCAATACATTAGAATTGTTTGTTTATGGTTCAACAATGGAAATAATTGTGGAGTTTGAACTTGACAGCGAAACGGCAATTCAAAATAAAGAAAAACCCGATAACAAAATATTGTTTAAATCAAATATCGTTAGCGATAAAATGGAAATAAACCTTTCCGGCAAAATTAGTTTTGTGGTTTACGATATGACGGGTAATTTTGTCGCAACCGGCAATGATAAAACATGGAATCTTCAAAATCAAAACGGCAGATTCGTTGCCAACGGAACATATTTGGTTATCGTTGAGGAAAAAACGGCAAACGGGAAAACATATCAATATTTCGCGAAATTAGGCGTGAAGAGATAATTAAAAATTAAGAATTAAAAATTAAAAGGGCGGGAAACCGCTCTTTTTTTATGGCAAATATTATTTTCCAAACAAAATTTAACACAAAAACGGAGCAAAAATGTCGCAAGAAAAAAATAAAATGTGGGACGGAAGATTTTCAAAACCAACAGATAAATTGATGGAAGAATTTAATAACTCACTTTCTGTTGATAAAGTTTTTGCTTATGTTGATATTATACTTTCTCAAAAATGGGCAGATGCTCTTTTGGGTGCAGGTGTGTTAACGACCAATGAATGCGATAAAATAAAAAATGGGCTTAAAAAATTACTTCAAAAATATGTAGAAAAAAAATTGGAATTAGATTTTTTAGATAGTGATGAAGATATTCACATGGCAATTGAGCGACTTTTGGGCGAAGAATTGGATGAAGATAGGATTTTGGCAAAAAAACTTCATACAGGACGAAGCAGAAATGACCAAGTTTCTACAGATTTTCGTTTTTTTGTTAAAATAAAAATAAAAGATGTTCTTAAATATTTAACATATTTTATGAGCGCAGTTTTATCTCGTGCAGAAAAAGACAAAAACATAATTATTGCGGGATATACACACTATCAACAGGCACAACCGATTTCTATGGCACATTATTGGCTTTCGTTGTTTTTTCTTATGGAAAGAGAATATAAAAAACTTGAGAATACTATAGAAAACACAAATGTTATGCCTTTGGGAAGCGGTGCAATTGCAGGTTGCGGATTTCCTATTGATAGAATTAAATTATCAAAAGATTTGGGTTTCAGTGAGCCGATGAAAAATTCTATTGACGGAGTTGCAAGCCGTGATTTCGTGCTTGATGCGTTGCACAATTTGGCAAGTATCGGAATAAATTTAAGCAGATATGCAGAAGATTTAATTGTTTGGAGCACAAAAGAATTCGGTTATGTCGAATTGGACGACGCTTGGTCTACAGGTTCGTCGATGATGCCGCAAAAGAAAAATCCCGATAGTTTGGAGCTTATTCGTGGGAAAACAGGTCGTTTAATTGGTAATTATACAAGATTTGCGACAACTCTCAAAGGAATTGGTCTTTCATATTTTAAGGATTTACAGGAAGATAAAGAGCCGTTTTTTGATAGTTTGGAAACTATTGAAATTACACTTCAAGTTTTTGCCAAAGTTTTGGAAACTCTTAAAGTAAATGAGAAAAAAATCAAGAAATCACTTGACCCGTTTTTGCTTGCGACTGATATTGCCGATTATTTGGTGAAAAAAGGAATGCCGTTTAGAGAAGCGCACAGCGTTGTGGGAAAAATGGTTGGTTATTGTGTAGAAGAAAATGTGGAATTTAATTCTCTGAAAATGGCAAAATTAAAAGAATTTTCAAATTTGTTTGAAGAAGATATTTTCGCGTATTTTGATTGGGAACAAGCGCTTAAAAATCGTGATGTTTACGGCGGAACGGGACCGACAAGCATTGAAAGACAGTTAAAGCAGGCAAAAGAGTTTTTGGATAGCATTAAATAAACTTGCAACTTGATGCTGCATTAAATTATTTTTATGCTTCATTATTAAAAATTTAAAGGTATTTTTGTTTATTATGAAAAGAGATTTTTTGACATTATCGGATTTTTCGAGTAATGAAATTCGGGAAATCGTTGATTTGTCGCTTAAAGTGAAAAAAGAAAGAAATGAAGGAAAACTTACCAACGAAATGGCTGGTAAAACCGCCGTTTTGATTTTTGATAAGCCGTCACTTCGTACTAAAATTACATTTGAAACAGCAATTTTTGAACTTGGCGGAAACGCTCTTAATATGTCTTCGGCGAATGGACGCTTGGGCGAGCGGGAGTCAATTTATGATATTGCAAAAAATCTTGAAAGATGGGTGCATTTGCTTGTTGTTAGAACATTTAGCGATGAAGCAATTGCAGAGCTTGCGAAATTTTCAAAAATTCCTGTGATAAATGCACTTACCGATAAATTTCATCCTTGCCAATCTATTGCGTTAGGAACAACACTTCGCGAAAAATTCGGCAATAAAAAAATCAAAGTTGCATTTGTCGGTGATGGAAATAATGTTTGTGCTTCTCATTTTGAATATTGTGTGAAAGTCGGATATGATTTTGCGGCAATAACGCCAAAGGGCTTTGAACCTAATGCTGATGTGATTTCTGCTTGCAAAAAAGAGGCAGAAAAAACAGGAAGTGAAATAATTATCACGAATGATATTGACAAAGGGTTAAAAAACGCAGATATTGTATATACCGATGCTTGGGCAAGTATGGGGCAAGAAAGTGAAACTGAAAAGCGAAACGTGATTTTTGCAAATTATCAGGTAAATGAGAATTTGATGAAAAAAGCAAAACCTGATGCACTTTTCTCGCATTGTTTACCTGCACATCGCGGTTCGGAAGTTGTTGATAGTGTTCTTGACGGCAAAAATTCGATTGCATTTGACGAAGCGGAAAATCGACTTCATGCACATAAAGCAGTAATTTTGTATTTGTTGGGAAGGTTAAAGTAAAAGTTGGTGGAATATGAGTGATAAACGGGTAAAAACAGGAATTTCAGGACTTGATGAAATGCTTGACGGCGGATTTCTTCAAAATTCCGCTAATTTGATTGAAGGTGCACCCGGAACAGGGAAAACTACAATCGCTCTGCAATTTATTTATAACGGTATTACAAAATTTAATGAAAACGGACTTATTATTTCTTTTGAAGAATTTCCAACTCAATATTACCACGATGCAATGGAATTCGGCTGGGATTTGAAAGTACTCGAAAAAGAAAATAAACTGAAAATAATTTTCTCAACTCCCGAAACAATACTAAAAGAAATAAATGACGGAAACGGCGAATTAGTAAAAATTATTGAAGAAAATAACATTAAACGAGTAATAATTGACAGCATAACGCATTTTGATTCGCTTACGCAAAACATTCAGGATTTGCGTGAAATTGAGCGGCAAATTGTTAACGGCTTTAAACGAGAAGGCGTAACGGCGATATTTATTCGTGAAAATGATAGCATTTTGGGGCAAATTGCTGCAACAAACAGCAAAATCCCGTTTGTAGTAGATAGTTATATCTTCTTGCGATATGTTGAAATTGACAGCGAAATTCAGAAAGCGCTTACGATTTTCAAAATGCGCGGAAGTGACCACCAAAAAGACATTCGCAGGTATCACTGCACAAGTAACGGAATTGAAGTTGAAAGCAAATTTATCGGTCGAGAAGGAATTATGAGCGGAAGTTCAAGGGCAGCAACAACTCCGCAGGATGCTTTTGTAAATGTTTTCGGAAAGAGAAAAACAAGTGGAATTCCAATTACAAGATAAAATTTTACTTCTTGCATATTTTACGGCAGTTTTTATGTTGAATCTGTTCGTTTATATGATTGCCGAATATTACAGAAAAATGGTTGACAAAAAACTTAATCCTATGGGATTTATTGTATCAATGTGCGCTATAAGTGTTGCAATCGGCGGTATGTTTGTTGAAGATGAAACGCTCTTTACAAAAATTATGACGGCAACACTTATGATTGCGGGAATTGCTTCGTTTTTAAGCGGAGTGGAATTGTATTTTTTTACCAGAGACGACGAAAGCGAAGAAGAAGAGGAATAAAATATGGAAATATCTTTTGTTCAAATTTCCGATGCCGTGCATATTATTGATATAAGTGTCTTTCTTTTGCTCTTAATTTTGGCTGAATTGAGTAAGAAAATCGGTGAAGCGCTCAAAGTTCCGCCATTTTATCATTATTATTATATTTGCGCTGTTTTATTGGTATCTTTTGTTGCTATTGATTTGATTTTACCGCTATTTCAGCCAAGTATGATAAAAATTGATGTTTTGGTGGTGACATTAGCGCTGCGTGCAGGACTTGTTCTTTCAACTTTCCCGATAGCAATGATTTATTGGCGTTGGCTTTTCTCTGAAAATATGAAAAGATAGGAATTTAAGATGCCTTTTCGCCCTGATTGGTCTTGGGAATTTTTATCAGCCGATGAAATTGAAAGCCGCTCGCTTCGAGCAATGCAAAATCATGTAAATTATCTTAAACAAAATTCGCCTTTTTATGAAGAGAAATTAGGACATATTGAGCCGCAAGATATAAAAACACTTGAAGATATTTTGAAACTTCCGTTTACAAGCAAAAATGAATTGTCGGCTAATGTAAATAAATTTTATTGCACCGACAGATTTGCCGAAACGGTTATTACAAGCGGTTCGACCGGGCAGCCGTTAGTTGCTCCGCTTACTCAAAATGATTTGGATAGACTGGCATTTAACGAATCTCTTTCGTTTAATTCAATAGGAATCACCCCAAACGACAATGCTCAAATTATGGTTTCACTTGATAGGCTTTTTGTTGCGGGAATGGCTTACTATCGAGGAATGATTGCTTTGGGAGCAAATACTGCTCGAATTGGTGTTTTACCATTTGAAATGCAGGAATATTATATACGGCTTTTACAACCGAGCGTGCTTGTCGGAGTGCCTTCATATTTCATAAAACTTGCGGAAAACCTTAACAAAATGGGTAAAGATGTTCGTAACTCGTCAATTCAAAAATTGATTTGTATCGGTGAGCCGCTTAGAAATCAAGATATGAGTTTGAATGCCGCAGCACAAAGGATAGAAGAATTGTATAATGCGAAAGTTTACAGCACTTATGCATCGACTGAAACTTGTTCGTCTTACTGCGATTGTGAACACAGAACCGGCGGACATTCACACCCGGAACTTATTTACACCGAAATTTTGGATGAATCCGGAAATTCCGTTCCTGACGGCGAGATAGGGGAACTTGTGGTATCGACTATTGGAATGGAAGCAATGCCTTTACTTCGTTACAGAACAGGCGATATGACATTCAAAGTTAAAGGTACTTGTCCATGTGGTCGAAATTCTATGCGAATTGGTCCGATAGTTTATCGAAAATCGCAATTAATCAAAGCAAAAGGTACGACAATTTATCCAGCAACAATAAATAATGTTATTGATTCGCTTGGTTGCTGTGAAGATTATATTGTTGAGTTGAATGGGAACAAAGATGATTGTGTCGGAAACGATGTAGCCCTTCATGTCGTTTCCGATTCTACGGAATTATCTCGGATTACTATGGCTGTTCAAGCGGCAGCACGGGTTCATATTCCCGTATATTTGACAAATAAAATCACTATTGCAAAGCTTCGCGGTGAAGCAAGAAAAGCAATACGTTTTGTTGATAATCGAAAATAACATACAAGATTAGTTTGCCAAAAATTATTTTCTTGTCCGAAAGGGCTTTTCTTTATGAAAAAGGTTTTGACATTTCTTTTTGCAATAAATATGGTTTTGTTTGCCGAAGTCAACGATTGGGCAAGCCGTAGTGGGTTTCAATTGCTGAACGTTTCATCATCGGCAAAAATTACGGCTTTGGGTGGTGCGGGAGCAGGCGTTCCTGCCGATTTTTCGCTTTATTCCAATCTTGCAAATTATGGAAATGACTCTGCTTATCGCCTTTCATTTGAGCATTTGTGGCGAATTTCTTATACTGATTTGAATGTTAATCGCTTTGAAGTTTTTTTTCCGGTTAAAAAAGTATTTATGGCGGTTTCTGCACAAAATCATACAATTTCCGATATTTATATTCGTGATGTTTTTCCGGAAGCTCCGCCTAAAAAAGACGATTTATCGGCAGATTGGCAGTTTAGCGAGATTTCGCTTGTTGTCGGTTATCACAGAACGAAAAGATTTGATTGGGCAATTAGTGCAGGCTTGGCGTTCGATAAATTTTTGGATGAAATTGCTTATGCTTTTATAATGAACGGCGGATTTATTTGGAAAGTTCTTGACGATGATTTGCGAATCGGACTTTCGTTTAATAATTTTGGAACTACAACGCCTATGATAAACGAAGGGCGCGGCGAAAGATGGGGGAGCGGTGAAAAACTTCCGACAACAATCCGTTCCGGTGTGCAGTATTCAAATTCAATAAAATCGCTGAGGTTCAGTGTTGCGGGTGATGTACTTTACTGGCATATTTACGATGAAAATCAAGGAAGAGCTAAGAATGCAGGCGACAGATTACAATTTCCGCTCGGTTTAGAAATTTCTCCTGCAAATTGGATTGCAATTCGTGCAGGTAAAACTCTTGGAGCAGACTATAATATTGTTAATTTCGGTCTTGGGTTAAATGCTAATTTTTTGGAATTTGATTTGGGAGCGGCAACTTATAAATATGAAACAAGCGTTGAATGGGAATTTTTGGCGGGTGTTAGCTTGAATTTTGGGAACAGAAAGAAGTAAAACACAAAAATTGTTTGCAAACGGACGGGAATAAGTGCAATCAACAGAATTATTTGATTTTTTATCGAATTATTTAGTATTTTATAGAATATGAAGAAATGTTAAGGACGGAGTAAACTATGTCAAAAAGAATTGTTGTCAGCGGAATAGGAATTATTACTCCTATCGGAACGGGCAAGGATAAGTTTTGGGAAGCAGCAGTCAAAGGCACAAACGGCGTTTTGCCGATAACCTCATTTGACACAACCGAATATAGAAGCAAAACAGGCGGCGAAGTTAGAGATTTCGATGCGAAAACTTATTTAAAAGACAATGAAATAGATGCAATGGGGCGTGCAGGGCATTTTGCAATGGCTGCGGCAAGAATGGCATTGGATGATGCTAAATTGGATTTGAGCAGCGTAAATGCTTATCGCGTGGGCATTTCGATGGGAACGACAATGGGTGAGCCGCAAGTTATACAGAAAATTTTGATAAATCAACACAAAGAGAGCCGAGTTTTGGAAAATATACCAACCGGCGAAGCAATAAAATATCCTGCAAGTACAATTCCGGCAGGTGTTGCAAGATTTTTGGGTGCAAAAGGACAAACAACACTTATTCCGACTGCTTGTGCTGCAGGAAATTATGCTATCGGTTATGCAATGGATTTACTGAAAATGGGACGGCTTGACTATGTGATTGCCGGCGGAAGCGACCCGTTTGCAGAGATTGCTTTCTGCGGATTTAATCGGCTTTTGGCAACAACTATGGATGTTTGCAAACCTTTTGATTTGAATAGACACGGAATGGCGGTTGCGGAAGGTGCGGGAATTTTGGTAATGGAAACTCTTGAAAGCGCAGTTGCCCGCGGTGCGGAAATTTACGGCGAAGTTTTGGGTTACGGCTTGGGTTGTGATGCTCATGATATGACGGCTCCGCATCCTGAAGGTGATGGTGGAGTTTTAGCTATGGAAAGAGCAATTCTGCATTCAAAAATTGACAAAAAAGATGTAAGCTATATTTGTGCACACGGAACCGGAACTCCTGCAAACGACAAAGCAGAAACAAAAATCGCAAAAAAAGTATTCGGTGATTTGGCACATAAAATTCCAATGTCTTCTCTTAAGTCAATGCTTGGACATACTATGGGGGCAGCGAGTGCAATTGAAGCGGCGGCTTCTCTTTTGATGATGAAAAACGGAAAGATTTTGCCCACAATAAATTATGAAACACCTGACCCTGATTGTGATTTGGATTATGTTCCGAATAAGGCAAGAGATGCGGAATTGAATATTGTGATTTCAAACGCTTATGCGTTCGGTGGAAACACATCGGCAATAGTTCTCAAAAAATATAATAAAGGGGAATAAAATGTCAAAAACGGCAGTAATAACAAAAATTAACACAATTTGCAGTTTGGGAGTCGGCTTTGATGCTCTTAAAAAGAATATTGCAAAAGAAATAATTCCGCAAAAAATTCAGAATTTTGAAATGTATGATTTACCAAGTGAGCAATATATTTATACAGCTCCTGATTTTGAACCGAAAGATATTTTGGGTAAAAAAGGTTTGCGGACACTTGATAAAGCAACGAAAATTCTTATGTCGGCTATTGAAACGGGTTTCAAAGATTATTTGGAAACACTTAGTGATGAAGAAAAACCCGGGCTTATGGTTGGTACAGCGTTTGGTTCAATTGAATCAATCGGAAATTTCATTACGGATAGCATTCGTTACGGCGTGAGTTCGGTAAATCCCGGACTTTTTGGTAATACGGTTATAAATTCGCCTGCAGGAAATGCAAATATCCGTTATAATCTTAAAAACCTTTCGGGAACTATGTCGACGGGATTTACATCCGGACTTGAAGGTTTGATTTATTCTTGCGACCACATTTTACAGGGTTATCTTTCGTCTATTTTGTATGCGGGACTTGATGAAGCGTCTTCATATCAATTTGCGGCGGCAATAAATGACAAATGTTTGTCTCCCGACGAAAAAATTCGTCCGTTTGCACAAATTCCTATGGGATATATTTTGGGTGAAGGCTGTGGAATGATGCTTATTGAAAGTAGAAAACAAGCAGAAAAAAGCGGAAATCAAGTAATCGCGGAAATTTCCGGTTATGCAAGCGGATTTGACTCAAATGGCGGGCATTTTGGCTACAATTCCGAAGGCGATGTTATGGAATATGTTGTGAGAGAAGCGCTTCACAAGGCAAAAATCACACCTGAAGACATTGCATTTGTTTCTGCTTCGGCAAACGGAACAAGCGGAGATATTGCGGAAGCAAAAGTAATTGCAAGAGTTTTCGGTGCTCAAACACCGGTTGCATGTTATAAACAAAAATTCGGTGAAGCGTGGGGAGCAAGTGGTGCTTTGTGCGTTGCGGCGACGATTGCAGATTTGCAAAAGAAAAAAGTTTCTCCGATTTTCACAGACGGCTATTCCAAAGTTGACGGAATAAATCTTGTTAGAAAACAAGAACTATCTATTGAAAAAGATTATGCCTTGGTGCTTTCATTTGCACCTGATGGAAATTGTGCGGCAGTTGTAATTAAGAAACAATAAAAATAAGTAAACTAACTAAAAAGGAGTTTTATTATGGCATCAACAGAAGAAATCAGAAGCAAAATTCGTGAAATCATTGTTAATATCGCAGAAGATATGGACATTGATGAAGACAAAGTAACGGATGATGCACACTTGATTGAAGATTTGGGTTTGGATTCAATGGCTTTGCTTGAAATTTTGGCAGGAATTGAAAAGAATTTCGGCGTAAAAATTCCGGAAGCTGAATTTCCGGAACTTACATCAATTAACGCTTGTGTAGCAAAAGTAGAAAAATACATTTAATTTCAGTTGTATTTTTTATATTGGGTGTCGGGAATTTTCTCGGCACTTTTTTTATATTTTGCTTTAAAAACCACTATTTATATAACTAAAAGTTGAAGTTTTATGACAAATACCTTGCTTTACCAATTAACAAAAACCTATTTTTACGGAATTGAATCCCTGAAAATAGGCATTTTTACGGAATTGAATCCCTGAAATTTGAAAAGGCGGTGGTTATGATAAACAGAAAAATTAGACAAACAGTAGAAAAAAGACTTAACGACAAAAAAGTTATTGTAATAAAAGGCGCAAGACAGGTCGGAAAAACGACCTTGCTTAAATCTTTGTTTGAAAATAATGATTCTGTTTTATTTCTTAACGGCAATGAACCTGATGTGCGGAGTTTATTTGAAAATGCTACATCTACATTGTTAAAACAAGTTTTTGGAAGCAATAAAAGTATTGTAATTGATGAGGCACAAAGAATTGAAAATATAGGAATGAAATTAAAACTTATTACGGATTCTATTCCGGAGGTGAAATTGTTTGTCAGCGGGAGTTCTTCTTTTGATTTGGCAAATAAAATAAACG
>Ga0209737_10002314_pt1 | contig 13358 bp, 8 predicted proteins | sample TergutCu122P3_FD_187284 | JGI IMG/M metagenome (GOLD analysis project Ga0209737, IMG submission 187284) | Cubitermes ugandensis P3 segment gut microbial communities from Kakamega Forest, Kenya - Cu122 P3 (SPAdes) (version 2) | ecosystem: Host-associated > Arthropoda: Insects > Digestive system >... | reverse complement strand
CGGAAATATGATTGAGTGTTGACAGGACGACCCCGCAGAGCAATATAAAGAACGCGAAAACAGCGAGAGTCACCTCAGTGCGTTCCAGCGGCTCGGGAGCAAAGGCTTTTCTAAGCTCTTTTTTACCTGAGAAGCGCTTTTTAAAGTACAGGAATATAAAAATATGCAATATAACAGACAGCAGTAAAAATAGTCCGAAGGTTGCTGTGGACACATAGTGAGCTTTTGAAACAATCGCTCTGAAAAAAGTTTTCAGCCCATCGGTATTCAGCGCGGTTTTTATCATTCGCTTGAGAGAATACATAAATGTATTCCTCAAATCGCCCTCGGCTCCTTTGAAAACAAACTCCATAAGATATGCCTTGATTTTGGAGTCTGCAAAAAAGAAAACAGCAAACGAGGCTAAAAAAGCCGGATAGCTTACAAGCTTCTTCTTAGACAAAATATGCGAAACGAAAACAATCATAAAGACAGCGACAATATGCGCCAGGCCCATTCCGTGAGAGGCATAGGCCAGGACAGGAAAAAAGCCCAGAAGCGCGCTGTAAATCCGAAGCTTCCTTTTATCCTCGCAAGCCGTGCACTTGCCAATCAGATAAAAGCAACCGAACAGCGCTATAGTCAGCATCGTTTCGTTACGGGCAAATTTTGAATAGAGGGTCAGCGATGGATAAAGGCTTACCGCCATCGAAAGCAACAACTTAACAGAGGCCTTCTCAACCTTAAGGACCTCGTTAAGAAGTTTATAGCAAAGAACGGGAACCAAAGCAATAAGAACCGACTGCACCATCAGCACGCCCACATAGATGTGCCGTATATCTTCAAAAATCAAAAACAGCCAGCCAATCAATAGAATGGAGGAATATCCGTAATAAGAAGCCGAACCCCGCCAACTCTCTCCGCCGTAAATGTGGCGGGCTGCCATCAGTACGCCGTGTTCATCGGGATAGGAAACAGGCGCCTTAAACTGTGTCGCGATAACCGCATTAAACAGGAAGAATCCAATGAATAGCAGCCATTCGTACCTATATTTCGCTAAATGAGAGCGAAGGCGGCCGTTTTTAATTTTGGGCATCAGTTTCTTTTCTTCCTTTCAATCTTGAATATAGAAGCGATATTCCCCACGCGGCAATGTCCCCGAGGATACAAACCACACGGTGAATGATTGTTGAGGTCAGCAAAATGCTCTGGTCCAGCGTATCGCCCATAAAGGTAATCATAATCATTTCCCTTACGCCCAGGCCGCCGGGCGCGCCGGGGATCAGGAAGCCGGCAACCCACGACAGAACAAAAAGGCCGATAATTTGGGGAATTATATCTAAAGTTATAGCCTGTCCCAGCACGGCCAGCACCGCAAAAAAGGTAACCGCCAGAGCCAAAAGGCGCAGCGCAGAGACGAGCATCAACTTAAGCGCCGAAAGAGGGCTGAAGCGTTTTATAATCTCAGTGTACTTTTTCAACCATTTTGCCAGCCTGCGGCGGAAGATTACCGCGAGCACAATTAAAATAAATATGGCCGCACCTGCGGCAATAAACATATAGTCCGGGATGTGTATTTGCCGCAGGTATTCCACAAAGTAGTTAAGAACACAGATCACGGAGATTACAACAGCGGCAAGGCACAGGAACAGGTTGTCCATTATGGTTGCGAAGGCCACCTCGTCGTGCTTCAGCTCCTCAACCTCAACAGCCAGACGGTTGCGTCCGACAAAGTGCATAATGTTGCCGGGAATGTATTTATATAGATTCGAGCTGCAATAAACAGAAACCGCAAGTGTTTTGGGTACCGAAATCCCCGAAAGAATTTCAATGAGCCAGCGGAAGTTGAACGAGGTGAAGAAAATACTTGCACCGTATACTAAAGCAGACAGCGCCAGTACCACAATTACCGAAGGCAACACCAGCACGGAAAAGTCAATATCGTACTGTATGACTTTCCAAATAATAAGGATAACGGACACAATCATCAAAATGCGTCCGGCCCAATCCACAAGTTTTTTTTTATCTATTTTTCGCGCGTTAACCGCTGAAGAAAGTTTATCGCTGGAATCACGCGTTTCGTCTTGCTTTTTCACTCCAGTAAATTTCCTTTAATAGTTTTAGCTAGGGCGTGTCCCTAAAGTCGTGACACACTCCCTATGCGGCACTTTTTCGCTGCCGCCTCGTTGTCAAACACTTAAATACGTCAAGTATTCGCGTGTTTTGCCGCCTTGCGGCATCAAAAAATTCCTCGCATAATTAATGTCCCAGACTTTAGGGACACGCCCTAGAAACTAAGCAGCACTCTGATAAATGCCATGTAGTAGTATACTATAAACATCGGTATCTTTTCAACAAACTCAGGATTTTTAAACGAAAGCTCCTGATTGCGCCGAGCCAGAGCATAAGCCAGGCGATGATTCCAGCGGCAGGGCATTTCAATGTCCAAGTTCAGTTTTTTGTTTTGTTTTTCAAAGAACCGAGCCTTTGCTCCCGCACAATTGTATTTGAACACAAGAGCCCTTTTCTGGCTGCGGATCAGATTTTTGTGATTAAAGTGGAAGTCGGTTATATCGCCCTTAGCCACCGCCGCTCGGTAAAAATCAAGCCCTTTTTCGTTGTGAATCAGGCAGCTTGTATGTTTGATTGGATTTTTCTTCATAGACTTGAGCCAGATATCGCCAAAGCTCAAATCGGCATCCTTGCCAAACTGGTCCTGACAAAGCATACAAGGAGCTTTCGAGAAATAATAAGCATTTTTATAGGCACAAATTGTCTTTGTGTATGAAATAGTGTGCTGTGTTCCGTCGTTTTTTTCGATAACGGTTGTGCCTCTGTAGTGTCCCCGCCTGAAGATAACGCGCCGTGCGTCTTCCAGCGATATGCCCTTTTTCCGCAGGGGAACGAGCGTACTGTTTTTATCGTGGTTGCCGCTGCAATAAAGTGCAATCCTCAACACAACCTTTTCACGCTGAACCGGATTTTTGGCAAGATAATGATTGAGTGAGCGAATTTGACAGGGCAGCATGACAACTGCAACGCGCCCTGAAAATTCTTGCAGAATCTCTATGTGCTTTATCTGCGGAATTTCCATATAAATACTACTGGAGCAGCTTTTTATTTCGTCTTCGGTGGTTGCTATAAAGGTTTTGTATGAAAGCTCCCCATCTTTTACAAAGCTTTTAGTGACCCAAGCACCGTCAATTTTACCCTCCCTCAGCATACTGCACAACAGAGCCGTGACCATCCCGCCCGAGGCTGCGTTTTGGCGGATTGTTTCATCGGCCGCATAGCCTATGCGGCATGAATGATACGGCCCGGTGTAACGCTCAGGCTTGTCCAGATCCAACAGCTTTACCCTGCGCCTGTGTGGCAAATCAAGGCGCTCAACGACCTCGGCAACGCCGCGGATGTTGTCCAGTGAACTTTGCTGCACATCGGGAAAATGGGCCTGAATACTTTGCTTGATCTCTTCCCGGGCGGTAAACGCCTCCTCAAACTTCTTCGTTAACATTGGCAGAGACAGTTCTTTATAATCAACGGCCCAGGCTCCCAGCTCAAACATATCTAATACTTCTTTGTATTTATGACTCCAGCCAATCAATAAGACAGGGGTATTGCGTTCAAGCGCCGCAATCATAGCGTGGAAGCGCGAGCCTACCAGCATTTCACTCCGGCCAATCAGTTCACGGATTTTTTCAGGACCCATTTCCTCATGATACCAGCGCACTGAGTTTTTATCGGCAGCGGCATATATTGCGTCACATATGGGCAAATCGTTGTTGTGAGATTTTTCATTGCCCATGCGTGATGCGTTTGCAATAAGCAATACTCCAAGCCCGCGCTCAGATAAATACTGAATAAATTCCGTCATGTGCCGGCGATAATCAAGCCCGAGCTTTTTGCAGCGTTTATCCACAACCGAGCTTAGCGAAAGCGTTATAAACGGTTTATTAAAGAAATCATCGCCTGCAAACAGTTCGTCCGTTTCGCTCTTTATCTCTTCATCATCCGGCATAGAAAACGCTCCGTCGGCGCAGAGTTTAACGTTATCTTTAATGCCTATTTCGGCAAGATGTTGCTTTGTGACCTCGCCGCGTGCGCAAATCAATGAAAGGCGAGGCAAAACAAGTTTTGCCAAAAGCCGGTTATACCATGATTTAAAGCTGCCCAGAGCTTGCGAATATTTAACCACCGGCACACCAAGTAGCAATGGGATTATCATGGTAACGGCGGCATAGGTATTCATCACAAAGCCGCGCGAATCTACAAAGGATATTCCAGCCTCATCAAGCACAAGATCGGTTTCGGTGTAGGCGCGGATCATCGCATCTTTTTTTAACAAAAAACGAACCGGCGGCAGCCAGCTAAACATCCAATACAAAATTGCCATTGGAAAGGTAAAAAAAAGCAGCTTCTGAGGCTTGGCGGGAACAACGCTGATAAAATCAAACGGAAGCAGGGGACGGTCGCCGCCCGGATAAACGGACATTAGATTAATACTCAGGCCGTCACCGTATATTTGGTAAAGCTGCTTGATTGAGCTTTGCAACATTGCCGCAGCGCCCTTATTGCCGTGATAGCTGGCGGCTGTAATCGCAATGGTAATTTTTCGCATAATTACGCCCTTCGTTTCGTAGTGGGAAAGTTTTTGTACAAATCTAAAAGCAAAGAAGCGAAAAACCCCCACCCCTTTATCTGATGTTATAATTATACTACAAACTCTTCAATTTTTGGGGATATAGTTTTCGATAATTTTACAATACTTCGGTTTTGTAAAGTCAAATGCGACCGCAACTTCTTGGCCTGCCTCGTAGGGCGGTTCGGATGTTCCGGTTGTTATTGTCGCCCGCAAAAAAGTATTGACATCTGATACAGTAATTAAGACCTCGAAAACGTGGGTGGAAAGCAATTCATCAGCATTGTTCGCCATTATATGTCGGCATCTGTGAACAGTACCGGTTGCAGTCATGGGATTGGGCGGAAGCTTTTTGTTTGCTATAGATCCTTTTATCCCTAAGTATGTGAACACCGAGACAATACCAAGAGGCAAGGCACAAAAACTTGCAATCGTGACAATATCTAATGTTTCGCCGTTTCCGCGAGTTATGCTGTAACCAAATACCGATAAACAGCCAAGCACAAACAATGTTAGAACAATACCTTCAATGTTTCTTTTTTTATCCTCTTGTTTATCTAATGCTTCAAGTTTTTGTTTGGTTTCAGGGATAAGCGATTCTTTATATTGAATCGTGCTTTTGGATTCATGTTGCAAGTGTGGAAATACAAGTATATAAAATAAAATTTGGCCTAATATAAGCATTCCTCCGAGCAAAAGTCTTCCAGCTAATTCTCCCAAGTTTGCCCAGACAGCTATAAAATAACCCGCGATACCAAACACAATAAAGAATACCAGCACAAGTACTATGAATAAAGATTTGTTTACGCCTTCCATGAGGTTATCTTTGTTTATATTTTTCTTCATGCTCGTCCCTGCCAAGTACTTATACTTATATACATTATTATAGCATATGTTTTATCCATTTCTATAAAAATGAGGCTAAGCAAAGTTCTTTAAAGTATCGTCCCGCCTACACTTTTGGACTTGATCACATCGCTGTTTATTGAAAAAGCAAAGCCAGCGCACAAAATGCGCTGGCTTTATCTGTGGTCATTTTAAAATCGCCTTTTTTCTTCATGATTGTACCAGAGACAATCTGTTGCTCTGCGGGAAGTGTACCAGACGCTGTTCAGTAGTTTTATTCCAATCTATTTTTTGTTTTTTTTCATGCTTTTGTCAGGGCTTTTTATCAGCAACACCAATACGATGGCGATCACACAAGTTACCGCCGCTAAAACAAAGGAGCTTGTATAACTTCCACCAGCGGTCAATTCCTTGGAAATGTTCTGGGAGACCAACGCCGAGACGCCAAATCCGATCATAACAAGCCCGAAGTTCATACCGCCGTACTTGGTGCCGAAACTCTCTGCCGTCATTGTTGAATATACGCTGGCCGCACCGCCGAACCCAAATGAAATAAGCATAATGCAAATAAGAAACAGTATGCCTTGCCCCGCTATCATGGCCAGCGAAGCGCATAAAATTATCACCGCGATAGCCACCATAGCCGCTTTTCTGCCTATTTTATCGGATGTCCAGGATACAATCAGTCTGCCCGCCGCGCTGCTTATGCCTGTCAGAGAGACGCCGAGTACGGCAAGCCCTTCGGACAAGCCTCTGGCGGTTCCCAACGACAAGAACACCGGATTGAGAATGAAATAGGCCGGAAGCGTAAAAAACAAAGCGCTTGCCAACAAGTAAAACTGTTTTGTTTTAATTATCTCTTTGGGCGAATACTGCTGCTTTGCGCTGACCGCTTGTATGGGTATATAACTATCAGGCATATATCCTTCGGGTGGGTTTTGAATGAAAAGGGAACACATAACGCAAATAACAAGAAAGCCTATTCCGAAGATCAGGAATGTATTTGGTACGCCAAACCCGCCGAGCATGGATTTTGCCAACGGCGCGAATACCACAAGCGAAAAGCCAAATGCGCATACGATCATGCCCGATGCAAAGCCCCGTCTGTCCGGGAACCATTTTTGTGTCGCCGCTATGGTTGACATATATACCGTCCCTACGCCCAGACCGGCGACGATGCCGTAAGTGATATACACGAGCCACGGAGTGTTGCTTGTAATCAAAGCCGTAAAAGCCATTCCTGCGCCAATAAGGATGCTGCCGGCCAGCGTTACCTTCTTTGGCCCCAGCTTATCCTGCGCCCAGCCACCTCCAATAATGCCAAGGACGAACATAGCCAGCATAATGGATGACGTGAGCGACGCCGACCCGGCGTCCCAGTTCAGATGTGAGGCAACGGGTCCCTTAAAAACGCTCCACCCATAAATAATGCCCGCGCAAAGCTGGATTACCATACCCGCCGCCAAGATACAATACCTGTTTTTTGTTTTCATTTATTCCATCCTCTCTTTTCGCGAGTGAACTGAATTGTGTGTGAAAAAGCCCTGTTTTTTCATAGTATCTCTCCTTCTTTATTCTTTTCAGCAAAATAAAAAGCGCCCGCAGCAATTATAACCGATTGCCACAGGCGCGCTTTTTGCCGTTAGTTTTACAGTCTCAGCGCTTTCCTATGAACAATCGGCTGCATAAAAAAGAAAAAGCCAAAAAACGAAGCAAAGAATACTTCGTTAAAAAGGCTGTTCAGTTTATTAATGCGATTATCCATTATAAAACCTTCAAGACTGTTGCCGAATAAAATCAACTGAATAATAGTGTAAACAAACATGAACAGCTTGTCAAGAAATATTTTTATAGAATAACCTAAAATATAATGCGTGTGTGTTTTTATCAAAAATACGGCCTGGATCGGTAAGCTTCAATGCAATGACTAATTGACATCAAAATGAATATGTGATATTATCATATCGAATATTTTAGATATGAGGTGATGATATTGCCGAAATATTTCGAAAACGTCAATATTTTTATGGCTTTTTGTGATGAAACGCGACTGAAGGTACTGGAGTTACTGCGAAGTGGTGAAAAGTGCGCAGGCGTTTTGTTGGAACAAGTCAAAGTCGGGCAGTCGACCCTTTCTCATCACATGAAAATCCTTGTGAAAAGCGGCATAGTAACGGCAAGAAAGGCGGGTAAATGGACATATTATTCGATCTGTGAAAGCGGCAGACAATATGCCGCAGATCTATTGAAGAAGCTTACGAATCTTACGGAAAACGAGACTGGTAAAACGAAAAAATACATATAGAGATATTAAGATAAAGAGGAGGGTGTATAACATGAATTCATTCAAAATTTTCATTGACTCAAACTGTGACTTGCCGCCTGAATATATCGTAGAACATGATATTGAAATAATACCTATCCCGTTTGATTTAGACGGTGTGGCGCATGACACAGGGGATTGGCAGAAAATATCCGGCAAGGAATACTATGACGCGTTACGCAGCGGCAGCATTGCAAGGACATCGCAAATCAATATTGAGTCATTTGTCAGGGTTTTTACAGAGTATGCCAAACAGGGTATAGATTTGTTGTTCCTTATTTTGAGCGGCAAACTTTCGAATACATATCAAAACTCGATGATTGCGTTAAAAGAAGTGAAAGAAGTATATCCTGACTGTAATATATATCCTATTGATAGTATAAACGCTACAACGGGTCATGGATTGCTGACAATGTTAGTCGTCAAAAAACGTGAAGAAGGTTTGTCGGTACAGGAAACGGCGGCTTGGCTCGAAAAGAAAAAGCATAGCTGCTTGGGATTCTTTACAGTTGATGACTTAATGTATCTGCACAGAGGGGGACGATTAAGCAAGTTTTCGGCTATTGCAGGCTCTGTGCTGGGGTTTAAACCCGTATTGAACTTTGCGCCTGATGGATCACTCTGTCTAAAAGATAAAGTGCGCGGGCGGGAAGCTGCGATGAAGCTGATGATTAGTCAATCGAAACGGTGTATTGATCCCGCGACCACACTTGACACAGTTTTGATAACGCATACCGACTGCGCAGATGATGCCGAAATATTCGCCGAAATGATCAAGTCCGCTATTGATGTTCGTCAGGTGATCATAATGATGATGGGACCTGTCATCGGTGCACATCTTGGTCCGGGTGCAGTTACGATTGTGTTTGAAGCCGATATGACACGCGAGGAATATGAAAGCAAGTATTACAAAGAAACAGACTAAACAAACCGATATACTAAATATCAGCTATTATTGCAGAGCTGGATCCAAAAAGTGACCAAACCCTAAAACGTTTAATCTTTTCAACGATATTTGTATTATATATTTCTTTAAAAGACAAAAAACAGTGAAAATATCTGACATATTTTAACGATCTTTATTGCGGAAACCCCCAAACTACGGGGGTTTTTCGTTATTTTTGTCTATTTGCTCAACTTAAACCAGATATTTTTACCAAAAATAGTTGACTTTAAAGTCACTGTATGCCTCATAATTTTTATAATTGGAAGATGCAGACGTATGTTTTGTGTATTTCGGACAGAGATATTCCGAGGCTGAATAAAAGTGAGGAACAAGAGAATGAAGAATAAAACAGGAAAAATCCTAGCAGTGCTTTTAATAGTGATAATGGCTTTTAGTATGCCCGGCATGATTTTGGCGCAGGATGAGTTTTTGTTTAAATCCGATGACGAAATACATTTCACCGAGCCGGCAAAATCGGAGTCTCAAGCAACAGAGGAGGCGATTGAGCCGGAATCTGATACGGCACAGCAGACTGTATCCAAGGGATTAGAAGAGGAACAGGAGGCTGACTCAGAACAGCAGCAAACCTCAAACAACAGCATAAGCGGCATGCTTTGGCTCGATTTAAACGACGACGGTATTCGTGATGCCGACGAACCGGCTATCGCAAACTATCCGATCTATTTGTGTGAGTCCGGCAACACGGCTGATGTTATTAAAATAGCTTATACAGATGCCAACGGAGACTATTCGTTTGAGAATTTGACGCCCGGAAAATATATTGTGCGCATAAATTCCGCCGAACTCGGGCCCGACAAGTATCTGCTTCCCCTGATTTATCAGGTGAACGGCAATAAATTCAAAGTCAATACAGAGACATGGCTGAGTGCCGGCAGCGATCCGATCGAGCTCGGCGAGGGCACGGTTGTCAAAAAAATCGACGCGGGCATGCGGAACCCAATGGGTATTCAGCCGCTTTCGGCAAGCGATGAAGACTCGCTTCGCGCGGCGGTGAGCGGCGCGGAAGCGGGCGATGTAATAGCATTGCTCAACGACATAACACTGACAGGCAGTCCACTGAATATTCCCGCCGGCAAGGTCATTACGCTGACCGGTGGCAAAACCCTTACCGGAGCAAGCGGTCAGGCCGTCATTGCCGTATCGGGAGGCCTGACGCTTGCCGATATCACGCTTACTCACACAGCCGGGCAAACCGGCCGCGGCGTCACAGTCATTTCAGGCGGCAAGCTTACAATGGAAGCCGGCGCGGCGATTGCGGGCAACACAGCTTCTTCCGGCGGAGGCGTATATTCAGACGGTGCCTTAACAATGAATGGCGGCGATATTTTGGGTAACACAGCCGACTTGGGCAGCGGCGTGTACGTAAACAGCGGCACCTTCACTATGAACGGCGGTGAGATTTCCGGCAACACGGCCGGAAACAACGGCGGCGTATACATAGCCGCCAACGGTATCTTTACGATGAAAAGCGGCAATATAGCCGGGAACAAGGCCAACGGAAGCAGCTCTACCAGCGGCGGTGGAGGCGTTTATAATGGCGGTGCCTTTACGATGGAAGGCGGCAAGATTTCGGGCAACACGGCGATCCGCGGTGGAGTGTATAACAGCGGCATTTTTACAATGAAGAGAGGTGAGATATCGGACAACACATCAACTTCGACCACATCGGGCGGCGCAGGAGTGTATGTAGCCGCCAGCGGAACATTCACAATGGAAGGCGGCAAGATTTTGGTCAACACAGCCGTCAACGGCGGAGGCGGTGTGTACAGCAGCGGCATTTTCACAATGAAGAGCGGCGAGATCTCGGGCAACACAGCCACCTCGAGCACTTCAAGCGGCGGCGGGATATATATAGCCGCCAACGGTACATTCACGATGTTGAACGGCGAGATTTCGGGCAACACGGCATATAATGGCGGAGGCGTATATCTATCTGGATCCAACAGCAAATTCACAATGGAATATGGCGAGGTTTCGGGAAATACGGCCGGCAACAGCGGCGGAGGGGTGTACGCGGCCACCGGCAGCAACTTTACGTTGGTAGATGGAAGTGTCAAGGGCAATAGGGGCAACGGAAGCAGCTCTACCAGTGGTGGCGGAGGCGTATATACCGGCGCTTCGTTTATCATGAAAGGCGGCGAGATTTCTAGTAACACGGCAATTCGTGGCGGCGTATACATATCCACTAACGGCATCTTCACGATGGAGGGCGGAAAGATTTCGTATAACACGGCTACTTCCAACGGCGGGGGAGTATATGACGCCGGTGCCTTCACGATGAAAGGCGGCAGTATAAGCGGTAACAATGCCAACGGCAGCAGTACTACCAGCGGCGGCGGAGGTCTATACGTGGCCACAAACGGAGCCTCTACAATGGAGGCCGGCGAGATTTCGAACAACACTGCTGTCTTCAATGGCGGCGGCGTACATGATAGCGGCGCTTTTGTGATGAAGGGCGGCAGCATAACCGGCAACAAATCCAGCGGAAACGGGGGCGGCATATACCATAACAATACGCAAACTCTTGACGTGAGTGGCGGCGCGATTATAAATAATACGGCGGCAGGGAATGGCGGCGGTATTTACATCACGGACATTACCAGGCTGACGGCCGACAACATGAGATTCAGCGGTAACAAAGCTCAAAGAGCATATTATATAAAACCGACCGACATAGCAGCGCACGACGTAAGAATTACAAATCTTATATCGTTGAGCTTCCCGTTCGGCATCAATGACCCGATCTATAAATACGCCTACAACAACTACGACATCAACTACTCAGGCATAAGTATTTATACGGTGACGTTCGAGGCAAACGGCGGCACCCCGGAGCCCGGCGTTCAATATATAGTCAGCGGAAGCGCGACGCAACCTCCGGACATGACTAATAAAAACGAAAAATTCAGCGGCTGGTTTCTGGACAACGAAACTTTTGAGCGACCATACAGCTTCTCGGCGCCTGTGACAGAGGATATCACGTTGTACGCTAAATGGATACAGCTTGTTCCTGTCGAGTATACAGTTACATATTATTATAATGGTATACTTGATCAGTCCAAGACGTATACAGTTTCAACAAATTATGTCAATGACATAATCACGAGCGGCGATTATATTGACAAGTCGGGATCGGATTACGAGTTCGACAGCGACAACTGTCCATTTACGCTGACATCCGACGCGGAAAGCAACACGATTGAAGTGCGCTATGTGGCAAAAAAAGATATAAGTTTTGCTGTGGCTTATACAGTGGAGTACTACTATGACAACGTGTTGGATACAAGCAAGACATACAATGGTGCAGGCGAAGTCGGCGATAATATTTTAACCTATCCAGACAAAGCTAAAACAGGCTACAAGTTCGAATATGTGGATGGTTTACCGATCACGCTCGACGAAAATCCTGAAAATAATGTAATCAGGGTATATTATGTCAAGACGAATGTGCCAGACATACCGAGAACCGGCGACAGCGATGCATGGATATGGGCCGGCCTGATACTGTTCGGTATCGTATCTTTTGTTCTCGCGTTACGTAAAAGAATCGTAATTCCTAATTGCCATTCTTAATTCTTTAGATGTATTTGCAATTCACCGATCAGCATAAACGGAGTTATAGGTTTATTTATGTAGCAATGAAGCCAGCGCTTTTTAGGCGCTGGCTTAGAACTTTTTTGAATTATACAGTGCTTAAGTTACAATAGATTAGGTTGTTGAAGTCTACAGGTTTTAGTAAAAAAATGGTATAAAAGCGATTGTTGCTAAATAAACTTGTATTATAAAAGCCTGTCACTTTCGACAGGCTTTTATAGTCGGCACGCCTTATTATCCGTGCTTCATCTTCTGATATTCGGACGGCGTTTTGCCTTCTAGTTTATAGAAGACTTTTGAAAAATATTTTGCGCTGTAATATCCCACATGTTCGGCGACATCCTTGATAGCAACGTGGGGGTTGCTCAATAAGACTTTTGCTTTCTCGATCCGCACCTCGCTGATATAGTCTATCAGTTTGATATCTGTTTGAATGCGGAACAGTCTGCTTAGATAATTGGGCGTGATATTCAGGTGTGCGGCTATGGAATCGACGCCGATATCGTCTTTATAATTATTGTGCACATAGGCCTTTACTTTGGATATAATATCGACGGCAAGCGCGCGGTCGTCGTTGCTGCCCGTCATTTCCTGAATTTGCTGAGCGATGCTGTGCGAAGACGAGACGTCGAAATCACGATCGGTGATAGCTTTCAAATAGTCCTGCACCAACTGGCCGCTGTCCTTCCACTTGTTGACCGCCGCCATCACCTCGGCAATTTCTTTTATGCCGACCGGTTTTACAAGATAATCGGATATATCGAGCTTGACCGCCTGCTGAGCATACTCAAACTGCGAATGGCCCGTCAGCACAAACCATCGTGTCGCAGGGCTGATTTCTTTCGCCGCTTTAATTGCGTCGAGCCCGTTTAACAGCGGCATCTGGATATCCACAAACGCGAGGTCGGGACCCAAACTTATTTTGTCGAGGAGTTCATGCCCGTTTGCAGCCTCGATGTAGGTATGGCGGGACGGTTCGAGTTCCTCGAGCATACTTCTGAGACCGATGC
>Ga0209737_10002313_pt1 | contig 13363 bp, 13 predicted proteins | sample TergutCu122P3_FD_187284 | JGI IMG/M metagenome (GOLD analysis project Ga0209737, IMG submission 187284) | Cubitermes ugandensis P3 segment gut microbial communities from Kakamega Forest, Kenya - Cu122 P3 (SPAdes) (version 2) | ecosystem: Host-associated > Arthropoda: Insects > Digestive system... | reverse complement strand
TATGTCGCAAATTTGAAAAAAGTGAGAGTTAAGCCTTTCCATTCAGTAACCTCATTTACTCGTCTATTCTAATGGATTTAACGCCTCGGGCTAAGGCGGTTATGCCTGTTCTTGCGATTTCAAGAACGCCAAAGGTTTTCATCAAATTTAGAAAGGCGTCAATTTTGTCAGGTCGGCCGGTGATTTCTACGGTTAGGCTATCTGTTGAAATGTCAATTATTCTGCCACGGAAAACGTTAACAAAGTTGACTACGTCAGAGCGCTTTTTTGAATCGGTAATTTCAACTTTGATAAGGGCTAACTCGCGCATAACAAAGTTGCCCTGTTCAAGTTCTTCAACTTTTATGACGTCAATTTGTTTGGCAACTTGTTTAACCACTTGGTCAAGGGTTTTTTCGTCTGCATTTACTGTAATGGTCATACGAGCAACGTCTTTTTGTTGTGTAACACCTACAGTTATGCTTTCAATGTTAAAGTTTCGTCGTCTAAACAGATTAGCTATAGAGTGCAGTACACCTGGTTTATTTTCAACTATAACTGATATGATTTTAGTTGTTCCAGATTCCATTAATAGTCACCTCTCTGTTGGGGTAATCCATAGCCTGGAGGTACAAAAGGAACCACATCGGTTTCTAAGCCAATAGGCACATCAATTACCGTTGTAACTTTACTATTTAACGCGGTTTTAACAGCGTTTTTAAACTCGTCAATTGAAGCAGCACGGATGCCTTGTGCCCCATATGCTTCAGCTAATTTTACAAAGTCAGGGGTTTTACCCAAGTTAACAGCTTTGTAACGTCGGTCATAGAGTGTTCTTTGCCATTGAGCAACCATACCTAAGACACTATTGTTTAAGACCATAACAATTACAGGGATGTCTTCCATGATGCTACAAGCTAATTCTTGCTCAGACATTATAAAGCTACCATCACCTGCGATGTCAATAACTATACGGTCAGGGCAGGCAACTTTGGCGCCTATGGCGGCGGGAAAACCAAAGCCCATGGTTCCAAGACCGCCGGAGCTGATGAATGTTCGGGGTTGTAGGGCTTGCATGTATAGAGCTGACCACATCTGATTTTGTCCAACTTCTGTTGTAATTATACCATTTTGTGGCAATAGTTTACGTAGTTCCGATAGTAACACTTTTGGAGTCATATCACTTGAGTTTTCTTTTAACAAGGGACTTAGTTGTTCTTTAGCTTCTTTGACACGATTTGTCCAAGCTTTTCCTTCGCCCTTCTGTAGTTTCTCCGAAGTGGCAGATAGTAACATTTTTAATGAAACCTTGGCGTCAGCGATAATGGCTAAGTCTACTTCTATGTTTTTGTTGATTTCTGCTGCGTCGATGTCAATTTGGATTTTTTTAGCGTCTTTTGCAAATGAGTCTAAATTAGTTGTTGCCCGGTCAGAGAAACGAGTACCAATGGCTAATAAAACATCAGCTTCACCAATTATTCGGTTAGCAGCAGGATTGCCATGCATACCTATACTGCCTAAAGATAAGGGGTGGTTTTCAGGAAAAGCCCCCTTACCCATGAAAGTAGTTACAACAGGAGCCATTAACAAGTCTGACATTTGGACAATCTCATCAGATGCACCCGCTAATATGACGCCTCCGCCGATTAGCAGTATGGGACGTTCAGCTTTTGTCAAGAGTTCAGCTGCTTGACTAATTTTATCAGGATTTGGAGGTTGGGGTAGTCTTAGACTTCTAATGTCAGGTTTGTTTGGGAATTCGACTTCAGCTATGGTTGATTGCACATTTTTTGGCAGATCAATTAAAACTGGACCTGGTCTGCCAGTGGTTGCAATGTGAAATGCGTTTGTAACCATTTGGGGAATTTCCATAACTGTTTGAGGTTGATAATTGTATTTGGTAATTGCAGTGGTTATGCCTAAAATATCTGCTTCTTGAAAAGCATCTCTACCAATCATATAGCTAGAATTGGCACCACATGTTGGAATTTGGCCTGTCAAAGCAATTATTGGACTAGAGTCCATGTAAGCGTTTGCTATACCTGTTACCAGATTTGTAGCTCCTGGACCACTAGTTGCCATACATACACCCACACGCCCACTGGCTCTTGCATAGCCCTCAGCTTCATGTGCAGCACATTGTTCATGTCGTGCTAGTATGTGCCGAATTTTTTTATTATCACAGAGGGCATCATATACTGGAAGGATGGCTCCGCCTAAAATTCCAAATATTGTATCAACATTTTGTCGTTCAAGAGATTCTAAAAGTGCTTGTGCACCAGACATTTTTGGCATTTCAATTTGGTCTCCTATCGTTTAAATTGACGTTTAGACTATTGACTATATAAAAATCATTTGAGAAACATAGAATATGTTTAGGGCTTACACTGGGAAAACTAGAGAATAAATACCCGACGATCCCAGCTATTGAGGTGACAATCCCTCATGTTCATGCCTCTTTAAGTCTAATCAATAGTTATACAGCTTTTTCAAATAAAAACTTATCTGTACGGATAACGTTTTTGAGTTTTCCACAAAAATAATAAAGCACATTATAAATGTGCCCTATCGCCACAATTCATACATTACATTATGGACAGTGTGCTGCTCCTGCAGAATACGCTTTAACTATACAAAAGGGTAAAATGGTTATTTGTGTTAGGCAAGTTTTTTTGTGCTATTATTGTTATTAGGGTTGTTTCCGTTACGGTAGTCAGTTGTCAGTACATTCATGGCACTTATGACAGCTTCTATACTGGCTTTAACTATGTCTTCGCGTACACCCATGGCTGTGACAATACGGGTTCCTTTGCGCATATTTACCATTACCTCAACCATGGCATCTGTTCCACCTGTTATGGCCTTGACATTGTACTGTTCTAATTCTATAACTTCGGTTTCTTTTATAGCATCTTTTACCGCATTTATAGCCGCATCAACTGGTCCAACGCCAACTGCGGTGCCACAGACATCTTTGCCGTTTACGCATAAGTGCACGGAAGCTGTTGCAGACACTTTATCTCCACCAACAAAGGTCATTTCTTGTAGTTCAATGGATTTAACGCCGGCAAGACCCATGACGTTTTCAGCTATAGCCAGTACATCAGCGTCTAAAATTTCTTTGCCTTTATCGCCTAATTCTTTTATACGTTGGAAAATTTCTCTGAATTGCTCCTCTGATGGATTTATCCCCATACAGTCAAGATCAGCCTTAATTGCGTGTGAACCTGAATGTTTACCTTGCGCTATGCGTCGATTACGACCTACCAATTCAGGGGGAAAGGGTTCATATGTTAAAGGGTTCGCAAGCATACCCTGTGTATGAATACCTGATTCATGTTTAAACGCGTTTTCACCAACTATTGCCTTGTTAGGCTGGGTATAGACACCTGTTAAACGAGAAACTAACTGTGAGGTGTTGTAGAGAAGCTCAGTTTTAATCCGTAATTGCTGTTTGTATAAGGAGTGCAGAGTTACAGCTATTTCCTCAATTGCAGCGTTGCCTGCACGTTCACCTAATCCATTAATTGTCCCATGCGCCACTTGAGCACCGGCTCCAAGTCCAGCTATGGTGTTAGCTACGGCCATGCCAAAGTCATTATGGCAGTGTACGCCTACAGGAACTTTAATTGTTGTGGTTAAATTTGTAAAGAACTCATATGTGCGATCAGGGGTTAAAATTCCTACGGTATCACAGGGAGTTACGCGGTCTACGCCACAGTTTTCGGCGGTTTGAAAAACTTTAAGCAGATAGTTAAAATCTGATCTTGTTGCATCTTCAGCAAGTAGGTCAACTTTTAAACCGTGTGCTTTAGCATATGTTATACATTCTTCAGTTGTTTTTAAGACTTGATCCCGTGTTTTATGTAATTTTTGTTCTATATGTAAATCAGATGTTGGGATAATCATACACATGGTCTGGGCATCACTTTTTATAACGGCGTCTATGTCATTTTTAGTGCCTCTTCCAGCACTTGCCACTTCAGCATTTAGACCCTGTTTAGCTATTAAACGGACAGCTTCAAGTTCTCCCTCAGAAACAGCTGCAAACCCCGCTTCAATAATGTCAATGCCAAGTTCATCAAGACGTTGAGCTATACGTAATTTATTTTCAGGTATAAGAGATACTCCTGGCGTTTGTTCACCATCACGTAGAGTAGTGTCTAAAAAGTTTAGACGCTTAGCGAAGCGGTTGAATAAAGCAATACCCCATTTGAAATCACTCTTTAGAGTGACTGTAAACACAGAATATAAGAATTATGGTAAACCATTAAAGCAACACAAAACACATACACGCCCAAAATTATCATAAAAATGTGGGAAATCAATGAGAATATGAGAAGTAGTGCCAGCTTTCCCGATTTCACGCGGCCGAAGACCGCACTACAGTTGGGAACGGAACACGGTTTAACTTCTGAGTTCGGAACGGGATCAGGTGGAACCCGTGCCCTCTGGCCGGCATCTATACAGAGCATCTCACAGACTCTTATATACTTTGGGCATCGAGTTACAAAATACATATACCAAACAGATTAACACAAATTTTTATGCAAAATAAAGTCTGTTTAATGTTAACTAAAGTGTTGGATGTAAAAAATTAAGCAGGTTAATCGTTAAAAACATGTCTATCCAGTTAAGAAGAGTTTTTAGACTTTGTTATATGTATTGGACCTTGCTGTTTTTGATGTAGCGAAAAGGTGAAATGTTACAATGTGGTAGTTAACTTAGGATGTTTGAAAAATGAGCAGCAATATTGATATGGTTACTATCGATTTGAATGGTGAAAAAATGAATTTCCTTTTAGGTAAAAAAGACTTTAAAACTGGTAGCAGAGGTTACCATGCGCAGGGTAAAATGATGTCAGGGGGTAAAAACTATCAGGTAAACATACTTGTAGTTGAAATTGGTTCCAAACCTAAAGAAAAAGTGTAAACTTTTTCTTAGAGTGTAGTATTTTTGGGTTTAGGCACTGATTTTTGGGGGCGGCTTAACGCGTCGTCCCATTTTAATGCGTAAGGCAATGCGGTAGAGTTTACGCAAGGCTTTTACAAGTTGTTCAATATCTGCAATAGAGGAATAGATTAATGGTATTTGATCATATTTGGCAAGGTTTATAGTTTCTTCATCGGGTTGGTTTTTGTGGAAAATTACTACACTGGGTTTAAGACTGCAAACATGGACAATCATCATAGGTAAAACGCAGGTGTCTGTGTTGGTGAAAATGAGTACTCGTTCGCTAGTGGCACCGAAAAGTTGTGTGTATTCTGATCCAGAGAGGGCTTCGATAGCGTATTTGCTATCAATTATCGTGTAGCCGTTAATTTCTTTGTTTATGCCTTCTTCAAATGCGATGATTTCACCATTAATTGCTCTACGTAGGTATTCTACGCGCACAGGGATGGGAAATTCTCGCATGTCAATAATAGCTACGCTTGGTGAGCTAGTAAGTTTAGCGAATTCTCGTATGAACCGACTGCCTCGTGACTCATCAATTTGTAATAAGGCTAAAACGAAGCGCCGGATGAATTTAGCCCCCGGATTTTTTCTACGTCCGCTCTCATAGTCACTTATAACTGACGAAGATAAACGCATATTCTCAGAGAGGCTGAGTTGAGATACCGCAAAGAGTTCACGCCATTTTCGCATAGTTATCCCAGGCTTGCCGGAAAGAATAATTTCACCAGCGATTCTTCTTGCCAGAACTTCACGTGTACTATGAGAGACAGCCATAAATCATACCGTTTTATTTCTTCTTTTTCTTCAAACAGGTATAAAGCCATAACGTTTAGGGCTTGGGAAATTAGAAAAAGATTTTGTAGTCAAAAGTTCAAAAAACACCGCTATCATGTTGATTGCGTTTATAAGCAAGTTGGACATATCTGACTATAGGGTCTGCTAGAGAAATCTGCAGATCAACAAAGACAATAAGTGAAAACAAATGACAGAAAAACAACAAGACGTTATTTTCGTCGGAAATAAACCTCCAATGAGCTATGTTCTAGCTATCATTACGTCATTCTCTTCTGGAAACATAAAACATATCACTTTAAAAGCGCGAGGCCAAGCAATAACCACTGCTGTTGACGTTGCAGAGATCACCCGAAGTCGCTTTATCAAAGACCTTAAAGTAAGCGAAATTGCCATAGGAACAGCTGACATGCCACCACGTGAAGGCGAGAGCAAGTCCAGAATGGTTTCCACCATAGAGATAACTCTGGTAAAATAAGCAAGAACAAAAAGAGACCCCATTTAAAACAAGAGAGCGTTAATTAACTCTCAACCCTTTTTACATTAAAAAATAAAGCTATTTAATAGAGCCATATATAAAGAGAAGCTATTTTTGGAGAAAGCGCAAGTATGATAAATTTTATATTGTACCAAGAACAGTGCAATAATGAAAAGTGCAAACAATAGTGTTGCATGTAATAATGATAATAGAAGGAGTTGAAAGTAGTGTCAGAAAAAGAAATGCATAAGGCGACGTGTTCTGAATGTGGTCAAGAATGTGACGTTCCATTCGTACCAGATCCAAACAGACCAGTGTACTGCCGTGAATGTTGGGCAAAGAAAAGACCAGCAAGACCACGCAGATACTAAGCACAAAAATTTTTAGTTTCCTAAATCCAATTTATTCTTTATTTTTTATCAGGTGTAGTTGCATAAATATGTATGTGTAGTTATGTTTGTGGAGAAGTTGGCATGAAATTTTAGATTCTAACAAAAAATGAGCCAGCTAAAAACACGTTTTCGTTGAGAGCTAAATACATACTATTTTTTAATGTTTGAACCAAACGGTTTTTTTAGCAGTACACTATGTGAGAGTGTGCAAAAATTAAAATATAACTGGAAACAATTGTTTTCAGCACAGAAAAAGGGCCGATAGTTCAGCTGGTATGAACGCTTGACTTGCACTCAAGAGGTCGGGGGTTCAAATCCCCCTCGGTCCACCAGTTCTAGCTTTCTTTTACATCATTTTTTCAGATAAAGTTTCAGACGTGTTGTTGGTGTGTCATAATTGTCTATTTTTTACCGCTATGTTTTTTGGTCTTATTGTTAATTAAAATGGGAAGTAAATGAATTGGAGTGTATAGTGATGAAATTAGAAAATAAAATTGCATTAGTTACAGGGGCAAGTTCAGGTATGGGTAGAGCTATATCTTTGCTTTTTGCTAAAGAGGGGGCGATAGTTATTGCAGTTGCAAGGCGTTTGGAACGTCTCGTTGAGCTTGAGGCTTTGTCTGCAGAATTGGCGGGTAAAATTGTTATTCGAAAGGGCGATGTATCTGATGAGATGGCTATGAACAGACTTGTGGATGATATAGTTACCGAATTTGGTTCATTGGATATTTTGGTTAATAATGCAGGCATTATGGATGAGATGATGCCTGCTGCCGAGGTAACAAATGAGCTCTGGGATCAGGTTATGAGTGTTAATCTTAAAGCACCCTTTAATTTAATTCGAAAAAGTTTGCCTATTATGATTAATAAGGGTGCAGGCATTATTGTGAACATTGCTTCTCTTAGTGGCCTTTATGGTTCACGTGCAGGTGCAGCATACACTGCCTCCAAGTTTGCTATTGTTGGTCTGACAAAAAATGTTGGTTTTATGTACGCGCCAAAGGGTATTCGTTGCAATGCTATCTGTCCGGGTGCTGTAGATACCGAGATTTCTGTTGGTATAAAGAATCCAAGTATGTTTGGTCTTTCCCGTGTAATGACAGGTATGGGTGCAAATCCACGTCAGGGTTCTGCGGAAGAAATAGCAAAAGTAGCACTCTTCCTTGCCTCTGATGATTCAAGCCTTGTTAACGGTGCCACTTTAACAGTTGACAGTGGTTGGAGTGCATATTAATGTGCACCCCATTCAACTATATTTTGCGTTGCATTTACAACTGAGTCTAAACATTTGCTGTGTGTATTTAGCTCAGTATAAGTCTTATCAGGTATGTATTTAGTTCTTAAAGAAAACGTGTTTTTAGCTGGCTCATTTTTTGTTAGAATCTAAAATTTCATGCCAACTTCTCCACAAACATAACTACACATACATATTTATGCAACTACACCTGATAAAAAAGCTATAAAAACACGCAAACCAAATATATACATGTTAAGTAATGTGCAGGTTTTATAAAACTGCTTTATTGCTTTATTGCTTTATTGCTTTATAATGGCTTCTGTAGCAAAAAGAGGTAAAAAATAAGGTGATACATCTGAAAGCTATTGCTTAAATCACAGATAGGGTTCAACAATTTTTACGCTCTACTATATGGTTATAGTTACTCTTTTTTGAGTTAGGTAAAAACGGTTGTAGTTATCACCCTAACTGTTGTTAGTCAAAAGTACAGCAGCTGTTATATATGAAAATATTAATGGGCAAGTTCATAGCCCATAAATTTGTTGTTAATGGATATAGTTTAATGTTTTATTCTGATCTTCATGTATCTGTTTCATAGCCTCATATTGGGCTTCAACTAAGATTTTAAGTGCGTCGATGTTCTTTTTTACATCTTCTAGCTCGCTATTTTTTTGTGTTTCCCCGGTCTTTAATAGTTGTTTATTTATGTTACCTATGGATACTTCTAGCACTTTTACTTTAAATGCAAAAATTTGAAGAGCGTAAAGTAAACTTAGTTGAGAGGATAAACGATCAATTCGATCTAATTCTAAATTTCTAGATATGAATATTTTAATTTTTTGTTCTTGCGTGGTTGTTGGTGCCTGCAAAACCTGTGCATACGTTGCTGCTTTTTTGTTTGCTGTCATTTTAGTTTCTTCAAGCAAATTTTGTAATCTTTTAGTAGTTTTATCTAACATTTCCAGGACTTCGTCCAATCTAAGCTCCCCTCAAATAGCCTAATTATTTTAGGCAACAAGCAGATGCTCTTATTTAAAGTAGCTGAGTGCCCAAACCCAAAAAGCCAAACAGCGTACCCCTTACAAGTATAGGCAACCTCCGAAAACTCATGTTTTACGCTTCAACTGATAAAAACAAAATAACCCCATAGCCACCCCATACAAATTTCCATACCTTACTTTTACTACACACTACACTTACTAGTAAGAGGTTTCCAAAGACTACCTCTAAACTACTTCTAACCTTAACTTTGTAACTGTTTTGATAGAATCATTGCTATAGTGGTGCTTTTCCAACTCTGCGAATTAACAACTTAGCTACTCCAAATATAGCTAAGTCCAGTAGAAGCCAAACAATAATGTTGTCAATTACACGTACGAAAGCTAAAATTGTGACAAGTACCAAAAGCATAATTGCTACTGCACCAATTAGTTTCTTTTGTTTTTGAGCTTTCTCAGGATTATAAGTCACTTTAGGCATATTTATCCGCTTATCCAATGTCTTTACCTGTTAAAAAGAATTTTCAATTCTCCACATTAACCGCTATTTTTTAAAGAAAAAACACATATACAACTAATTTGTCCTATTGCTCTACTATAGCCTATCTGATTAATTTAACAATAGAGTCATTTTTGTAACTATTCTACCATTGTCAATATGGACTTGATTGCTTATTAAAAACCGAGTTGTATTGTTGATTGCTTTGTTTTTATTGTGTTTTAACTGATGATTTTTGTTTTGCTTTTGATGATGGTTTTTGATAGTTCTAAGCTGATTGTCGTGATCTGATGCTGTTGGGTTGCTCGGGGAGGCGTTGCCGATACAGCCGCTTAATAAAACGCGAAAATTAACCGATAAAAACAGTTTTACTATGGATAGCACCTAATTTTCGGAGAATATCCTCTAAACGGCGTGAACGATTTATAAGCTGCTTGGAACGCGACAATGGAAAAACGGCAATTTTAGCCCACCTCACTTTTAGCGGCAGCGCTCGATTTTTGATTTTTCTAATGTAATATTCATCATGATAATCTTTTCTACTCTTAATGACATTAAAAACAGGTTCAAACACGATGGATATGCATCAATATGATTCCACAGATTACCCTCGTCATTAAGCAACAGAGGCAATCAAAGTATATACATGTGCTGTAAATGTAAAATCAAGTTGCTATAAAAGTCGTGACGCTTTAGCCCCTATGCAAGCGTCTACATAGAACACAATAGATTATTGCTTGTCCAATGAGCGCGTCTTATTTAACATCCAAAACGAGTAGACCTATTTTTCTTTTTTGAACGTAACTACAAATTGAGCAAGTCCAACCGTCGAAACAGAATGTGTGACAAGTTCCCAACCCTCTGCGGCACGTTTGTTGATTAACTCATCAAGAATAGACGCATCTTTTTCGTTGAGGTTTTTGGATACAATACCAGTTGTTTTAGTTGCCGTAACAACGTCGCTTTTATACTCAAACATTAACATTCACCTTACGCTAAAAAGGCTCATATACCTAAAATAGCTTTGCCCCACAACCAATAGACAATACAAACTATCCTTATCATAACACACTGCTACATCGTATTATGCTCAAAAAGTACCATAAACGAAATACATATACCCATGTTTACATTTGTAAATAATGTTGGAGTACATAAAAAATGAATAACAAAGTCAGAACCGCATTAGCCATTATACTTCTATTAACACTCATCATCAGTTTCTTTGCAGCATTATTACCCATATTAATCGGCTAAAAACAAGTTCTCACTTGTTTTGATTGTTCCACAACGTGAGATCATCCTCCGCTTCTACAGCAACTACTTTCATAGAAGCGCAGGGAAAGTATTACACTGTAACCTCTGAAAATCTATTTTATTGCATGTCGTATAGCATGGTAAATTTGAAACCACACCATGACAAATATGTAAACAATTAGATGTTACAACGTAGAGCAAAGTTTAGCAGATGTATGTGGGTTGAATTTGGGAAAAGTGTCTTATATTATGTTGTGTTATAATTGTTTGTGGGAGGATGTGTTCATGTTTTTCCTTCTCCTAGCATATCCAAACCTTTATCCTCCCACCTTATAATTACAGCATATAATTGGACTTTTGTCATAACTACTACTTTCAACAAGCAAATGAAAAATACACGCTAAATTTGGTATAAATATTGGTTAAATTTGGGAAAAACCGTTTATGTATTAACTCGGTTAGTTGCTTGTGGGAGGACTATTTCCCTTTTTTCATCTCCACCTCCTTATTTTCTTTTTCCTCCCACACTGTTCTGCTCTACCTATAAGATGTGATATGACGCGCTTAGCACTTTACTGTTATTGTAGTTTCAACTAAAGGATGATCTTGTACTATTAGAAATACATCAATTATTATGCCTACAAGTTCTGGCTAAATCCAAATTAATAGTCTTCCCAAAAATAACACATGATATGGCTAGTATGGGTTTAGAGCCGTTTAGCCCAATTTTTTCAAACGGACTCGATTATGTTGCTCATCTAGGTTCACTATTATTAACGTGATGTATTAAACTATAAACATATGTTGGGTGCAACCTTTCAGCTCATTAACACCCAACTAAATTAAATACACTGGTTATTTTTAATACATTATAGTTAGGTCTTTTTGGTAGGGTAAACCTGCTCGTGCGCCAGTTCTTGTGATGCTTTTGGAAGCTACAAAATTGCCTAATCGCCCGCATTCATAAAGGTTGTTTTTTTTGTTTATCAGTCCATAAAGAAAGCCAGCGTTGAAAGCATCTCCTGCACCTGTGGTGTCTACTGTCTTTACTGGGAAAGCATCTACTGTGACTCGTTCTTGCCCATCTGTTATATAACAGCCTTTTACACCAAGCTTAACAACAACTATTTGAACTCCCATTTCTAAAATAATGTCTGCTCCTTTTCGGTAGTCTGCCTCGCCTGTTATCTGTTTAAGCTCTATGGCGTTAGGCATAAACACATGGGCACTTCTGATGAGTGGTTCTATGGCTGTAAACCCTCTCTGAGCATAAAGCGCGCCTGGATCAAAACTTAGTTTAATTGACTTAGGTAACATTCCAGCTATCTTTTTTTGAGCCCGAAAGGGTTTTTCACCAACAAATGAGGACATGTGTAAAAAATTTGTCTGAGCTATATATTCTAGATTAATTTCTCTAGATTCAAGAGTATCGTTTTCACCTGGATTAATATATAATGCTCTTGCACCTTTTTTATCTACAAATCCTAAAGCTGCTCCGCTTTTGCCTTTTTTTGCATGAATGATGCCCTTAACATCTACCCCTTCCTTTATGAAAGCATCAATTTGCAGTTTACCCTCACTATCATTGGCTATTTTTCCGATAAATCCAACTTTACGATCAAGACGTGCTAAGCCTACAATGGTGTTTGCTGCTGAGCCTCCACAGGACTCTGTATAGTTTTCAATGAAGCTTTCTTCTTCTGGCCCTGCAATACGCTCAACTTTTAGCAGTGTATCAACGTTTAAGGCACCAAAACCGATAACATCAAATTTACTCATTTATGTTCAACTCGCTGAAGGGAATCTTGTATTGCCCTAGTTTGCCCCCATAATTGCCAGCTGAAATCCGTGTAACTCCTTCAATAGATAGAACTGCTTCAATGCCTGCTTTGAGAGCTTTTTTAATTACCTCTACATTTATGCCGTCAAAGACTAATTCAGCGATATAGTTTACTCCTTCAGGTACTTGCGATACTTTGCCTAATTTAGTTTTAAGGGATGGACAGTAAATATGGTTTGTTGTGGGGCCAATTTCTGGAAAGTTGGTTTCTGGTTTAGATCCTGCTGAACAAACGTCAAATGAGGTGACAATGCCTGGTATTGTATGCATGGCTTCAAGTGATTTTTTACCTGCCTCCTTTAGAGCCTGTTTGGTCTTACACATCACCCAAAAATTTCCTCCCATAATGCCCCTGGCGTAGCCAATGTAGCGTTCGATTACAAAATCTGGAACCATTAGGGGTACAACAATAACTTCTCTGCCATGGCGTTGTTCTACCCATTCGTAGCCATCTCCACAGTGACCTACACGTTCCATCATGTCCATTTTGCCCTCTGCCTCGGATAGGGCGTCAAAAACTGCGGTGAAGGGTTTAACTAGTATGTCTTGTCTAATTTTAAAGGAAAGTTCTTTTTCAAACTTTTCAAGACACTTCTCTAATCCTTTTTTCTCGTTGAGTTCTCCCCAGAACTGTAAAATAGCTCCTACTCTGCCATCTGGGGTTTCTTTTTCAGTAAGATACCGTTCTACGCCGCCTTCTGTTCTGCCAATTACAACAGATGGTGTTGCTGTTGAATCATTGGCTGCTGCCATTAATGTTTCCATATCATCTGCGGTGACAATTACGCGACTAAAAATTCCAGCAAATGCTTCAACAAAGGTATCATCTATAACTGCTTTTTGTGCCAATTTATCCAAGTCTCCCAATAGCTACGCCGCGAACTTTTCTACGAAACTCGCTACTTTGCGTAACTAACACATTCATATTCTCACTT
>Ga0209737_10002312_pt1 | contig 13365 bp, 21 predicted proteins | sample TergutCu122P3_FD_187284 | JGI IMG/M metagenome (GOLD analysis project Ga0209737, IMG submission 187284) | Cubitermes ugandensis P3 segment gut microbial communities from Kakamega Forest, Kenya - Cu122 P3 (SPAdes) (version 2) | ecosystem: Host-associated > Arthropoda: Insects > Digestive system... | reverse complement strand
GAGCAGTATTCACAAAAACGACTGGGAAATTTCATTTTACAGAACGCAGGCGGGTGCGGAATTAGATTTGGTTTTAGAAAAGCAAAATCACAAAATCGGTGTAGAATTTAAGTCAAATACCGCTCCGAACATAACGCAGGGATTTTGGAATAGTTGCGAAGATTTGCAAATCACAAAAGCGTTTGTCGTCTGCCCGATTGAAGATAACTACCCGTTCAAAAACGGCGTAAATATTTGCGGAGTAAGGCAATTTATTGCGGAGTTGCGAAGTTTTGGTTAAAAAATGGCGGTTATCTTTCGATACCGCCTTTTTCTTACGCTTCGAGTTCTTCCAAATCTGCTAAATCTTGGTATCTGCCGCTGGCTCGTTTGTTTTTGATGAGGTCTTGTTTTGAGATAACATAAACGCTGATTCCGTCAAAATCAACAATTTCTTTGCGTTCAAAGCAGTCGTTTATGTCTATACCGTCGGCAAGTTTCACAAAATCCACTCGATTGGGTGAACTGCCGAATTTTATAATGTCGTCAACCGTTTTGAAACTTTCCATATCAACGGGCGGCGCGCCAAACACCAACAAAGCCCTATGCAGTTTTTCCAGATTTTCATCGTCAATGGCGACAAGGAAATCTATGTCCTTTGTCGCTCGCGGTTCAGCATAAATACCAACCGCCCAGCCACCAATTAAAAGATACTTAACGCCGCTTGTGTTTAAGCAATGTATAAGTTCCTTGAATACTTCCGGAACTCGCCTCTTCACCATAAAAACATTCCCTTAAATAAGTTATTGTCGCCAATTTCTCCGCATACGACGCTTTCGACCAATATTCTCGGTCTTCCTGCTTAAGCCGTTCGTGGTTAGACGGCGCTATTACACTTTTATCTAAAACAAACATAAGACACATTCCTCTTTGACTTTTGGATAAAATACTATTTGCCGAAAAACAAAAAGGCGGCACATCTTTCAACGCCGCCTTTTTTTAATTACTTATCTGAACTTTACTCCCAACCCCGCCATTCCACACCTTTAACTTCTAACCGCGTAAGTCGAACATTCGTTGTTTTTACAGTAGTGTTCGGAGGTTGTATTTGACCGCTGGGCGCAATAGCGGAAAAACTTAACATACTGACTTTACGGACATCAAGTGGATATATATATCTTGGATCGAACCAATCCGGAGCACTTGTGCTTGGTTGCCTAAAATCGCTCATTCTAAATGTTTGCGTGTGCATTCCGGCAGGTAAAGTTACCCGATAACCGGCTCCTTCGCTCTCCGAGGTTCTGTTTCTGCCGGTATAACAATGCTGCTCATAAAACTCGTGCGTATCTCCCAAAACAAGCCGTAAATCTTCGTCCGATTCCCAAGACACAGTTATTTCAAAATCTTCGGTAAGATAATATCCGACTGTTTGACCTGCAAAGAATACATTCATAGATGCGTAAGAGTAATACCCATGCCATTCACCCCAATAAGGAGCTCCAGAAGGAAGCCAGCATGGATGCCATTCCGGATATTGAACATGATTCTTCGTCATCATTTCCCAAGATATGTTTTGGTTGGCTATTGAATGAACCCATACGCTCGCCAATTCCAATTCAGCCGGCTCGTCGAAATCATTGGCTCCTTCTTGTCCAAAATATACCGGAAACCAAGCGCTTTCAATTCCGTGTATCCATGCTCCGGTCAAAAGGTTTATACTATCACCTACAATAATAGTGCCGCCTCTCAATACATATTCAACGTACAAATCCGTTACATCAAGCGACCCAATCATTACATTTCCACCAAGAACGGTATATGTTCCCCATCTGTCTCTGTAACGGAAATTTCGGAAATCAAGCGCTCCCCTAAAACTACCGCTAAAATTCACAATTCCGTTAAGGTGGTATTCCGCATCGTTATCGTTGTAAATAAAAGCCATTCCATAACCGCCACCGAAATGTAAATTACCAATGTTGGAGTAATCAAAATATTCCGACGAATATGTGCCTACTTCCGAATAGCGTCCGCTGTTGTTTTCTTTGAAAGAATATGATGCTTTCTCGATTGCATAGCCGCTTCTTCTACCGTGAGTAAGCCATTCCTGTGCTGTTTGTTGCAGAAATCCTCTTTTTTTACGAATCGAACCATATTGCCAGTCATTTAATTCCGAAAGAGCCACCGCAAAAAAAGTATTTACATTATCGGCATTGACTACATCTCCGCCGCGGTCTGTTAATCTTCCATTTGAAACGACGGGAACCGCAGGCATCACATCTAACTGTATATCGTCTAATCTATCTTCTCCGGAAAACCAACCGAAATCATAGAGCAAATCGGCAGAAAGATGTATATTCCGCCCACCGCTTTCAACGTAAAAACTTCCGCTTGTTATTCTGCCTCTATCCTCGGAATAGACAATATTGTCAAAGACAACTCTTCCTCTGTATCTCCCTTGAAAAGCGATAGCACCGTTGATTCGCAAAACATCATCGTTGCTGCTGCTTTGCCACGACCAACCGAGCGCGCCACCCAAAAACAGATTGTTGCTATTTGAAAAGTCAAATATTTTGTTTGTTCCTGTGGAGTTACAATTCTCGGAGTATCTGTTAGCCGTTTCTTCGTAATTGCACACCTCTTCATACACCCATTCGACTCTTCCCGAAATATCGCCGATGGTTACTCCCGACCCTTTCCACAGGTCTGTTCCCTTGTAATATTCTTCGGGAAGCGAACGATTGTTTCTCCTGTTTGCCATATTAAACATTGCAGAAGAAGTAGTTGCCGATAAATAAACCCTAATGAAATCATTTAGATTTTCCAACGTTACGGCACTATTTTCCATATCGCCGCCTTTGGTAAGTCCTCCACCTCCAATGATTATCGTATCTCTGCCGGTTCCTGTTGTATCTTTACCACCACCGCCTGTCGTGTCTTTTCCGCTACCGAATCTACTGCTTTTGTATTGATAGCAAAATTTGTGAACTAATTCATCTTCAAGGTCTTTTCTAAAAACTACGCCACCGGTATCGTCCAAACCCTCAACAAAAAACTTGCCACTCGTTATTCTGCTTTCAATAATTTCTTCACCTTTTGTTTTTATTGAGTAAACAAGATTGTCAAACACGACTCTTCCCTGCCATTGACCTCTGAAGTTTATCGTTCCTCTGTATGTCTCTGTGAAATGTGTGATTCCACCCTTGTTATGGTCGTCGCCCCAGCGTTTAAGCACACCAACCGCTCCGCCCAAAAACAAGAATTCTATATGTGAGTAATCGAAATATCGGTGTTGATAAGTCGCTGTGGTATAGCCGCTGTCGTTGCCTCTCCAAGCGAAATACAATTCTTCTGTTATTGTAATTCTTCCCGAAATTCCGCCGTTTATAATAGTATCGTGTTTAATGTTGGAAAACCCGCCGGCATTGCGCACACCTCTTTCTTCCGGTGTAAATTCTCCCATCGCTTTGGCAAATGTATCTATAAATTCTCCTAAGTACCTTTCCGTCAAGGGAATATTCGGCAATAACCTAATGATTTCCGCAACTACAGGGTTTTCAAATCCGCCACCGCTCACCTCCGGAATTGGTGGTATAACCCCTTCTCTTTCTACACTACCACTATTACCACTCACACTTTCATTGCTACACCCGGCAGCAAAAAACGACATCATGCCTGCCAAAATAACGGCAATACTCAACATTTTCATAAAACTCTCCTTTTTTTTTGTAAATTACCAACAATTTATGATTTACGAAAAAGAAGAACTTCTGCGGTAAAACCGAAAAGGCTGTTCTGCCGTAATCATAGTTTTTGCAGAAACACAGAATTGCCTATCAAATCGATTTAAGACAGCGCGCATGCAGAACAACCTATAAGGCGGTCTGCGCGCTGTATTAAGCAATAACTATTGATAGAATTGCAAGAATAAATCTCTACAATTCTGTATTTCTGCGACTCTAATATACTTTTTATTTTCGGGAGATAGAGATGTTATTTACAAAATTTGTATTTTTTTATTTAAGGCGAATAGTATTTTAATCAAAAAAAGGAAAAAAGTTTATGGAAATTCTATATCACGGTTCGGAAAATATTATTGAGAAACCGGTTTTCGGGAGCGGTAATACTCATAACGATTACGGTTTGGGGTTTTATTGCACGCAAAATTTGGAACTTGCAAAAGAATGGGCGTGCAAAACTCAAAACGGCGGGTATGCGAATAAATATTCAATAGACACTTCGGATTTGGCAATATTAAATTTATCCGACAGCAAATATACCATTTTGAGTTGGATTGCGCTTTTGTTGAATAACAGGATTTTTTCGACAAACAGCCCGATTGCAACAGACGGAAAGAAATATTTAATCGAAAACTTTATGCCTAAAACAAGCAATTTTGATGTTATTATAGGTTATCGCGCCGATGATTCGTACTTTTCGTTTGCGCAGGACTTTTTGAACAACACTATTTCGATAAAACAACTCAGCCGCGCAATGAAACTCGGAAACTTGGGCGAACAGTTTGTTCTGACAAGCAAAAAAGCATTTGATTCTCTCCGTTTTGAAACTTATGAAATCGCTGACGGAAAATCTTATTTCGACCAAAGAGAAAAAAGAGACAAGCAGGCAAGAGAGGCATATTTGAAACATGAAAGAAATCTAATCAACAGCGATGATATTTTTTTAATTGATATTCTGCGAAAGGAGTTAAAGCAAGATGACGAATCCCTACAAAGAATACTATCTTGAAAATGCGTCGGCGATTTTCGGGGACATGATGAACTGTGTGGCTAATTACTACAAAATTGACGGCGATGAGTTTCTGCAAAAATTTATTTCGTCGGGAGTTGCAAATCAGTTTGAAATCGGACACCCCAATTACATAGCAGGAAAAAGCGGCTTTGAAATTGCAAATGAAGTGTTGAAAAAAGATGATAGATTTGAAAATTTTTACTGCGAAAATAAAACTCCCGAATACTGGGCTGGCTGGGCTTTGGCAAAGTATCAGTGGTATAAAAACAAACCGTTCAAAGAAATTTTGTCGTATCTTAATTTTAAGAAAATAACCGACTTATACTATCCGCTGCACGAAGCAGACATCACGAAATTCTTTGATACGGCAGACAAAACAAAAAAGGCGGTTTGACCCGCCTTTTTTTATTTTGTCGCTTTTGCTTTATCTTCCGCTTTCTCTTTTTCTTTCTTCTCCCTGTCAACAAATTCGATTATTGCCATTTCGGTATAATCGCTTCTGCGGGGACCTACTTTGAGGATTCGCGTGTAACCGCCGTTACGGTCTTTGTATTGCACTGCGAGGTCATTCACGATTTTCATTACAATATCCTTGTCCTTAATGAAACGGGATATTAAACGAATGCCGTGCAAATCGCCTTTTTTGCCGTAAGTAATGAGGCGCTCCACAAAACTGCGAAGTTCCAGCGCTTTCGGCAAAGTTATCGTAATTCTTTCGTGCTCAACAAGCGACAAAGCCATATTGATATACATCGCTTTGCGGTGGCTTGCCGTTCTGTTGAGTTTTCTTCCTGCTTTCAAATGACGCATTTTATTTTCCTTTACTCTAATCGTTACCCATAATCTTTTCGACGTCCATACCGAATTGTAAAGCGTGGTTTGCCAACACTTTATTCACTTCAATAAGCGATTTTCTTCCGAAGTTTCTCAATTTCAACACTTCAGTTTCCTGAAACTTGACGAGGTCGGCAAGCGTTTGGATATTTGCCATTTTCATTGAATTTTGAGCGCGAACCGAAAGTTCAAACTCGTCGATTCTCTGACGAAGCAATTGACGCAAACGAGTTGTTTTGTCGTCGATGATGTCTTCTTCGAGCGATTCAAACTGCGCTTTGACGTTGATAATCTGGTCAAGGTGGTCAAACAAAATTTTTGCCGCATACGATAATGCTTCTTCGGGAGTGAGCGAGCCGTCCGTCCAAATATCAAGCACCAACTTGTCCAACTCCGCTCTTGACGCAACACGGGCGTGCTCAACCGTATAATTTACCATTTTCACAGGCGAGAAAATCGAATCCACGGGAATTATTCCCACATCTCCGCCTTCAATTTTGTTGAAATCCGACTGACGATAACCTACGCCGTCGCCGATGTAAAGCGTAATTTTGGAATTTGCTTCTTCGTTAATCGTCGCGATTTCCAAATCCGGATTCAATACGACAACATTAGGATTAGAATCAATATCCGACGCTTTTACAACGCCTTTTCCTTTGAGATTAAGCGTCAAAACCTCCGGCTCGTCCGAAATCAACTTCACTCTCAACTTTTTAAGGTTGAGAATAATGTCGGTTACATCTTCGCTTACGCCTTTCAAAGAAGTATATTCGTGCAATGCTCCGTCGATTTTTACAGCCGTAACTGCTGCGCCCTGTAAAGACGACATCATTACTCTGCGCAAACTATTACCCAAAGTATGTCCCCAACCGCGCTCAAGCGGCGAAACGATAATTCTGCTGTAATTAGGTACATTGTCGGGATTTTCAACCTGAACGCCTTTCGGCATTAAAAGTGCTTTCCATTTCATTTGTTATGCTCCCTTATTTTATTTTTATCTCTTCACAATTAAATACGACGTTTTTTAGGCGGACGGCAACCGTTGTGCGGAACAGCCGTAAAGTCCTTAATAGCCGTTACTTTAAGTCCGGCAGCGGCAACCGCACGAATCGCACCTTCACGTCCGTTTCCGGCACCGCAAATATGCACTTCCACTTTGCGCATTCCCGCATCAAAAGCGGTCTTCGCAACTGCTTCGGCAGTAACCGTCGCCGCGTGCGGAGTGCTTTTTCTCGAACCTTTGTATCCGTTTTTACCCGGAGTTCCCCAACAAATCACATCACCGTTCGTATTTGAAATATTCACAATCGTATTGTTGAATGTCGAACGGACGTGAACAATGCCTTCCAACGGCGCTTTAATTTTTTTGTTTGCGTTGTTGTTCGCAGAACTTTTTACCATATCACATCACTCCTTATTTCTTCTTATTCGGAACTGTTTTCTTCTTACCCTTACGAGTCCGAGCATTGTTTTTTGTTTTCTGACCGCGGCAGGGCAAGCCCTTTTTGTGCCTGTCTCCGCGATAGCAACCAATGTCCATAAGGCGTTTGATGTTCATACGCACTTGTGTTCTGAGGTTTCCCTCAATAACATACTCTTCGTCGATTACGGTTCGAATTTTATCAAGGTCTGCCTCCGAAACATCCTTAATCCGAACATTCTTATCAATACCGGTCTTTTCCAAAATCTTCTGTGCGGAAGGGCGACCAATCCCCAAAATGTAAGTCAATGCGATTTCCGCACGCTTGTTATCAGGTATATCAACACCAGCTACTCGAGCCACAACTTACTCCTTTTTTATACTTCCCTAAAAATTATCCCTGACGCTGTTTATGGCGTTGGTCTTTGCTGCAAATAATGCGTATTACGCTTTTTCTCTTCACGACCTTACACCCTGCACAAATTTTTTTAACTGACGCTTGCACTTTCAAGGTATTACTCCTTTTTATTTTTTACCAAAATTTTTCTTTCCACCACTTTTATTAACGGGAGCGTTGGAGTTTTCGTCCTTCACCCGAAAATAAATTCTTCCGAGAGACAAGTCATACGGCGATAGTTCTACAAGCACCTTATCACCCGGAATGATTTTCACATAGTGCATTCTCATTTTACCGGAGATATGGGCATCAAAGACATGCCCGTTGTCGAGCTGCACTTTGAAAACGGCATTCGGAAGTGCTTCCAAAACCTTGCCTTCGGCTTGTATCAAATCTTGCTTTGCCATCTTATCCGATTCTTCCTTTAAGTTGTCCCCTCTTCATAAAGCCACTGTAATTGTGACCTTGCAGTTTCGCTTCTATCCGTTGCAAAGTATCGAGTGCGACACCCACAACAATTAGAACGCTTGTTCCGCCGAAAAAGAAAGAAACATTCATTTTGCTCATCATCACAAACGGAGCAACCGAAATAAATGCCAAAAATATCGCGCCCGGAAGTGTTATGCAGTTCAACACCTTTTCAATGTAATCCGCCGTATCCTTTCCGGGTTTTACTCCCGGTATAAATCCACCCGACTTCTTAAGATTCTCCGAAATGTCTATCGGATTAAAAATAATCGCCGTGTAGAAATATGTAAAGAATATAATCAACAACGCAAATGCCGCCGCATACCAAACCCCACCCGGAATCAACGCCCGTCCCATTTGCTGAACAAACTGGCTTTCGGGAAACATTCCCGCAAGCACGGACGGAAGCATCATCAACGACGAAGCAAAGATAATTGGGATAACACCCGCAGAGTTAATTTTTAACGGCAAAACCGTACTTTGACCTTGCGCCACACGACCGCCGACTGCTTTTTTCGGTGTTTGAATCGGAATTTTTCTGACCGCCTGATAGATATACACAATGAATACTATCATCGCCATAACAACAGCCAAAATCAAAACTCCGCTGAAAAGCGTAGTGCTTCCGCTCGACAACATTAAATATTCGTTGTAAAGCGCATTCGGCAAATCCGCGACAATTCCGAACAAAATCAAAAGCGACATACCGTTTCCGATACCTTTGCTTGTAATCTGTTCACCGAGCCACATCACAAGAACGCAACCGGTCGTCATGGCGATAACGCATATCACCATAAACTGCCAGGGTGCCAAACCTGCGACAAGAACTCCCTCACCCGAAGGAGTTTGTATGCTGTTCAAGAAAATTGCGACGCTGACCGACTGGAATGCCGCCAGAACAATTGTTCCGTAGCGGGTAATCTGCGTTATTTTCTTGCGTCCTTCCTGTCCTTCTTTTTGAAGTTTATGCAACGACGGAATGACACTTCCCAACATCTGTATTATGATTGATGCGCTTATATAAGGCATTACGCCGAGCGAAAAAACCGACGCTTTCGTAAAAGCCCCGCCCGTAAACATATCAAGCATACCGAACAAGTTGCTGCCCGACCCGAAAAACTCCTTCAAAAGGTTCGGGTCAACACCCGGCGTCGGAATTTGTGCACCAAGCCGAAAAACAACTATAATGAAAAGCGTAAAAATGAATCTTTTACGTATTTCCGGCACTTTGAACATATTTTTAAGCGTTTCAACCACGAGTAACTACCTCTGTTTTTCCTTTTGCTTTCGCAATTTTTTCTTCTGCAGTTTTTGAAAAAGCGTCTGCCTTAATCGTTACCGATTTTGTGATTTCGCCGTTTCCAAGAACTTTTACCATTTCTTCTCTGTTGTAGATTTTCTTCGCATTATACAAATACTCGACATCTATAACATCACCGTTTTTCGCCACCGCTTCAATATCGGAAAGATTTACAACCTGGTAAACCTTCTTAAACACATTAGTAAATCCGCGCTTCGGAAGACGACGTATCAAAGGCAACTGTCCGCCTTCAAAATATGTCTTTTCGGAATAACCGCTTCTCGACTTCGCTCCGTTACTTCCGCGACCGGCGGTTTTACCCCAACCGGAACCGCTTCCGCGACCTACTCTGTGTTTTTTGCCTGTTGCACCTCTCGCCGGTTTCAAATCATTAAGATTCAACATAATTTACCCTTTCACCTCTTCAACTTTTACAAGATGAATCACTTTTTCTATCATTCCGCGGATTTCCGGCTTGTCGTCTTTAATGACGCTGTGATTAAGTCGTTTAATTCCAAGCGCCCTAACAGTACGCTTTTGCGACTCTTCTCTACCTATCGCCGAACGAACCTGAGTAATTTTCAATTTAGTCATAACACACCGCCTTATTTCGACCGAACTTGTTTTACATCATTAACCGTGCGCAACATTTTCAACCCTTCAAGAGTCGCTTTCGCCGAATTGTGCGCATTACGCGAACCGATACATTTCGTCAAAATATCCTTAACTCCCGCAAGTTCCAAAACGATACGCGCCGCACCGCCGGCAATAACTCCAGCACCCGGAGCAGCGGGTTTCATAAACATTTTTCCCGCACCGAATCTTCCGTTAACCTCGTGCGGAATAGTTCCGTTCACAAGTTTAACTTTCACAAGATTTTTCTTCGCGTTTTCTTTTGCTTTGCGAACCGCTTCCGCCGACTCGTTTGCCTTACCGGTTCCTAAACCGATAGTCCCGTTTTCATCGCCGACAGCAACCAATGCACTCAAAGCAAATCTGCGTCCGCCTTTAACAACTTTCGCAACACGATTCACCGCAATCAAACTATCTTTAAGTTCGCCGCCGTTTTCCGTTATATTTTCCGTATTCGACAAGTTTATCTCCTTAAATTAAAATTCAAGCCCGTTTTCTCGCGCCGAATCTGCAAAACATTTGATTCTCGCACCCCTGTAAAGATAGCCGTTTCTGTCAAAAACAACACTCTTAATACCACACGCCTTCGCTTTTTCAGCCAAAATTTTTCCAACTTCTATGGAAATTTCAACTTTCTTTTTACCTTCGGTTTTGAAACCTTTTTCATAACTGCTCGCAGCACACAGCGTTTTCTGTGCGGCATCGTCAATAATCTGAGCCGAAATACTGGTATTGCTTCTATAAACACTCAAACGAGGTCTTTCGGCAGTTCCCGATATTTTTTTTCTTATGCGAAACGCTCTTTTACTACGAACAATTTCTTTATCTGCTTTCGGCATTCTTACCCCTTATTTTTTACCGCTCTTTTTGCCTTCTTTACGAACAATAACTTCGTTGTCATAACGAATCCCCTTGCCTTTATACGGTTCAGGTTTTCTGACACTGCGAATTTCCGCCGCTACCTGACCGACAACCTGCTTGTCGATTCCGCTGACTATGACCTTGTTCGTTCCTTCCAATGCAAACGAAACCCCTTGCGGTGCAATATAACGAATTGCGTGAGAATATCCCGCGGAAATCGTTAATTTATTGCCTTCCAGCGCAAACCTGAATCCCGTTCCTTCTATAATAAGCCCTCTCGTATATCCTTTTGATACGCCTTCGACCATATTACTCAAAAGGCGTGCAAGCAAGCCCCATTTTGCCCAGTATTCTTCACTCACATTGTCCGGCTTAACTACAATCGCTTTGTTTTCGACCGCTATCGAGTAGCCGTCCAAAAGCGGTGTGGTTAAACTTCCCTTAGGACCCTTAACGTTGATAATTCCGTTATCAACCGCAACTTCTACTTTTTCCGGAAGCGCTATCGGTTTTTTTCCAAGACGAGACATCTATACTCTCCTTACCAAACTTTACCGATTAACTCACCGCCAACGCCCGCTTTACGGCACTGGAAGTCGGTCATTATTCCGTGGGAAGTAGAGACAATGCAAGTCCCCATACCATTCAACACTTTCGGTATCTCCGAAACCGGTGCATAAACACGGCGGCTCGGCTTACTGATACGCTGAATATCCCTAATCGCCGAATCTTTTCCGTCATACTTAAGAATAATCTTTATTTCACCCTGCAATCCGTCATCAACAAACGCATATTTGCTGATATACCCGTTTTCAAACAGAAGTTTCGTAATGCTCTTCTTAATATTTGAAGCAGGAATCGTAACAATTTTCTTGTTTGCACGAACGCTGTTGCGAATCACCGTAAACATATCCGCAATCGGATCTGTAATCATAACTGCTCTCCTTACTTTCTCTTACCAACTTGCCTTGACTACGCCCGGAAGCATACCCTGGCTCGCCAATTCCCTAAAACAAATACGACAAATTCCGAACTGTCTGATATATCCGCGAGGACGACCGCATCTGCTGCATCTGTTATACTTACGCACACCGAATTTCGGTGTTTTTTTCTGTTTCTCAACCATTGATTTTTTTGCCATACAGGTCTCTCCTCATTACTTACGGAACGGCATTCCGAATTTTTCCAACAAAAGACGAGCGGAATCATTGTTACCGGCATTCGTGCAAATGGTTATCTGAAGCCCCAAAATATTCGCAATTTTGTCTCTGTCAACTTCCATAAACACAATATTCTCCTGAATACCGAAACTATAATTACCCCTTCCATCAAACGCTTTACGGGGAACCCCTTTGAAATCCTTAACTCGTGGAAGAGTTACGGAAATCAATCTGTCAAGAAACTCATACATTCTCTTTCCGCGAAGAGTTACCATACAACCGATGGGAAGTCCTTCACGAAGTTTGAAATTTGAAATCGCTTTCTTCGCTTTCGTAACGACGGGCTTTTGTCCCGTAATCATCGTAAGCGTATAAACAGCATCTTCAAGATAGCGTTTGTTACCGACTGCTTCGCCCACACCCATATTGAGAACAATCTTGTCAATCTTGGGAACAGACATAACATTTTCAAGTTTCAACTCATCTTTTAGCGACGGAAGTATTTTTCCAAGATACTTCACTTTAAGCCGCGGCATAGTAGTTTTAGCGTTACTCAATCTAACTGCTCCTTAGATTTTTTTGATATTCTTACTTTTTTTCCGTCCGCAAGAAAGGATACTCCAATCCTCGTCGGCTTATTTACCTTCTTATCCACAACCATAACATTCGATATATGAATGTATGCTTCTTTTTCAACGATTCCCGCCTGAACATTGCGACGCGCGTCCGCTTTGTTGTGCCGCTTAACAATATTAATTCCTTCAACCAGAACCAAGTTTTCTTTCGGTTTTACCGCAAGCACTTTGCCTGTTTGACCTTTATTGTCGCCGGAAATCACCTGAACAAAATCATCTTTTCTAATTCTGTAAGACATTTTTTCCCCTTTACAACACTTCCGGTGCCAAAGAAATAATCCGCATAAAGCCCTTATCGCGAAGTTCCCTTGCGACAGGTCCGAAAATTCTCGACCCTCTCGGCTCTCTTGCCTCGTTAATCAAAACCGCTGCATTGTCGCTGAATCTGATGAACGAGCCGTCTTTGCGTCCGTATTCTTTCGCAGTGCGAACGATTACCGCTTTTTGAACCGACCCTTTCTTGATATTCGACCCCGGAGCAGTTTCCTGAACCGCAACAATTATAATGTCACCCAAAGATGCGTATTCCCGACCTGAACCGCCAAGCACTTTAACGCACTTTACGACTTTCGCTCCGGAATTGTCCGCTACTTTAAGTTTTGTTTCCATTTGTATCATTTGTCACTCCTAACAACTATTTCGCTTTTTCAACGATTTCAACAAGACGCCATCTTTTTGTCTTGGAAAGCGGACGAGTTTCCATAATACGAACCGTATCCCCGATATGAGCTTCTTCTTTTTCATCGTGCGCTTTATACTTTTCGCTAACACGAACAATTTTCTCATATTTAGGATGCACAACCTGCCGCTCAACACGCACCGTAATGGTTTTTTCCATCTTATCGCTGACAACTATTCCGACTCGGACTTTTCTGTTGTTTCTTTCTGTCATAATTAAGCAATTCCTTTCTCTGTAAGAATTGTTTTTG
>Ga0209737_10002311_pt1 | contig 13366 bp, 7 predicted proteins | sample TergutCu122P3_FD_187284 | JGI IMG/M metagenome (GOLD analysis project Ga0209737, IMG submission 187284) | Cubitermes ugandensis P3 segment gut microbial communities from Kakamega Forest, Kenya - Cu122 P3 (SPAdes) (version 2) | ecosystem: Host-associated > Arthropoda: Insects > Digestive system >... | reverse complement strand
TAGGGACGGCAAAGGGTTAACTTGGCTGTCACAAACAAACTGTGGGTGATGGAGAAAAACTACTTACACATTTGAATTCAGCGTTAAAAGTTCTATTAGGGTTAGATATTTTTCCTCGCGTGCCAAAAAAAAAAGTTTAATTTTGTTGACCAGTGTAATTAGCCGTGCCTAAAAACTGGCGAAGCTGTCGCTGATTTCTTGGGGCTGGGTAATTTAAGGTAGCTTCTATTCTCCGAGGATCAGGTGATACTATTCCTTATCTGATTACATGCCCTAAGAAAGAAATTTCTATCTTGCAGATATTACATTTCCCCGCGTTCATAATGAAACCTGCCCGAGTGAGTCTACTCAGCACAATGTCCAAATGTTTGAGGTGCAGATCGAAGGTTGGGGAATGAACAATGATGTCATCAACACGTGCTAAGGCATAGTCATACGTATCGGAACCGAGTGTCAACTGCAGTGCTCTCACAAAAGCTGGGAGAGAGTTTCTAAATCCTTGTAAATTAATATAACTGCGAGTCAAACAGAAAAGATGTGTACTTCCTGGATTCCTTCTTTAAGCCTTTCTGTAAGAATGCAGAAGAAAGATCAATACTTGTAATAAACTTTGAACCATGGAACTGTTGCAAAAGCTTTTGAATGGGGGGATCCTAGCTCTATCAGGCAAATTGTACCTGTTCACTTACCTTGCGTCTACACAGATGCGAGGCGCCTTTCCGTCTCTTAGTAAAACTGTTAATGGGTTCACATGACTTGAAGTAGAAATTTCCAAAACATTGTCTGCCGTCATTTGCCTTATTTGTTCTCGGACAGCTGGCCTGACTGAAAATGGTATTGGTCGTGTATGGCCAACAATGGGCTCTAAACATTGCACTTCGAACTCATATTCAAATATTTTGCACAGGCCTGGCTTGGACGTAAAGTGAGCCCTGTATTTTGATAACATATGAAATAAGCTTTCTTTCTGTTCATGGCTAAGATTATCTGACTCATCCACTTTCTTGCGAAGGTCGCGAGCGCTAAGTGCCCTCATGTCAACAGCTTCAGTTTGGAGTTTTAATTCAGCCTCTTGTGTCTGCAGATGACCTCTAATTTCACACAATTTCGTGTCTGTATCTTGTTCTCCCGAACCTAATTTATTATTACATAACATGTTCACAATAAAGTCAAATTGGGTATCATCCCTCGTAGAACTCTTGTCTGGAACTGCCTCGTCCCTGCAACTTACATCAATGGATACAATGGTTTCGCGATTTCCAGCGTAGTAGCCTACCTCATCCAATTTAATCTCATCACAGACACTCAATAACTCCTTCTGACTTTGCTGCTGCATAGGTATTAATGCGTGTGTGGTCTGAGCGCCCACAATTTTTTCCTTTCCGTCCAACTGTCTTTGTAATTCCGAAAAGTTCAATTGAAATTTCGGGTTTGATATAAGGCCAACTCCCTCTTTGTTCTTCGGCAACGAACCATAGAAGAACTTATGTTCACAATCAGAACCATCCCTTCGCCTTTTGAAACGTCCTTCAGTTAAGTTCATCACGACGTTATTTTCTTTCAGGAAATTTTGTTCCCAAGATGGCATCAGGCTCTAGATTTGGAGCTATCATAAACACTTGTTCATAGCTGACTCCATCTGTTTCGAACTCAAAAAAGGCCTGTCTCTTTATTCGCTTTGTTCTACTTCCAAAAGCAGTTATCAGAGCTCCGTTGAGTACTGGTAATTGCGGTGCTCTTAAGACCTTCGCTAACAGATCCTTAAAAATTCTCTCTGGCATGAGAGATATTTCTGCCCCTGTGTCCAAAACTGCTATTAACCTTTCTTCGCCTATGTCCAGTTGAACATGAGGGCAACCATACAAGTTGTTTTCATTTATGTAGTAAATATTGCCAATTTCTTGCTCCCCTTTTTCTATGATTGAGGTATATGCAAAGTAACTTTTCCTTTCAGACATTTGTGATGGTGCATTTGTCCTCTTTGGTGGAACTACCTCTGTGGCGCTTCCCCCACACAAGCCCAATGTAAGCGCCTATATGTTGACTGGCGAAAGTTTTCCTGACCGGATATTTCTGACTGCGCATTCCTGTCACGCGAATTGTCAGCCGTTCTTTCCGAACTGTACGAGTCAGCATTTGAATTTAGCTGACTAGGCCGCCGCCTTTATAGTGAAGCCGTCTGCAGTTCTCGGCCTGAAGAGTGTTGGTTGTATCGTCTGTTTTGATCATAGCTCTGAGTTTTCTCTGTAGTGCGTATACCTGATATTCTGGGATTGAGACATCGGTCTCTAGCGCCTGCTTTGGTTTTGGCCGGCGGACGAGCTGTGCTCTGGCCTTGACATCGGTGGTTCGCGGCTCGAACTGTTTCTTGTCTCACCGTCCTTCATTATCTCCAGTTTAAGAAGCTTAAGGCTTCCTGTATTGTTTTTACGTTTGCGGACAAAAGTGCGCTCTGAATGTAATTTGGATAGTGGCCACCGATAGCGTCAATGATCCCTAACTCACACATTTTTGGTGTCAAATTTGCCGCCATCATTGCGTATCGTAAAAAATGCGCAGGCAGACTCTCGTCCCTGCTCTTATTGAACCTGTCTTGGTATATCGAACAGCGCACTTGTGACTCAAGGAATAAACAGGAGGAATGAGAAGCCGCTCTGCTTTTTCAGTAACTCTTTATTCGCTGAGATTCTACAACCGACTGCCTTGGTTGCTCGTAGTTCGTCGAGATTTTACAACTGAATGACCAATTCTTTACTCGTTGAGATTCTAGAACTGACTGACTTGAATCTGCATGCTCGTTCTTTCTATCTACCCCCCCTCCCCCTGTCAACGAACAGCCACTTTATAGGAACAACTCGAGCGTGAGCAATGAACACCTGCAAAATAGTGACATAGATATTGTAACAGTGAACACCAGTGCACTGCTGATACCGGAAAAGCATGAGAATCAAATCATATGTGGAAAGGGCAACTCAGCAGTCTTATTCATATGGCCTGGCAGGTGCACGTGTGCACGCCAAAACAAACTCTACTTCTCCCCCTTCAATATAAACTAGCCATGCCTGACGACCAGTTTATCTTCTCATCTTGGTTGCCTAGTCCGAGATTCGAACTACGGACCCTGGCCGGTTACAATTCCCGCCCTCCGTTGCTGTGGTTGGGCCAAACTACCTCAATCTTTCTACATAATCGACAAAATCTTTTCTCCATATCACTTCAGCATTCGCCCAAACCAGTTCATTTACCATGAAGATACAGTATGTTCCTCCGAAACCTCGGAACATTATTCACCACTACACGGTGCAGGAACCCGAAAGAATTCCATCATATGAAATGTCATTTACTGACAGTTGCATTTCACGTGTTAGGTAAGCTGCAAGAAACAAAAACTTTGTCACGTGTTGAAAAAGACCTCTACGTCTGGGAGATTTGCAAAGTGTTCTTGTGCTTGCCCGATATGGCGAATATTTAATGTGCCAACTCTAAAACTTCATTCCATTTTGAAACGTACTGACTTTCAGATGCATCGGTTTCAATAAGACTAGAGTAGATATCATGAAAAGTAATTCTGCTGGAAACATGGTGCCCTCTGAATGATTCTGGAGTGCCCGAGAGAATTTTAAAACATTCGATAACAATTAATTTATTTTTCGATAAAGAACTAAAAAAATATTTTCGTCCCTATACAAACTTAATCTCTGTCATTGCCCCGGATTTTAAATCTTTGATTCTACCCGAGTCACATTAATTTGGAGGGAAGAGTTGAGTGTGATTATGGTAAGTTTGACGTTCTATATTAACCGATAAACACAACCATACAGATCCAATATATTGGATTTCTATTCAGCACTACTACATATTTCGACTGTCTATATCAGCCATGTAGTGGTGCTGAATAAAGAAACAACATATTAGATCTGTATGTTTGTGTTTATAGGTTAATATAAAACTTTAATGATAAGAAATGCCCAAAGGGACGATGTCACCTAAAAATGTATGTTTATTGTAAACTACTTGTTGTTGTATATTTTAATGAAATCTTGGTGTAAGATTCCTGAAGATGGCGACTACGCCGAAATATGTAGGAGCTACGTAAAAGACAGGATACATATATTGTAGAATTGTGCATTTCTTGGCGTTTTCAGAGGTTTATATCATAATGCACGGAATGGACAACGTAACAGTAACAATTAATCAGTCGAACAAATACTTATTAAGAATATGTATTGTGTTCAACAAATGAGGTGTTTGGATTTATTCCGATATACCTTTTATCGTGTTCCTGCCTAGGCCTACTGCAAGTCTCGCGTAAGTTTCCTGGTAGTGCAGAACTTCCACACGGTAAAGCTGCTGACCTCGAGGACAAGATGAAGGTAAACTCTTCATATGTTACTTTTTTTTGTGAAATTATGTGTACCAAAGAATGTTTGGGAAATATTTTCACGTAATAAAATGTAATATAAACTATTTCAAAAGGCACCATTTTCCGGCACACTCATAAGATGTACAATATAAAACGTAAATCAGCTTCTTCTAGTTGCCCGTTACGCAAAATAAGTTTGGCAACCCCTGATTTAGATGGTGTTCACTCTAAAATAAAACGTTCATTAATTCTGAATGTAGTACTGTGAACTCAATGGACTAATTCCGTGTAATAAAAAAAGCGTAATTCTAATCTGTGGCAAACAGAGCCCCAGCTATGGTGAAGTTTTACTTTTTCTCTCCTAACGTTTCAGAGGAAGGCAAAGGTAATATCTTGAAATGGATCACGAGCACTTCTTGCTCACTTCTTCACCGTACCAAGTGATCGTCTAATCACTAAGTATCGTTAAGAGATTATTCACCAACAGTGTGATACAAATGCAACAGTTACGTTCCTTGGGGGTGGGTCGCGGCAGCCAAGACCAAGGCTCTATGAAAAACTGAGGGATGAGGGGACCGCAGTTCACACTTCTCAAAGCCGACGTTGACACTGCAGCCACGCGGAAGTAAATATGAATATAATGTTTAATGGAGGCCATCCCGTTGTGTGACATAGTAGAAGTATATATATTAATATTTATTTAGGTCTATACACAACAATATTTCACAATAGTGAGTAACTACAATTTTTATTTAGTGCGTGGCGACACTGTTGATTTATAGACACGCCCTTAGGCATTTAACTTTATATAGACATATAACATCGAACATATTTAACATATACTTCAACCACATGTTTGTAATTTGCTTTTACATTAGCCACTTAATTTTTTTTTAATGTTTTCCATACCGTTATGTTAAGATTAAGCTTGTTAGAACCGTCGAACACAACAATAAATAGGTCACAAGTTATAGGGTGTCCTTTATAAAATTCACCAGGACGACATGTTTCGGTCTACCTAGACCATCATCAGGTCCTAAGAGCTAAAGACTAAAACAAGTATATAAGCGTGGTCTATTTCAGCTTACGTATATATCTGTTTTTTTTAACCACACGTATATATATGTTTTTTATTCGATGTTTTTATTTCACATGTACTCCATACGTAAACAATGTGGATCCCATATTGTGAGCGCATTAAGGTTCTTGTTCTACTTTAAGCTGGCCTGAAGATGGCTGCATGAGCAGCCGAAACATGTCGCCACGCACTAAATAAAAGCTGTAGTTACTCACTACTGTGGAATATTGTTGTGTATAGACGTAAATAAATATTTATACATATATACTTCTATAAACATAATGGCCTTCTGTGTTGTGAGGCCGTATAATCTGATAACAAGATTTCCAACACCACGCATAAAACTTGCATCATCTTCTGCCTCCAACTTTCTTGAAAATTAACGACAGAAACTAGATAATAGCGTACATTTGGAGTCTGAAATCTCTGAGATACGAAGAGAGCAGCAGGAAAAGGAAGATAACCCCAACGTAATGAAGAGAAGAAAGAGTTACATTTGACCCCTACAGTTGCAGATGGCCAAAATGTTTGGCCGAAGCGTGCAAGAGTATTGTGTAATAATCATACACATTGTGCAGCTAGTTGGTAGTGAAATGTTTGTGTACTGGACTGTTGTACGAAGACGTACATCAAATACGGGTAGATGTATAAGAAATATCACGACTGGCAAAACTGTACCTGGCAACAGACTGATACTTAGTTTCCCCAGTGCTTCAGCTCTGACACGTGAAACATTACCCTTGTTGACTCCCTTCATACGCACCTGGTGGGCTGACAACCCTTCTTCACCTGTCCTCCCACACGCACACAAACTTGCAGCGAGCGTAACGTTACAAGTATCAAGGGTTTGTGACTCATTCCGCAAGGCATTAAAATATGCAGGTGCCCAAGTCCCTACCGACCACATGAGGAAATTTAGAACTCGATACGAAGGACATATCACAAAAAAAAAAGTATCCCAGTACTTACATTATTCCCATCAACACACATCAACTCTATTAGGGTGATTCAACAGTTTTGTAGAAGTTAAATTTTTCCCTACACACACCACGAAATTATACGGCCAGAACAAAGACATGGAGCCACTCATTCTTAATATCGGCACTTGGTGGAGTGCTCAGCTTCATGCCGCGCCCGCTCTACTGCCGCGCAAAGAACCCCGGAACCCACTGACTAGGGGGCTTTGCAGGCCTCAGAGAGGGTCTAGACATTTTGGAGAAGAAATCCGAATCCCAAATTGTCCAGCCCGTAGCCTAGTCACTATGCCAACCGAGATATCCCGGCTTCTACTGTTGTGTAAACCTTTGAAACTGTTCTGACATTTTGTCAGGGAATTTCTGATTTTTAAGTGAAAATTTAAAAAATGACTCATGCTGTAGTTTTACAACAAAGTATAGGTTCAAAGTTACATCCCCGACAAACTACTAATCACAAAAGAAATGACAATTCTTTACTACCAGCAGGCAATACACTTGAATTTTACATTGTTACATTCCATACATAGTTACGAGATATCTTTATCGATGGCACCCCGTTGTAATACCTGAAGAGCATTAAGGATACACAGACCGTCGAACACAACTAAATTCGTATCAGTTTATTGCTTTCTATATGTTTCGACTTTTGTAACAAGCCATCTTCAGAAAATTAAAACATATAAAAATAATTTCAATACAACACATTAGATTAATATTTTTAAGCAGCTTGAATCTCAACTTTACGAAATATTAGAGTTGTATAGACGAAACTAGATACAAGTCAACATTTTATATTAAAATATACTAAACGTATTTTTTTCTTATTCAATTAAGATCTAATGGATTTGTTTACTTATCTTACGAAAATGTACTCAACCTACTATTTTACTTTGAAATCCATTAATTGACTGGATGGGATACGGAGAGCGACGTACTACGAGGATTAAACCTACCTCTACAGCGTTGATCAAAATTATGAAACAAATTAGGCGAAATTTTTGCTTACTTATTGTACCCCACGAGGCTTATTTTAATATTGAAGAAATTCGCTTTCACACTCGAAGTGCTGAAAAAAATAATATTTTAACAATATATACATTTATTACATTTTGTTATCATCAAGAGGGTACGCGGTAGCTCAGATGGTTGAGGCACTGCGCTACAAGCCTCGGGTTCGATGGTGGGAATGGAATTTTTCTTCCGGCCGCACTATAGCCCTGGGGTCTACTCAGCGTCTAACAGGAATATTTCCTGGGGGGTAAAGGCGGCCAGCGCTTAAGCTGACAACCTTACCAACTTCATGTGCCGATTTTCTTGAAATGTGTGAACCTCACCCTCGTGGAACGCTTAGGGCCTGTCCAGGCCTGTACTGGGACTGCTTTACCTTTTTTATCATCACACACTTATTATACTCGTATTTTAATACAAAACCACGACTTTTATCTAGTTTCGGCTTATGAAACTCCATTTTTTGTGAAGTTGACATTTCTAATGGGATGTATTTATATTATATTTTTTTGCTTATTTGTAAGTGCCTGTTTATGGCTTTTTACAAAAACCGAAACGTGTAGCAAACAATAAACGGATATACGTGTCAATTTAGTTGTGTTTGACGGCTGTACTTCCTTTCCTCTAATTACGAGACATGATGCTGGCGTAGATCATTACAACAATAAAGAACTATGTAAACATATAACTGTTCTCACTGTTTGGTGTGTGGCACAGAGTAATGTTTTCTATGCAATTTTAAACTAAGAGATCAGAGGAAAACAGACAAATGATGGCCGAAGTGACATTCCACAAAAATATATATATATAAGCATTTCTCACACGTACAGATCATAAACCTGTGGGCAAATTATTATACGTGTATATATTAAATCCTGGATTGAACATGTTGGCTCAAGCGGTAACGGTTCTGACTTTCATATCTCATCATGGACACAAACTCTCCTCACTAAGGTTTTCGTGGTTGCCTTCATCTAGTCCACGAAAACTCAGGGACACTACCTCAAAGTCGGCCACTATCGTTTGCTTTCAAATCCCTTCCCATTCATTAATCACTAATTAACGTTGTGTATTACCGACTGTGTCGTTAATGTTTAGGTCCAAATGACTCGTATGGCACCGTTAACTCCTGATGTGGTACACCAATTGCAGGACACAACGTCAGCTAATGAATGTGCGAAATGGCCACCAGAAAGTAAATTCTGTACATCCGAAAACCCACAAATTATATAGAATATTATTTACTGTGAGATTTGATGTTTTTCACGTCGGTGAGTATAAATAATGTTTCCCGGAATGTAACCCTGTCCAATCTGGTTTACATCTGCCGTAGTTTCGGGGGAACCTGCTGCCTTGACCACCATAATTTTCTAATAGAACACACGGTGTCATAATCAAAACAGCGTATTATTAATATTTTAGCAACTTAAGCCTACATAAACATTATATTCTGAACTTTCGTTTGCACACGTGTGCCGACATTCCTGTACGTAGGTTAATGGTTATGTAACGTCATACTCATGTGACTCAATGGACCACAGGGATTGCGTGCGAGCTGAAGGTTGAAATTCATTTTAAAAACGAGTACTGCAGGCGTTACATTTCAATTCCTGTCTCTCCAGCTCATTCCAGTGAAGGGCAATGATTGTGAAGGAAATAACAAACCGGAAATGAGGGAACAGTAATGACGTCACAATCAAAGGTATGCCCAAAACAATGGTTCATGTTCATATTTCCGGTTTGGGTAATAAATAAGAGTTTGAATAGGCAGGGGGAAACGCCATGCTACATGCCACACTAAAATATTAAGACTCTGTTCCATGCCATACTGCAGCATTAAGTCTCTGCTCCATGTCACACTGCAACATTAAGTCTCTGTTTCATGCCACACTTTGTAGCATTAAGTAGAGCTAGGCTGCAGTTGTGTTGAAGAATGCCCTTTTCCTATGATAAAGTTGTTTCTATTTTTAATTAAGCACAATGCAATGAAGTCACGTGGGGAATAAAGTTATACTTCTTAATCTGGCACTGTCTAATAATGAAAGGTCATCTTCAAGCACGGACTCTTTTACCTCCGTGGAAAGAAAGCCCCCGGTACCCCTTCATTGTGAGATTGGGTGAACCCAGGAATAGGTCTGGACGATTGAAGAAGTTAAAAATCTCTTGTCCCTGCTCTAAATCGGACCCAGATCCCTCGGTCGTCCATCTTACGGGATGGTTACTAGTTACTACATTGATTGAGCTCTTCAGGTGTATAAAAATGTATAAAAATTAGATCTCAATTTATTATAAAATTTGCTGTAATTTACTTTCTCAAAGTATTTTATATTGCAATACCTCATGATGACCTAACGTGTTGTAACGTGTCACTAAACAACTGAAAATATGTATGTTGTGACTGACGGTTTATTCAGTATTTCCTTTTAGAGTCTACGCGTCACAATGGGATGCAAAGACTAAAATACCTAGATGCATTATTCTTTTGTACATTCTTCCTACAGGGTTCAGTTAATATCAGTCAACTACAGCCCGTATTTGAACGTGGGATATAGAACTAACAGGATCCAAATGAGGAATGAAGAGAGTTGGCTTATTTATTTCAAACCGTACACAGAAGAACTGCCTTCTTACTGAAGCTGCTCTGACACATTTGCTCCTGGGAACAAACAAGATATGAGTTTATACGCGAGATGTCTTATTATCCTTGTATTCGCTTTGTATGTAAATGACAGAAAAAAATGATATATGGACCACTATTATAAGACATGTGAGAGGAAAGATAAATACAATACTCTAGTGATCAGAATGGAATAAGACGACGTCCAGCCAACAAAATAACATTGGCTCCGCTACTAGTTTGGGAGCTGGCATTGTTCAGTACACCACTAGCTTACCATCTGGACAAACAAGAGAATCGGTTTTGATTCCTGGCAGGGGAGGGATTTTAATGTTGACTACAGCATGAATATTTCCGGGGTATTTTTCCTCAGGAATAAGGCGGCTGGAACACTACTGACCATCACAATCCGTAACCGATTAGTAAAGCTTCTCCAAAATCCGCCAGACAAGAAAAGTTCTGTTCAATGCATACTATGCATTCCATGTTTCTTTTCCTGTCAAGCGACTTGTAAATTTCGGCTGTAACACTATTGACCATCACAGTCTGTAACCGATTAGTAAAGCTTCTCCAAATTCTGACAGACAAGAAAAACTCTGTTCAATGTATGTCATGCGTTCAAAGGTTCTTTTCCCGTCACACGACTTATAAGTAAATTTCGCAACAGCAGAGTGCTTTGGTTAAGTAGACCAATCAATAGCTGAAAATTGCGTAACTTGCGGTATGTACTTAAGGAAGAAACATTACTTTGATGCTGATTTTTTGTTTCGTTTTGTCTTCTTTCTTTATTCTTCCCTTCTCCCTCTCTCAAATATTTTTCCTCTCTTCTTAATTTCCCAAACCGCCCTTTAAGGTATTCAGTCCATTTTATCAACGGACCTCAGGCTTTCCTGTGTGTGACAGGAATAGAGCTTCTCGGCAGTAAGGTACAAGAATGTATAAACAGACAATGGTAAATATTTAAGCCCAACGTTTTCCGTTAGATTTTTATTTCCGTTTCTCTTCCTCCCATTGGAGGTTATAAGGTTATTTACTCTAATTCCTAAACGAGGTGTGAGGATATGGACTGGATTAAACTGACTCAGGAACGATCCCTTTGGGGTCCGTAAAAGGCGAACCATTTTTGATTGCCTGCGTGGTTATCAGTTTTTCAGACTCACTCTGATCCTACTTAACTTAAATTCTTGGGACACGTGGCATTTTAACTTTAAGAAAAGGAAAACCTCCCGCATAACGCAAGTTCCGTTCCAGACAGGTTTACGATCATGGAATATGTTGGCCTTAATCCCTGGCGGAAAAGATTTGGGGCTCATGCACACATGCGGAGAGGATCTGCATGATTAAAAGGACTAATGCCTTTATCTGACAACAAGGATCACAACAGGGTGCATTTAACTTTTGCGTGGCTAAGGCTTCCTAACAAATACACATATACAGTGGCTCATATAATTTGTAACTATTCTATACTTCGATTACGATGTTTTTGAGTGCAAAAAGCGTAATACCTAGTTCTAGCAACGCAGTCGCCATTCTTCGAAACTCACCGAACCTACCCCTGTAGTAGGAAAGAGCCGCGTTTAATTTAATGATCCTGTCAGTTCCTAGGATCATATAGCGTAAATGGTAAATGAATGAAACACGAGTACGGAGCGTTGGTGGAATAACATTGGCAGGGGAAAACCCAAGGGCTTGGAAGAAAACTGTCCCACTGCCGCTTTTTGTACCACAATTCTCACGAGGGCCCCATCAAGATCGAACACTGGCCTCCGCGATGAGACGCCAGCGATTGATTGACTAAGCCATTGTACGGACTACGACGTTGCAGAAATAATTCGAAATTTAGTTGTGGCCAAACTGAGGTACTGGCCCTGTGACTGTTCGAAGGAAATGGGGAAAGCCATCATAACCCTCAGTAGGCTAATAATCGGTGTTCCGGCGAAATTAAGGTCTCAAAACAGGGCATGAACCAACTTTCTCCGTCACCGCCAGCTGTACCAAGATTGAATCATTAGTCAGATATACAAGTATAACCAACCTTGTCACTTCAAACTTCATGCTGGCTATCGGAGTTTTTACAACAACTTTTGTTCTCTTTAATCCAAGTTTCACGTTATAATAAAACTGTGACAACTGCCATTAAGACTTACTAGTTTGGAAATATACAAAATTGCTGTTTTATTTTTCACTCGTTCGTTCTTGTAACGTCCCGTTTATCATTCCACACTTTTGGTATGTAGGTTGGTATGAAAGCAATGCTCCCTATTTCTTTTTTCTCATAAACTATAACTACAGTCGTAATGAAATACATATAGGTTATATCATGGGTACATCCTTTACAAGGTTAAGATTATTTTTTTTTTATCACAAGCGCATTTTTCCACGTATTCATAAGACGCTATGTGTCGGTTGCGTAAAACTCTTTGCTGAAGCGTCGGAGCTCTTCATGCACGCTGTTTCAGGTCGTCTTCCGAAAAACGGCGTCCTCGGAGTGTACACTTCAGGAGGCCAAAAAGACGGAAGTCGGAGGGTGCTAAATCGGACCTCTACAGAGGATGAGGTATAAAAATTTCAAGACGCAGGCTTCTGCAGTAAAGTCATGGCTAGCCTTTTCTGGGTCAGGGAAGATATCTTGTTAGTGGAATTTTTGGAGAGAGGAGCCTCAAACAGTGCAGAGTGATAGATGCAGAATTAAAAAAAAAAAAAAAAGTAAAAACAATGCATTCGAAGTTTTCGGCCAAAGAGGACGATGATTTCAGTCATCCTTCCTACAGTCTTTATTTAGGAACTGCTGACTTCCATCCTCTTGGCCCTGTGAAGTATGCACTCCGAGGACGCCGTTTTTCGGCTGAGGACGAGCTGAAATTCAGCGTGCGTGAAGAGCTCCGGCGCTTTACGGGACCAATATACAGCGTATCAAGCAAAGGTTGAAAAAGTGTGTTAATAATGGAAAATACTTGGTAGAAAAATAATCACAACCTTGAAAAGAATGTGTCCACGTTAAACGTAAATTTCATTACGACTGTAGTTATAGTTTCTGAGAAATGAGTAGGTGGCATTAATTTTGTTCGGTCCCTCGTATAATTGTCAGCTTCATAAGAAATGTGAGATCTGGTCAACAGGCTCATTACCATCACTAATCCACGTCCATACAAATTTAACCCACGCCTCATTTCTTTAAGTTCCATAATCCTAAAATCAGCAACAAAGATGGTTCAACATTTTTTTCTGGGATATGACGCTGTGTTCGTTGGCAAGTACATACTGAAGTTTCAGGGGCATGTTCTATGTCCATCTTTAAGGTGGAAGAGTGAGAAAATTTTCTT
>Ga0209737_10002310_pt1 | contig 13370 bp, 12 predicted proteins | sample TergutCu122P3_FD_187284 | JGI IMG/M metagenome (GOLD analysis project Ga0209737, IMG submission 187284) | Cubitermes ugandensis P3 segment gut microbial communities from Kakamega Forest, Kenya - Cu122 P3 (SPAdes) (version 2) | ecosystem: Host-associated > Arthropoda: Insects > Digestive system... | reverse complement strand
CGCTGTAGATAATCTGATGAGTATGTGCGAGAGCTGTCACTCGCGGCTTCACGCGACCGAATAAATTCCTCACGGGGGGAATTTATAAAGTCATGACTTTTGATAGTGGGTAGGGGGTAGTTGAATCTCCGGGAGTTTGTCGCCGGACAGCGAGTGGGGCCTCGCGTGTGAATTTTCGCGAAATCAAAAACTTTTCGGGTAATTTTGATTTTATTTTGAAAAAACCAATGGTAAAATGGCGGCTATTTGATTTATATGGCTTTTTGATTTTAATATTTTGTTCATATGTTTGATAGGGGGTTAATAAGGAAAATTGCGGAGCTATAAGGAAATTTTCTCCGAAAATTTCCTTTTGTTTCCTTATTAACCCCAACGGGAGGGTTTTATGCCGAGAGGCGGTAAAAGACAGGGAGCGGGACGGACTCCGAAGTCGCTTAAAGAAAAATTACTGAACGGAAATCCGGGAAAACATGAAATCAGAGTTAATAAAACTCCAACGGGAGAGTTTTATAAATTCACCAATGCCAATGCCTCAGGTAAAATAAATTCCTCACGGGGGGAATTTATAAAGTATGAGACTGTCGGTCAGAAAACAGAATGTATTCCCGAATATATAGACATGGCGTCAAAAGAGGGCGGCGAAACTATTCCGGCTGCAAGCGAAATTTATCATTCTCTTGCAGAGTTCATAAAATCGGCGGGCTGCGAAGCGTTGGTCGCGCCTTTTTTGTTGGAAGACTTTGCTTTTCTGCGCAGGGGTTATTTAGAGTGCGAATATATTAACAAGAAGATGGGGCGCGTAGCTTCGGGTAAGCGGTCTCCTTATTTTGACATGGCTATTGAGTACCACAAACAAATGATAGCGTCATATACTCAGATTTGGGCTACAATATCGAAAAATTCCGAAACGGCGTACGGGAGCAAAAATGATTTTCTTGAATTAATAACAAACAGAGGATTTTAATAATTATGGTTGGAGAACTGTTAGATATAAGTGAAGAAATTGGAGGCTGCCGCGAATGGGTAGTTTTATATACAAACCAACAAAGTTAATGCTGCCGACTTCTGTATACGATAAAAAACGCGCTGATTTTGTTGTTAATTTTATCTCTATGCTCAAACATACAACGGGCGAGTGGTATGGGAAGCCGTTTAATATATTGCCGTGGCAGGAACAGATAATCAGGGATTTATTCGGGATTGTGAATAAAGATACCGGGTTCAGGCAGTTTAAAACGGCGTATATTGAGATTGGGAAAAAAAACGGGAAGAGCGAGCTCGCGGCGGCGGTTGCGTTGTATCTCTTGTTTGCCGACGGCGAGGCGGGGGCTGAAGTGTATTCGTGCGCGGCTGATATAAACCAAGCCGCTATTGTTTATAATACGGCAAAATCTATGGTTGAGCAGTGCGGGGATTTACGGCAAATATCTAAAATCATTGAATCTACGAAACGGATAACATTCCCGCATACAAACAGTTTTTACAGGGTTTTGTCGTCTGAAACCAAAGCGAAACAGGGGTTCAACGTTTCCGGGCTTATATTCGACGAACTGTTCGCACAGCAGACGCGGGAACTATTTGATACGATGACAAAATTTACAGGGGACGCGAGGCGGCAGCCGTTATATTTTTTGATTACCACTGCCGGACGCGAAAAAACCAGTATCTGCTACGAGATTCACACGAAGGCGAAAGCGATTCTTGACGGCTCGAAAATCGACCCGGCTTTTTATCCGGCGATATTCGGAATAAATACCGCGTCGGGCGACGACTGGGAGAGCCCCGAAGTTTGGCGAAAAGTGAATCCGTCTATGGGCGTCACGATACCGTTTGAAACGGTTCGGGCGGCGTATGAACAGGCGAAACAGAATCCGGCTGAGGAGCTTCATTTCAGACAATTCCGGCTGAACGAGTGGACGAACTCGGACGTTCGGTGGCTGCCTATGGATAAATGGGAAGCGTGCGGTGAGGATTTTGACCCTGACGAGTTAGAGGGGCGCGAGTGTTACGGCGGGCTGGATTTATCGTCAACGGGAGATTTAACGGCTTTGGGTCTGGTGTTCCCGCCAAACGGCGGCGATATAGTGAACGCAGTTTCGAATTCTTCGAACTCGCGTTCACTAAAATATACGGTTCTGCCGTTTTTTTGGCTGCCTGAAAACGCCGTCCGTTTACGGTCGAGGCGCGACCATGTACCGTATGAAATCTGGGCGAATGCTTTTATAAAACCCCAACGGGAGGGTTTTAATAGGGAACTCCGTTCCCTTGATTCCTCATGGGGGGAATTTATAAATACAACAGAGGGCGATGTGGTCGATTATGATTACGTCGTCTCTTTTATTGAGAAACTTTCGAAAAAGTACAAAATCAAGGAAATTGCCTACGACAGGTGGGGCGCGGAAAAAATAAGGCGTGATTTAGAAGAAGTCGGGGCGGAAAACGGTTTTACCGTGTTCCCGTTCGGTCAGGGGTTTTCTTCGATGTCGCCGCCGTCCAAAGACTTTTATCAGTATGTTGTCGAAAAGAAAATCCGGCACGGGAATCACCCGGTTTTAGACTGGAACATGGGGAATATAATAATCCGAACAGACCCGGCGGGGAATATAAAACCCGACAAAAGTAAATCGACAGAAAAAATAGACGGAGCGGTCGCGGTTATTATGGGGTTCGCCCGCGCCGTCATCGGCGGCGGGACAGCCGAAAGTATATATGACGAGAGGGGATTGATTTTTATTTGAATATTTTAACCAAATTTTTTAAGTCGCGGGACAAGCCAAAACCGAAAAACCTATCTTTATCTTCCAACGAGGGCTGGATACTAAGCGGCGGCACGTCAAGCGGCAAACAGGTAAACGAGAAAACGGCGATGCAGATTTCGACGGTATATGCCTGCGTGAAAATACTTGCCGAATCAATAGCGAGCCTGCCGCTCCATGTTTTTACAAAAACAGAAAACGGCGGTAAAGAACCGGCTGTAACTCACGCGCTGTATACGCTGCTTCACGACGCGCCTAACCCCGAAATGACAAGTTTTACTTTGCGTGAAACAATGATGGCTCATTTGTTATTATGGGGTAACGCTTACGCCCAAATCATCAGGAATAACCGCGGTCAGGCTGTAAGTTTATATCCGCTGAACCCGACGGAAATCGAAGTCAGGCGGGACGATAACAAGGAGCTGATATATGTCTATTGGAGCGGGAGCGAATATAAAACATTAAAGCGCGGGGAAGTGTTACATATACCCGGGCTGGGATTCGACGGGCTGAAAGGTCACAGCCCGATAACGACTATGAGGAACGCCTTGGGTATTGCGATAGCCACAGAGGAATACGGGGCGAAATTTTTCGCGAACGGGGCGAGACCGGGCGGCGTGCTTGAACATCCGGGGGTATTGAAGGACGCGGAAAAAATACGTAAAACATGGAACGAAACGTTTAAAGGCTCCGAGAACTCGAATAAAATTGCCGTTTTAGAAGAAGGGCTGAAATACCACGCTATCGGAGTGCCGCCGGAAGACGCCCAGTTCCTTGAAACCCGGAAATTCCAAACTAACGAAATAGCGAGGATATTCCGCGTGCCGCCGCACATGATAGGGGACTTGGAGCGGTCAAGTTTCAGTAATATCGAACAACAGTCGCTTGAATTTGTGAAATATACATTAAACCCGTGGATTGTGCGGTGGGAACAGTCATTGAGACAGTCGTTGATTCTGCCGTCGGAAAAACCGAAGATTTTTATAATGTTCAATCTTGACGGGCTTTTGCGCGGGGATTACCGTTCGCGGATTGACGGCTACACCAAAGGAATACAGAACGGTTTTTATTCGGTGAACGACGTACGTAAACTTGAGGATATGAGCCTGTTATCCGACGAGGACGGCGGAAACCTGCATTTTGTAAACGGTAACGTCGTTAAGCTCGGCGAAGCGGGTTCGGCTTATGAAAATAATCAGTCAGGAGGCGAAAAAGATTGAAATTTTGGAATTTAAAACAAATAAGTAACGATGAAATTGAGCTAAGAATTACGGGATATATTGTATCTGACGGTATGGCATGGCTGTATGAATGGTTCGGGGAACCGTATACCGCCCCTAATAAGTTTCGCGACGAATTACAGAAATACAACGGTAAAAATATAACGATATGGATTGATTCGCCGGGCGGGGACATTATTGCGGGGTGCGCCATTTATACGGCGATAATGGCTTTCAAAGGGAAGAAAACGGTAAAAATAGACGGTATAGCCGCGTCCGCCGCTTCTGTTATCGCCATGGCGGGAGATACGGTGATGATGTCGCCCGCGAGCCTTATTATGATACATAATCCGTGGACGCGAATCACGGGCGATGCGTACGACTTGGAAAAAGGGATTGACGCGCTGAACGCCTGTAAAGAAATCATTATAAACGCGTATGAAAAAAAGACTAAACTGCCGCGCGACGAGCTTTCGGAACTGATGGACGCGGAAACATGGTTCACGCCGCAAACGGCTATTGAAAATAAATTTGCCGACGGTATGTTATTTGAAGACGAAGAAGAGAGGAATTTTGAAAATATTATAGCCGGGGCGAAACTTGTTTTCAACAGCTTTGACGATTCGAGAATGTTTGCTTGTATAAACAAAAAAACCAATAATAAATTCCTCACGGGGGGAATTTATAAAACCCCAACGGGAGAGTTTTATAAACCCCCTTATAATTTCGATGAAATTAAGAGCTCAATTATTAATAACTATAAAAAATTATACGAACTTAAAGAAAAGTTTAAAAATTTTTCTTATTAAAGCATGGAGGGATAACTAATGACTATACTTGAACTGATGGCGAAACGCGCTCAGGCGTGGGAGAACGCCAAGAAATTTTTCGACGAAAAAATATCTGAAACCGGACTTTCGGCGGAAGACCAAGCGGCATATGACAAAATGCTTGAAGACATTGACAAACTAACCAACACGATAAAACAGCTTGAAGAGCGTGAAAAGATGGATAAGACATTGGACGAAACAACAACAGAGCCTATTATTAATAATCCTGCGAACAAAGATAAAGATTCAAAAGAAGCCAAAGCGAAAGAGAAGAAAGAGTTTATAAAGGCTTTACGGACAGGGAATTTTCAGAATAACCTTCAGACTTCCCCGGACGAACAGGGCGGCTATCTGATACCGGAGACATTCTGGCAAGAAATCATAATGAAAATGGACGAGATAAACGTCATGCGCAGGTTATGCCGGGTGATAACGACTTCGAATGACATTAACATACCGCTCGAAGACACAGGGGCGACGGTCGGATATGTTGACGAGGGCGCGTTGATACCCGAAACGGACGCGACATTTAAACGCGCCAAATTATCGGCGTATAAAATAGGAGCGTTAATAAGGGTTACAACCGAATTGTTACAGGACAGTATGTTTGACATTGAATCTTATGTCCGTAACGAATTCGCGAAAAAACTCGCGGCATTTGAGGAACAAGAATTTATAAACGGCGACGGTTCGGAGGGTTATATATCCGGGCTGCTGACTGACCCAAGCCTGAAAACAGTTACGGCGAAAACAGCCGGCACAATAGTATTTGACGACGTTATTGATTTAATTTATACGGTGCCGATACAGAACAGACCCGGTTCAAGTTTCTTAACGTCCGATTCAGCCGTTAAGATGATGCGGAAATTAAAAGACACGACGGGTCAGTATATATGGAGTCCGTCTATTATTCCGGGTCAGCCTGACAAAATATACGGTTATCCGCTTAATGTCTCCACATCATATGCGGCTCCGGAAGCCGGGGAAAAAGCGATGGTATTCGGGGATTTCAAAGGCTACTGGATAGGCGACAGGCTCAGACCGACTATACAGCGTCTTGTGGAACGTTATGCGGATTACGGTCAGGTCGGGTTCATCGCGACGGAGCGCGTCGACGGTAAACTGATTAACCCGGACGGGCTTGCCGCTCTTGAAATTAACAATTAGCAATTAACAATTAGCAATTAACAATTAATAATTAATAAAAAAAAGGGATTTTATATGTTTTTGAATAAAGTAAAATTAGTCACAGGAGACGAAAAAGAAATCGAGGGTAAAATCAACGAGGCGTTAGAAGAACTGACGAACGCGCGGATTAATCAGCCGTTGAACTCATATTTATCTGTGTACGGCGTTATATACAGCGTTTTGATTGAGTACGACGGAGAAATTCCATTAAATGATACATCCGCCGACGGAATCAACATAATCAACATAAGGAATATTTCCGAAGAAACTCCTGCCGACGAGTCTGATGCGGGAGCCGATGAAACGCCTGAGGGAGAAACCGAGGCGGCTGAAGAAACGGATGCGGATGTTCCGGCGGAAGAACCTGCCGAAAAGAAAGCGCCTCCGAAAAGAACCGTTAAAAAAACATAGGGGATTGATTTTATGGATAGAATCCGCCGCGGTAAATTACTGAAAAAAGTGAAAGACCATTTGATTTTACAACACGCCGAAGACGACGAGCTTTTGAACAGTTACATAGACGCCGCCGTTAAATACGCTGAAGATTACCAACATCTGCCCGCCGGAACATATTCAAAAAGAACAAAAGTTGATATGCCGGCGACGACAGAACAGGCTGTAATCATGCTGGTATCGCATTTTTATGAGAGCCGCGACGGTTCGACGGGCGGGTTTTTCAAGGACAGCGTGCCGGCGGCGGAACAGGTATGGAAAACGGTCGACAGGTTATTACGCTTAGACAGGGAGTGGAAAGTTTGAGTTACGGGAAAATAAATTCCTCTATAGAAATTATGGAAAAAGTATCGGATAAAGATTCGGCGGGGTTCAGCGCGCCGACATATAAAACCCTCGCGTCCGTCAGGGCGTACAGGGAAGAGCGTCACGCCGGTAAACGCTGGGCGAACATAGCGGCGTTTTCTACGGCGACTGTGTTATTTGTATTTCGGGCGATTCCGACGCTTAAAGTTACCGATTTGCATTTTATATCCGACGGCGAAAATATATATAATATTGACAGCGCGAATGATATTAACGGGCGCGGTATGTATATTGAGGCGTTCGCGGAGATGTTACCCAGAGGGAGCGTGAGATAGTGGCGAGATGCGAGGTGAAAATGCCGGAGGAGTTTTTGTTGAAACTTTCGAAACTCGGTAGTAAAACGGACGAGATTATACCGAAAGTTCTTGGAGCGGGCGGCGAAGTCGCTTTAAAAGCGGTCAGGAAAAACCTTGTTTTGTCTATTGGAAAAGAAATAAAAGAAGAGACAGACCGGAAAAAACAACGCGGCTCGCGTTCTACGGGTCAACTTATAAATTCACTCGGTCTGACTTCGGCGAAACTTGACAGGAACGGAAAATGGAACGTCAAAGTCGGGTTTAGTATAGGGAGGCGAGCTTTACGCCCTGAAGATTCCGGGCTTAGAAAAAAGATAGTATATGCGTCTTCCGTAAGGAGACAAAGGTCGAGAGAGGAACGAAAAAAACATAATTTCAGACAGGCGCACGCCGTAACAAATCATGACGTCGCATTTTTTCTTGAATACGGCAAACACAATCAGCCGCCAAGACCGTTCCTAAAACCCGCGAAATCCCAAGCCCGTCAGGCTTCCATTGAAGCTATGAAGGCGAAATTCGACAGCGAGGTGAGTAAACTTTGAATATTAATAAGAATATTTCCGGCGAAAATATTCTTCGGGAATTGACGTGGCTTTTATCGCCCGTACTGCCTGTCGAAACCGGAGTGTTTTCAGACGAGCCGCCGGACGCTTATATCGTGCTCACGCCGATGAATGATGAGTTTGACGTTTTTGCCGATAATATGCCTTTGATTGATATAAACGAGGTCAGGATTTCGGTTTTTATCAGGGGGAATTATCTTGATACAGTCGGGGAGATAACGCGGATTCTTTTGAAGGCGGGTTTCACAATAACATTACGGCGGTTTATTGAGCTTGAACCAACTACGCGGTACAACCATTACGTTATAGACGTAATAAAGTTAAAACTTTTAAGTTAAAACTTTATTAAAGTTTTAACTTAAAAGTTTTAAAAAATAATAAAATAAAAAAAACAGGAGGGCATGAAAAATGGCGAAAGTCGGATTAAAATATATGATATGCGCGGAAATAATCGAAGAGGGCGCGGGTAACGAAAAAACAGTCGATTACGAGCCGGGGCTTGTCGTGGGGAAGGCTATAAAAGCCGACATAAAAATTGATACCAACGAAGCGAAACTGTACGCCGACGATAGGGTTGTAGAAAACATAAAAGAATTTAAAGGCGGCACAGTGACTTTAAATACTGACGATTTGGATTATGAGATTATGGCGTTGTTGTTCGGACACGAAAAAACAACGCTTGACGACCCGCCGGGCGAAGGGTTGATTGCCGGAATCGACGACGAAGGCGCGTATGTCGGCGTGGGGTTTTGCTCCGGGGTTATACGCGACAATAAACGTAAATACAGGGCTGTATGGTTACACAAAACAAAATTCGGGGTACCGAGCGAAACAATGGAGACAAAAGGCGAAAATATAAACTTCCAGACTCCGACGATAGAGGGAACTGTTATGGCGGATATACTTGGAAAATGGAAAACGGAGTTCACTTTTGATAAAGAAGAATCGGCGGTTGACTGGCTTAACCAAATGGCGAACATATAAGAAAAAGTAATAAGAAAAAGTTCTCCGAACTTTTTCTTTTGAGAACTTTTTCTTTTAAGGAGGAATAATAAGAGTTTATGGCTGATAATTTTGATAAAAACGTAGTTATAGAAATTGACGGCAACAAATACGGGCTGCTGCTCTCGACCAAAGCGATGGAAGAGATAACCGAAAAATACGGGGGAATAGAAACGTTTTGGGAATCCGTATCGGGAAACAGGGATTTCGCTGAAATATTAAAACAGACTGCCTGGATAATTGCGGTTTTGGCGAACCAAGCAATCCTGTTGCATAACCTCAAGAATCCTAACGATAAAAAAGAATTGATTACGGACGAGTATGTGAAATTGGCTACTCAACCGTATGAGATAGCGGGGCTGAAAAACGCCGTAAGCGAGGCTATAATTAAAGGTTTCGGGCGGACTGTCGAAAGCGACGATTCCGGCGGCGGCGACGGCGAGAACGAAAAAAACGCTCAGGGCGGGTAAACGAAAAAGAGCGGTTTACCCGCCTTTTGTATTTCGGCACTACGCAGCTCGGTTTTTCGACGGACGAGGTGCGGCTGATGAGGCTGGGGCTGCTGCTTGACTTGATTGAGTGCCATAAACAAGCCTTGGGGATAAGTAAGCCTATGGTTGAGTATTCGATTGACGATGTTATACCATATTAGAAGTTTAGTTTAGATGGGAGGTGTTTTTTTGGCTGACAGTTTCGGTATAAAATTAGCCCTTGACGGCGAAGAGGAATTTCGGAAATCTATCAACGATATAAACAACAGTTTTAAAGTGCTCGCGTCTGAAATGAAAGTCGCGACGTCTCAGTTTGCTGAAAACGATAAAAGCGTTCAGGCTCTTACGGCGAACAACGACGCTTTGACCAAACAGATTGATTTACAGAAAAATAAAGTTACGGAATATCAGAGAATACTGAACGAGCTTGCGGGAAAATACGGCGAATCCAGCGACCGCGTAAAGGCTTGGAGTATACAGGCAAACAACGCTCAAGCCGCTTTAAATAAATTAGAGCTTGAGCTTAAAACAAATGCCGCCGCGATGAATGAAATAAATAAAAGTATGGAAACATCGGCGGAAGACAAATTCATTAAATCCATCGAGGGCATAAACAAAAGTTTTATGGTTCTCGACTCTGAAATGAAACTCGTAAATTCCCAATTTGATAAAAACGATAAAAGCGTTCAGGCTCTTACGGCGAAAAACGATGTTTTGAACAAACAAATTGATTCGCAGAAAAATAAAGTTTCGGAATACCAAAAAGGGTTAAGCGAACTTATAAAAAAGTACGGCGAATCCGACGACCGTGTAAAAGACTGGACTATTCAATTAAACAACGCTCAAGCCGCTTTAAATAAATTAGAGCTTGAATTGAAAAACAACAAAAGTGAAATCGCCGGTTTTTCTATGTCTGCGGACGCAGCGGGGAATGAAACTCAGAATCTCGGTAAAGAACTGGACGCCGCGAGTAAAAAAACATCTTTATTCGGCAGCGTACTCAAAGCGAGCCTTGCCGCCGACGCTATAAAATTCGGGCTGAACGCGATTACCGACGCGGTTAAGTCCGTCGGCTCGGCGGTGAAGTCGTATATATCCGACGCGTCAGACGCGGCGGCTTCTTTTGCCCAAAGTCAGACGCTGCTCACTCAGGTAATGGAAAATACGATGGACGCGTCGGAATCAGAGGTTCAGAGTATTATCAAGCTCACGGAGGCGCAGGAGAAACTCGGCGTGGTATCGAGAACGGCTCAAGTTACGGCGTTGGCTGAGCTCGCCTCGTTCGTTGAGAGAAAAGACGCTCTTGAAGATATGCTTCCGGCTATGAACGACTATATAGCCTACCAGTACGGCGTGAACGCGTCGTCTGAACAGGCGCGAAACGTGGCGACGGCTCTGGGTAAGGCTATACAGGGTAACATAGACGGGCTGGCTAAACAGGGGTTCGCTCTGACCGATAACCAAAAAGAGTGGTTCAAGACCGCCGACGAAACGCAGCGCGTCGCTTTCGTGATGAACATGGTGAGCGAGTCGATGGGCGGCGTGAACGAGGCTCTCGCCCAAACGGACGCGGGTAAAATGTCGCAGCTGAACACGGTTTTGGAAAACACAAAGATTTCTGTCGGCGAGCTGGCGAACGAGATGAAAGCGCAGATTGCGGGTCAGATGCTGCCCTCGATTGCTTCGCTGTCGGAGGCTTTTGTCAATGTGTTACGGGGCGACGGGACAAAAGAGGAGCTGAAGGCGGCTGTCGGCGAGACGATAGACAGTATCGGCGAAGTTATAAATGAGTATGGCCCTATACTGCTTGAAATCGGCGGAGAAATTGTCGGCGAGCTTGTCGACGGGATTATAGAAGCCGCGCCTGATATGATTCGCGGGGCTAATAAAATGATTGGCGAATTATTAGACGAATTAAATTCCCCTAGTACAAACGAATCTATGAAAAATTCCGGTATGGAGGCGGCATATGCTTTTGGAGAAGGCTTTGTCGAGAATTCTCCTAAAGTGTTTGAATTAATAAAAAATTCAATTATTGGATTTAGTTTTGGTCTTGCGGACGCTATTATGGATGCAATCGATGGGTCTGCAAAAGCACAACGTGAATATGGTGTAAAACTGGCAGAATCAGGAGCAGAAAATTTATTAAACGAATTTCAAAAACTAACAAAAGATATAAAAGACAGAGGCTTAGAAGTTTCGGACGATATGCTTAAAACAACCGAAAGTCTTATAAAACGATGGATTTTATCACTTGACCAAATGACAGAAAACAACATCAACAAGATTAAAACCAATATGCAAAAACTCCGCGATATGCTGAAAATGGACGACTATTTAAAGAGTATTGAAAATCTCGGACCGCGCCATATTCAAGCATGGGAAGAAGCCTTTGAACCCGACAAACCTATTGAATCAGCAGAAAAGTTTTTCAACAGCTTGCGCAAAAACATAGAGAACCAGATAGCGTTGAACGTTATATCAGTCGAAGACGGAGTAGCGGAACTTGAGGCGGCGCTGAGCCGGTTCGAGCCGGACAGCGCGGAATATTACGCGGCGATGGCGGCGATTGAAAAAATCATAGAAAACGGCATAAAAAACGCGGAGCGCGCCGTAAAAACAGAATTTACAAATCTAAGAAAAACAATAGACGCGCAAATAAAATTAGGGCTCATAAGCATAGAAACAGGCATTGCCATGTGGAATGAGGCAATGGGCAAATTTGACGCGTTAGACGTGCAATTAGAGATAAAGAAGCTCAACGACCAAGCCGAAAGGGAAGCCGAACGTGTTGCGAAAGCTCGAGCCTCCTCCGCCCGGCAATCCGCAAAAACGGCGGCGGACGCGGAGAAGACAGCGGCTGATGAAGCCGCGAAAGCGCGTCAGGAAATGTTGCGCAACGCTGAAAAGGAAATGGCAGACCTTGACTTTTTCGGGCTTATAACCCTCGCCGAGCAGCTTGACCGGTATAAAGGGTTACTGAAACAGTTCGCCGAGGGTACCGAAGAGCATCTAACGGTTCGCAAACGAATACTCACGCTAAAAAATAAAATCGAAGCCGAAGCCCTGAAAGAGACGCAGCGAATACTCAGCGAGGAAAAGGACGCAATTTCAGATAATGTGTTCTACAATGAGATTTCGATAGATGAACAGATTGAGTTGTGGAAGAATTTACGCGATTCGCAGATTACGGTATGGAAAGAAGCCGGAATAGCGTACGAGGATTACGCGAAAGACCTTGAAACCATAAACAAAACTATTACCACGTTGCAGAGACAGTCGAACGAAGAAAAGAAAAAAACAGACAAAGAATCAACGAGCGAGTTTATTCGCGAGCTTGATTATCAGTTAAAATTTACGCAGTTAAACGAAAAAGATAAACTTATATATAAATTGAACGCTATCAGAGAGGAAATCAAAGAGCGGAAAAAAAAGGGACTTGAGTATAAAGCGTTAGAAGAGCAGGAAGCCGAGTATGTAAAAGATTTGGCATTAGAAGTGTATAACGAAAAAATAAAACTGCGACAGGAAGAGTACGCCGGCGACATTGAGGTGTTGAAAAAGAAGACGGCGTTAAAAGAGCGTAATTACGCCGACGAGATAAAGTATATAGCGGAGTTGCAGGAAAAATATAAAAACGACGCGGCGTTCAGAAAAAAACTGGCGGAGGACGTATATAAATACAAAGAGGCTCTGATACAACAACTGGGGACCCTGGAAGAGCAGAAGCTACAACGGACGCAGCAGCTGTTCGAGCAGCTGCTGCCGAGCGCGTCGAAATATGACTTGGCTGCGGAGTACGGGAAAATCGACGAAAAAGCGGAGACGAGCCTGAAAACGAGCAAATCGCTCACAGACGCCCAGTCGGAATATAACTGGCAGCTGCACCAGTCGGCTAATATCTCGGAGAAGATAACCGGACTGAACGAACAGTGGGCGGAAGCGGACCGTGAACGGCGCGAGGCGCTTGAAGAATTGCGCGCGCTGGAAGCGATGGACAGGTACAGGGTGAACAACACGCTGGAAATCGAAGCGGCCGAAAGGCGGTATAACGAAGCGATAGCAAAACAGGAAAAAATCGAGCGGGAGCTGACGGACGCGTCAAAAGAAGAGGGAGCGGCGAGCAAAGAGACGGCAAAAAGCAAACAGGAGCTCGTGAAAGTATCAGACAGCCTGATAGAGCAATACCCCGAGTTGAAGCGGTA
>Ga0209737_10002309_pt1 | contig 13370 bp, 8 predicted proteins | sample TergutCu122P3_FD_187284 | JGI IMG/M metagenome (GOLD analysis project Ga0209737, IMG submission 187284) | Cubitermes ugandensis P3 segment gut microbial communities from Kakamega Forest, Kenya - Cu122 P3 (SPAdes) (version 2) | ecosystem: Host-associated > Arthropoda: Insects > Digestive system >... | reverse complement strand
AAAAACAGGTTACAACCGTGTGGCAACAAATTCCCGATACATTGGGTACATACTTCGCTGAAGACGTGCGAAACCCTATTGTCATCAGTAAAAAAATCGCCGACAAACTGAAAGTAAAACTCCGTTCTAAAATTGTTTTCACTTTTCAGGATGCACACGGCGATATGCAAAGCATCGCTTTTCGAGTGGGTGGAATTTACAAAACCTCTAACGGAATGTTCGACGCAGGAAATGTGTTTGTGCGCTATGACGATATTTTCGGCTACACCGGCTTGCCTTTTGGCGCGGTACACGAATCAGCCGTCCGCTTAGCAAACATTGAAGAATGCAACCTCGTGGCTCCACAATACAAAAACTTGTTTTCCGATATGGATGTACAGGATTGGTCAGAACTGAATTCGGGATTGGCTTTGAGTTTGAAATGGACAATGTTTATGGGGCCAATAATGCTTTCTATATTTCTATTGGCCTTAGCATTTGGTATTATCAACACGATGTTGATGGCGGTTCTTGAGCGAACGCGCGAAATAGGAATGTTGGGCGCAATTGGTATGAGTAAGGGGAAAATATTTAGTATGATAATGTATGAAACGATGTTTTTAACATTATTAGGTGCTGTTGTCGGTATCGTAGTGGCTGTTGCGTCTATTTACCCCACGCTCGAAAACGGAATAGATTTGAGCGGTTTCATTGGAGACGATTTTGAAGATTTTGGATACAGTTCGATAATATATCCCATCTTCAATGTTAGAATGATGGTGCAGATAGTTGTACTTGTGATAATCACAGGAATACTTTCTGCGATTTACCCGGCGAGAAAGGCGTTGAAATTGAAATCGTTGGAAGCGATACGGCAGGTGTAGTTTTTAGTTATCAGTTATCAGTTATCAGTTATCAGTTGTCAGTTATCAGTTGTCAGTTATCAGTTATCAGTTGTCAGTTTTCAGTTGTCAGTTTTCAGTTATCAGAATTTATAAATAACAAATATTAATAAAATGGAAAAATCAAGTTATCAGGGACTTATAGTGTGGCAAAAGGCAATGGATTTGACGGCTATTGTATATAATTTGGTAAAAAAATTACCAAAAGAGGAATTATTTGCTTTGGGTAGCCAAATGCGCAGAGCGGTAGTATCAATTCCAAGCAATATTGCGGAGGGACAAGACAGAAACACCGATAAAGAATTTACACAATTTATGACCATCGCACGAGGGTCAAAAGCAGAATTAGAAACCCAGTTATTAATCTGTGTAAAAGTTGGTTATCTAAAAGAAACTGAAATATCAGAGGTTATGAATTTATTATCAGAAATTGGAAAAATGCTAACAACTTTTATCAATAAACTTAAAAAATAGTTTTCAGTATGTAGTTTTCAGTTGCCAGTATTGTTATGTGCCATTTGCGGACAGTGCGTGGCAGAAAAAGAGACAAAGAAAATTGTAAATATGAAACATAAATAATTGATTATGAGAAAAATATTAATATCAATTTGTCTGTTACTTTCGCTCTATTGCAGAGGACAAGAATTGAAATTAACTTTCAGTTCGTCAATAATTTCCTCCAAGGATACATCTGTAAAAGCAATTGCTCATTTGTGGAAAAATTATCTCAATGCGAGGTATTATGATGAATTGAATTTACTAAGAAATCCACAACATAAAAGACAAACCGACTCAATACGAAAACTGTATTGGTACAACAAGTCTGAAGATTTGTTAAGAGTGGAAGTTGAGCGATATATGTTATTCGGAGAGTTTTCAACTTTTAGCATTCGGAAATATACTGAAACAATATATGAAATTCATACTTTGGTGCAAGCAAAAGCATTTGAAGGAGAGGAAGTAAATACACTGCTACTATATAGGGTGTGCGCTGTGGACACTGAAAATGGGTATAGATTTTTGAATTTTTTTGATATTTCCAAGCACGCATTACAAAATTATACTTCAGATAATGTTGAATTTTACTACCCCTGTGGATTTAATTTTGATATTGAAAAAACTAAAGATACCGAAAAATTTATCCAACAGTTTCGGAAAGATTACAACATCGGAAAGACAAGTGATAAGATAATTTGCGTAATTGGTAATAATTTAAGTGAAAGCAATGCTTTTGTGGGTTTTGATTTTACTATTGCGGCAAGTGAAAACAAATTTGCGGGATATTTTCTTGAACCAAGAACCATATTGACTTGTCGCCAAGACCATATTCACGAATTTGTACACGTATTAACAAAATCTGCATATCCGAACCTTTACGGCATTTTGAATGAAGGGATTGCTACTTATTATGGCGGTATGGCAGGTTCGGACTACACTTTTCATAGAAAAAATTTACAACAATATTTGAGTAAAAACGAAATAAATTTTTTAGATACTTCTTTATTGTGGGATTTGGAAATAGAGGGTGGACGTTTGGCGTACACACTTGGGGCTCTCATTGTGGAATATACATTGAAAAAGTATGGTACTCGGAAAGTTATTGAACTGTTTTCCTGCAAAGATTACGAAGATATTTTTTCAAAACTTGACATTTAATTGGAAGATGTGAGTAATTTCTTTAGTCAATTACTTAATGAAAAAATTGAAAAATGAGAGAATTGAAAAAACGGCACATAACGAGCAGTTTCACGCAAGCGGGGGTGCATTCCCACCACCACGAAAACTAAAAACTGAAAACTGAAAACTGAAAACTGAAAACTGAAAACTCTTAATAATATGCAAACAATAATTGAAATCAAAGATTTGGTAAAAATCTTCAAAGACTCGGCGCAGGAAGTACGTGCCGTAGACTGTATAACGCTGAACATTACCGCAGGCGAATTTACCGCCATTGTAGGACCTTCGGGCAGCGGAAAAACCACCCTGTTAAACTTGATTGGCGGCTTGGATGCACCCACTTCGGGTAGCCTATTTGTAGATGGCAAAGATATTTCACTTTTGAAAGAAAGGGAAATGACCGCTTTTCGTCTGCACCACATTGGCTTTGTTTTTCAGGCATATAATCTTATTCCCGTATTGACGGCAAAAGAAAATGTTGCCTTTGTGATGGAATTGCAGGGCAGAAAAAAAGCGGAAATAGAGAAACGGACTACCGAACTCCTGGAAGCCGTGGGTCTTGGCGACCGTATGGACAGTCGCCCCGCCAAACTCTCAGGCGGACAGCAACAGCGCGTTGCCGTAGCACGTGCGCTTGCCTCCAAGCCAAAATTCGTCCTTGCCGACGAGCCAACTGCCAACCTCGATAGCAAGTCGGCAGAAAATCTTCTCGATATTATGGAAAAACTAAACCAACAAGAGAGCGTTACTTTTGTCTTCTCTACGCACGACCCTCGGATTGTTGCCAAAGCGCGGCGGGTAATTACTCTGGAAGATGGAAAAGTGGTAAGTGATGAGTGGAAGTAATGTAGTTTTCAGTTTTCAGACGATAGTTTTCAGTATTTTCGCTGTCAACTGATAACTGATAACTGATAACTGATAACTGATAACTGATAACTGATAACTGATAACTGATAACTGATAACTGATAACTGATAACTGATAACTGATAACTGATAACTGATAACTGATAACTGATAACTGAAAAAAATGAAACAAATAATTCTAATATTTCTTTTCGCTTTCGTAGCATTTTCCGCAAATGCGCAGGAAAAAAAACTCTCACTATCGGGCTATGTCAGCGGAATGCCTTCCATTATTGTTTTGGAGGGTGGCGATATCTGGTGGCAGGCATTGGTGCACAACCGTTTCAATTTCGATTGGCAGATGGGAAAATATTTTCGGATGGATGTTGGGGGGCGCAACCGCCTTATCACAGGCAGCGAAATAATGCTCAACCCGCAAAGTATCAGCTACGATGCCGGCTGGCTTGATTTGTCGTGGAACTGGTTGGTTATAGAGATGCGGCGCGACACGTCTCTACAACGGCATGCCACATCTCTACTGGGCAACACCGCTTTCGACCGATTCTCTTTTACCTTTGAAAAAAACAGATGGAAACTGCAACTCGGCAGACAGCGCATCAACTGGGGGCAAACATTCGTGTGGAATCCCAACGATATTTTTAACACCTATTCATTTTTCGATTTCGATTATCCCGAACGTGCGGGTTGCGATGCCTTTCGAGCCACTTACTTTCACAATGCAACCTCTTCGCACGAATTGGCAGTTTCGGCTAATCGCGACAACAAAGTTACTGCTGCCTACCTGTACCGCTGGAATTTTAAAGGAGTTGACCTCCAGGTTATCGCAGGCGAGCAAACTGAAAGCGATCTTGTTGTTGGCGGTGCAATAACAGGCGATATAAAAGGATTAAATATCCGAAGTGAAATGTCGTACTTCCACCCCTTCAAACACTTCACAGATACGAGCGGAATTGTTGCTATTTCTCTTGGTTTGGACTACATCTTTACCAACTCGCTGATGTTGCAAGCAGAGGTTTTATACAACAATATAGGCAAAAGTTCATCGGGCAACGGACTGATGGGTTTATATGCCGCCCCGCTTTCGGCAAAAAATCTCTCTATCTGTGAATGGAATCTGTTTGCCCAAATATCTTACCCGCTAACACCACGTTTGAATGGCTCATTGTCAAGTATGTATTTCATAGATGGCAAATCTTGTTATGCAGGAATCTCTTTAGATTATTCTGTTATCGAAAATTTGGATTTGTCGGTTATTGCTCAATATTTCTACCTCAACAACAAAATATCTACAGTTGGTGACATGAATATGTTTATGGGATTTGTGAGAATTAAGTATTCGTTTTGATAAATGTTATTGCACTTTAAACTTTTTTTAACCAATTTTTTATTCCCTCTGTGTGTATTTCAGAGATTTTTGTGTTTATTCGCGCTCTTTAAAAAACTCAATTATTTATCTGTAATATATTATTAATCAAAACAATAACTTCAAATGAAAAAAACATTATCCTTAATTTTTTCTATCATTCTTATGACCCAATTTATCACTATGAAAGCGCAGTTCGTTTCGGAAACCACGCAAAACAAAACCATTCACGAACTTTCAAGAAACAGTACCATCCCAAAAGAATTAATTACCAGAGGGGTAAGTCAAATTGCCATGCTTTGGAAAGAAACAGACGGCTCGGAACAGGATTTTTTTACTTTCAGTAAAGAAAATTTTTGCAAAACCCCCGAAGAAAAAGAAAAACTCTTTTATCGCCTTGCTAATAACTTTGAAATTATTTTCGGGCATAATAACAGAATCACACTAGACCTGCTTCGCCCCATTCACGTTACCGGCTACGAACAACTGCCCATAGATGAGTTATTTGCCTCTTATGACGTGAATGCACATTTTTCGGATGATATGTTTGACAACAAGATAGCTTTCATAGTTGCCCTAAACTTCCCCTATTTTACCCTCAAAGAGAAAGAGGATAACGGACGCCACTGGAGTGAACTGCACTGGGGATATGTACGTTTGGGCGACTACTTTTATTCACGGGTACCCGCCAATATGCAACAGGCGGTTACGGCTACCGTGAGCAACGCCGACAACTATATTGCCAACTATAATATTCCGATGTGGTTGATTGATAACGGTCAAAACCTCTCATTTTGGTCTTCCGGCACAAAACTAATCTCCCACTGGGGATTGCGAGACGAAATAAAAGCCGCATACTCCGATTCTAACAATGGTTATACGAAACAACATCTTATCTACGGAATTATGAAGGCAATTATTGACCAGTCTATTCCGAATGAGGTAATGAAAGAAACCGAAGGATACCGTTGGAAACCGATTCCCAATAAAACCTATCTATTTGGTAATATAGAAGTTGAAACTACGCCAGAGCCCAACACAAGATATCAGCATCTGCTCAATATTTTTAAGGCGATGAGTGCTACCGATAAATATTATTCCGGTAACAGTACCTACATTTCAAGAAAATTTGAATCCGAATTGGAAATGCAATTGGTTGATGTTGAAAATCTTTTCATCTCATTAATGACTTCGCCGCAGGTAAAACAGGTGGCTGAAATTATTGCAAAACGGTTGGGAAGAAAATTGCAACCTTTTGATATCTGGTATGATGGTTTTAAATCAAGAAGTTCTATCGACCAGGGAAAATTAGATGCTGATGTTCGGGCAAAATACCCCAATGTTGACGCTTTTCAGAAAGATCTTCCCAATATTTTGGTAAAATTGGGATTCACTCCCGAAAAATCTAAAGAAATTTGCAAGTATATCCAAACCGACCCATCTATCGGAGCAGGACACGCCTGGGGCGCAGAAATGAAATCGGATAAATCGATGTTGCGCACCCGTTTTGTAAATGGCATGGACTACAAAGGATATAATATTGGAACACACGAGTTTGGACATACCGTAGAGCAAACCATATCGCTCCACGATGTACATAACTACTTCTTAAAGGGAGTTCCCAACACGGCTTTTACCGAAGCATTGGCATTCACGTTCCAACAAAAAGATTTAGAACTTTTAGGTTATGAAAATAAAGATGAATTAGCAGAGTACTTGAATACATTAGATATTTTTTGGGGATGTTATGAAATAATGGGCGTTTCGTTGGTGGATATTAATGTTTGGAAATGGATGTACGAAAACCCAAATGCAACCGCATGGGATTTAAAGTACGCAGTAATAAGTATCGCAAAACAGATTTGGAATCAGTATTATGCCCCTGTTTTCGGTATTCCCGACCAACCCATTTTGGCAATCTATTCTCACATGATTGACGCACCTTTGTACTTATCGGCATATCCTATTGGACATATTATTGATTTTCAGATTGGTAACTATCTAAAAGATAAAAATCTTGGAAGTGAAGTGTGCAGAATGTATGCGATGGGAAGAGTTACCCCCAAACTGTGGATGGAACGTGCTGTGGGAAGTCAAATTAACACTAATGAACTGTTGGCAAGCACACAAACAGCTATTCAGAAAATAAACGAGGCGATGAAACCTGCAAAAAGAACACTCAAAAAACAGTAAGTTATGCAAACAAAAAATGAGATTGCAAGAAACTGGCTTCCTAGATATACCGGAACTGCACTGAAAGATTTCGGAAAATATATTATTCTTACAAATTTCAAAAATTATGTGGTAAACTTTGCCGAACTCATGAATACGGAAATTAAAGGAGAAGATAATCCTATGCAAAGTGCTACAAAAGACGATATTACGATTATCAATTTCTCTATGGGAAGTGCCATGGCAGCCACAATCATGGATTTACTTACTGCTGTAAATCCCCAAGCAGTACTTTTTCTTGGAAAAACAGGCGGACTAAAAAGTTACATCGGCCTGGGCGAACTGCTACTCCCCATTGCTGCCATCAGAGGCGAGGGTACCTCCAACGACTATTTTCCACCCGAAGTGCCGGCGTTACCCGCTTTTAATATGCAAAAAGCCATTTCTTCAACCATCAGAGACTATAATAAAGACTATTGGACAGGCACAGTATATACCTCTAACAGAAGACTTTGGGAACACGACGAGAACTTTAAAAAATACTTAAAATCTATCAGAGCCACTGCCATAGATATGGAGACCGCCACGCTGTTTTCCGTTGGTTTCTACAACAGAATTCCCACCGGTGCGCTGTTAATGATTTCCGACCATCCTATGCAACCCGACGGGGTTAAGACCGAAAAAAGCGACAAGTTAGTTACTGAACAGTTTTCGATGGAACATCTGAAAATTGGCATAGATTCCCTGAAGCAACTCATTAACAAAGGAATGACAATCAAACACTTGAAGTTTGACTACGAAGATTAATAATCTTACATCTTTTCGCTCAATTCCAGCCATCTCATTGTTTTATCCTCAATCTCGGTGGAAATATTTTGATACGCCGTTCCCCACTCATTAAGTTCTTGCGGTGTTCCTACACCGCTATTCATTTTTTGCAACAGAATCTCTTTTTCTTCTTCTAACTTCGGGATATCTAATTCCAACTGTTCCAATTCTTTGCGTTCTTTCCATGTAAGTTTCTTTCCGGAACAGTCGTTAGATAAACCACCCCGCCCTTCGGGCACCCCTCCTTTAAAAAGGAGGGGAATTTCTTCCTCCTTTAACTCCTCTAACTTCTTTAACTCCCTTAACTCCTTACTTCTTTCTTCCTTTCTCCTTTTCTCCTTTTCTAACCGGTATTCCGTATAATTTCCGTAAAAATCCTTTACCTTGCCGTTTCCTTCAAATACAAAAAGATGGTCTACTAATTTATTCATAAACCAACGGTCGTGCGAAACCACTAAAATACATCCTTGATAGTGGGTTAAAAAATCTTCCAATAAGTTCAGCGTATCAATATCAAAATCGTTGGTAGGCTCGTCAAGAATCAGGAAGTTTGGATTTTTTAAGAGTGTAATCAGCAAACTCAGTTTTCTTTTTTCGCCACCGCTTAAATCTTCATAATAAGTATATTGCTGTTCATACTTGAATCCGAAGTAGTTCAAAAACTGGGAAGCACCCACATAATTTCCGCTTTCCAATCGAATCACTTCGGCTTGCTCTTTTACTATGTCAATCACGCGCTTATTGCCCTTTACGGGAAGACCGTCCTGGGAAAAATATCCGAATTGGATGGTTTGTCCGGGGGTAATTTTACCTGCATTGGGAATAATTTCGCCCACTAACAACTTTAAAAGTGTACTTTTTCCGGTGCCATTCTTGCCCACAATGCCGCACTTTTCGCCTTTTTTAAAGATGTAGGAAAAATCGTCTAAAATCAGTTTGTCGGGATAGGAAAAATCGAGATTGTTAATTTCCAGAATTTTATTACCCAAACGTTCCGTACGCACGTGAAATGCATCGGCTTGTTTTTCGGTTTTTCGCGTTGCAGTTTCTTTCAGTTCTTCAAAAGCATTGATTCGCGCCTTGGCTTTTGTGGTGCGTGCAGATGGCGAAGTGTGCACCCATTCTAATTCAGTACGGTATAATTGCTTAATTTTCTCTAATTCAGCCGTTTCGTTGGCAATTCGTTCCGCTTTTTTCTCTAAAAAATAACCGTATTTACCTTTATATTGATAGAGTTTTTGGTTATCTATTTCAATGATATTGTTACACACCTGATCTAAAAAATACCTGTCGTGTGTAACCATTAACAGCGTGGTGTTTGAAGTGGACAGATAATCCTCCAACCATTCAATCATATCAATATCCAAATGGTTGGTCGGCTCATCCAGAATAAGCAAATCGGTATCTGCAATTAAAGTTTTGGCAAGCGCGGTTTTTTTACGCTGTCCGCCCGATAATTCACTGATATTCTTAAAAATATCATCAATACCGAAACGTGATAATATCTCTTTTACCCTGCTTTCCAAGTCCCACGCGTGCAAACGCTCCATCTCTGACAGGGAATCTTCTAACCGCTTTAAGTTTTCGGGCGTATCATTTCTTTTCACTAACGACAAAGCGGTTTCATATTCTTTAACACCTCTGATTATCGGCGAATTAGAGTCGAATATTACATCAATAACAGAATAGTTATCAATAACAGTTTCTAATTGGGGCAAATAGGAAACCGTAATATCGTTTCTGAGCGTAACTTTCCCTGAATCAGGTGTATCTAAACCAGCAATAATATTGAGTAAAGATGATTTTCCTGCTCCGTTTTTGGCAATCAGGGCAGTTTTTTGACCTTTTTCTATCCCAAAAGTAATACCCTCGAAAAGCAACTTTTCGCCAAACGACTTTGTAAGTTTTTCAACGGTAAGATAGTTCAAGGTAAAATGTCCTTATATACTAAAGCAATCCTCTGTTTCTCAACAACGGTTTAATATCCGGTTTTTTTCCTCTAAATGCAACATACAAATCCATCGGGTCGGCGGTGTTTCCTTTTTCCAACACATAAGTACGGAATTTATCGGCGGTTTCTTTGTCGAAAAGGTCTCCTGTTTCTTTAAATGCTTCAAAAGCATCGGCATCCAAAACAGCTGCCCAAGTGTAGGAATAATATCCTGCATCGTATCCGTTATTGAAAATATGCTTAAAGTAAGGGCTTTGGTGTCTTGAAATAATTTCAGGTATCAAACCAATCTCTTTCAATGCTTTTTTCTCAAACTCAAGTGCATCAATTTTGGTAGGTTTCTTAATAGTATGGAAAGCCATATCCGCGAAAGAGGATGCCAAAAGTTCCGTATTTATAAAACCTTGGGCGTATGTTGAAGTGGCTTCCAATTTTGCTATCAACGCATCGGGAATGGTCTCTCCTGTTTTGTAGTGTTTTGCAAACATTTTAAGAACATCGGGGTCAGAAGCCCAGTTTTCCATTATTTGCGAAGGCAATTCAACAAAATCGCGGGATACATTTGTACCCGACAATGAACGATATTTGCAGTTGGTAAGCATTCCGTGCAACCCGTGTCCAAATTCGTGGAAGAAAGTTTCCATCTGGTCGAACGTGAGTAAGGAAGGAAGGTCGCCGGCGGGTTTGGCATTATTCATCACTAATTTTACTATTGGGATTACATTATTCCCTTCTTTGTCATACCACTGATCACGGAAAGAGGTCATCCAAGCACCACTGCCTTTGCTCTCTCTCGGAAAATAATCCATGTATAAAATAGCGATTACCTTTCCATCTCTTTTAACTTCAAATACTTCATTATCATCTTTATAATATTTTGGAAGATTGTCATTGGGATGAAAGGTAATACCGAACAGTTTTTCGCTTACTAAAAAAGCGCCGTTTTTCACGTTTTCAACAGAGAAATAGGCACTCACTTCTTCATTGTTAATGTCGTATTTTTCTTTGCGTAATTTTTCGGTGTAATATCTCCAGTCGTAGGGCTGCAATTTGAAGTTTCCTCCTTCCTCGTCAATCATTTTTTGATAGGCTGCGGCTTCCTCTTTGGCTTTTTTAAGTGCCGGCTTCCACATTTGGTTCAACAGGTTATACACTGCATCGGGGGTTTTAGCCATTGTATTATCCAAAACGAAATCTGCATGGGTTTCAAAACCGAACATTTTGGCACGTTCAAGTCGTAGATTTACCATTTCGTCAATAATCTCTATATTGCTTAAAGAGTCAGATATACAGCGTGTTGCGTATGCAGTCCAAATCTCTTTACGCAACTCTCTATCGTGGCAAAATTGTAATAGTGGCTCATAACTTGGCAACTGGATAGTAAAAACATACTTTCCTTTGGTGGCTTCATCTCTATTTCCCAAATCCAAAGCGGCAGCAAGAGCGTTTTCGGGCATTCCATCCAAACGCGCCTTGTCTTCAACCACCAACTTATAGTTATTAGAAGCCTCTAATACATTGTTGGCAAATTTTAATGAGAGTAACGATAATTTTTCGTTAATTTCTCTAAAACGGGGTTGTATTTCTTCCGGAAGATTTGCGCCTCCGCGAACAAATCCTTTGTATTGTTCTTCCAACAGTCTTCTTTCCACCGGTTCTAAGTTCAACTCATCTATTTTATCGTAAAGAGTTTTAATACGTTTAAAGAGTTCCTTATTCAGGCTAATGTCGTCGGAATGAGCAGAGAGCAGAGGTGCTACTGTATTGGCAATCTCTATCATTTCGGGGCTGTTGCAGGCGTAAGATAGAGGATAGAAAACCATACTCACTTTAGCGAGCAGTTCCCCGCTGTACTCTAACGCTTCGCAGGTGTTTTCAAAAGTAGGCGCATCGGGATTGTTACAAATAGCGTCAATTTCGGCTTTTTGTTGTTTCATACCCTCCTCAAAAGCAGGAAGATAATGTTCGTATTTAATGTCGTCAAACGGTGGAATTTCATAAGGGGTACTCCACGCTTGGAAGAAAGGGTTTGGGGATTCTGTTTTACATCCCACCAACATTGCAGTTGCAATACACATAATTACTAAGATTTTTTTCATTGTTTTGATATTTTATAAGGTTAATCTTCATTTGTTTGAGATTCCTCGCTCCGCTCGGAATGACGTTTCGTATCTTTTAATTTTTAATTCTTAATTTTTAATTGATTAAAAAGCCATGTTCATATATTTTGGGTTCTATTTTTTTTGCTAAAAGTTTTAAAGCCAAGCGAAGATTTTCATTGAGTTCGTTGTATTTTCCATCATCTTTACTTTTGGCATTCATTATTCCTTTTTCGTTTCTACCTTGAAAATGTTGGCGAATATCGTATAAACTTGCATTCACGTTGTAATTACCCCGAAATTTTTGAGAATGATAATGTTTCCACAAATCGCCACCGGCTTTAAAGACAAATCGGGCGGTTTCCGAAAATTCGCGTGGGACAGGTGCAAGACTAACCCCTACACCGCCGCCACCGCCTAATTCATTATCCGCAAAAAACAACATCGGCTCGCAAACCATAGGCTCTTGTTCTTCCCCATTAATAAAATCGTACATAAACTGGCTTCTAAACTTGTCGCGTGCACCTACTCTATATTCATTAAAAGGAATCCAATGGTTTGTGCCATATTTTGAAGAAATATTATTACTGCTATGAAACAGCGTATAAGCCAAACAATCGTTTTGAAACTCAAAATCTGTCTTCCAACCGTCATTTGGGTAAAGAAACTGGTCGCGGTCGTTTAGCCAAGTAGCAGGGATGACTTTGCGAGCAGCGAAATAAATGCAAGCAATAATTAAATTTTCTTCTGTTATCATTGTATGCCGACCACCAGCTATTTTTGGTCTATTTACATCATCTATATAAACATCTCGATAATGTTGAAAATCGTTTCCAACAGAAGCTAAGTGTCCAATATAATTTTTTGATATTTTTTTTGAATATTCTTTCAACCAATCGCTTATATATCTTTTACCATCGTAATTAACAATGTTTCTTTGCTCAATAAAACCTCCGTTTTTATTATAAACATCGGTAAGTAATTCATGAAATTTATCCTTTTTTGAAGTATCCCAAATAAAAAAACCAATGGGAAATTTGCCGGTAACATTATCAAATGTGTCAGCAGGAATCAAAAAAAGTTTTTCAAGTTTTGCAATAAAAACATTTCTAAAATTTTCAAAATTCGGTGCTTGTATGTGTTTTAGTTTTGAAAATTGAGCAAGTCGACATGACGGGATTTCGCAATAGATTCTCATAAAAAATTGTGCGAAAAGTTCGCTGCTTGCCTTTCCCAACTCATTTTTATATTTATCTCGAATTTTGCTTTCTTGCGTTCCACTTCTACCTTTTCCTATTTTAGAATCACCTTCAACGTACGGCGGATTGATATAGATTACCAACTTTTTACGTTTTCTCTCATCATTAATAATATCCTGCAAACCTTGCGGGAGTTTTGAAAAATCGTCGTTCAAAAAATCGAATTGAAAAACGTGACTTTCTAAAAGATTGGCACCGTTTTCTATTCTATCTTTCATTACATCCACATCGGCTTTATCTAAAGTAGATGCCCAAATGTTGTATTTGTTGGTTA
>Ga0209737_10002308_pt1 | contig 13372 bp, 9 predicted proteins | sample TergutCu122P3_FD_187284 | JGI IMG/M metagenome (GOLD analysis project Ga0209737, IMG submission 187284) | Cubitermes ugandensis P3 segment gut microbial communities from Kakamega Forest, Kenya - Cu122 P3 (SPAdes) (version 2) | ecosystem: Host-associated > Arthropoda: Insects > Digestive system >... | reverse complement strand
GTAGTATCAGAGTTGAAAACAAATGGGGATATTGAAACATTTGATGTTTATCCTGAAGATATAGGGTTAAAGAGAGGAAAGGCTAGAGATATTATTGCAAGAGGGTCTCATCGTGAGAATGCTGAGGGTATAGCACGGGTTTTGGCAGGCAGAGAAGGAGGCTCGTGTCAAGACATTATTTTGTTAAATGCTGCGGCAATACTTGTTTTGGCAGATGTATGTAAAGATTTACGTGATGGTTATGAGCTTGCCAGGCAAGCTATTGTTGATGGGCGGGCGTTTACAAAACTTGAACAATTAACACATTTTTCAGGTATCAATCAAGCAAATTCAGATTAATCTAAAAAGGGAGATCCCATGGAAGAACACCAGAAAATGGAGCTAAAAATTAACTATGAGAAAAACAAACTAGACAAGCTCTATAGAGGAGATTTTTGAACAGGACTTAGGGCATACTGTGAATATGGATGTTTTCATAGACACACTCGTGGAGGCGTTTCTTTCATACAGAAACATAAGAGGTGCATCAGAGAAGTAACTACTCCAAAAAATTGCTTCAAAAAAAGAGAAAACAACTAGTTAACGTTAAACCATAAAATCAATATATCCTCAACTTGGTTTATGCTCTTAAATTTCAAATTAACAGCATCTTTTACTTTAAGAAAACCTGAACCATCGACCAGTGTGGGGGCATTGCGTCCACCCCAGATAGCAGGTATAATCCAAACAAACAATTCATCTACGAGGTTTTGTTCAAAGAAACTCCAACGTACTTCGCCACCGCCTTCAACTAGAATGCGTTTAACACCGCGTTTTGCTAATTCAGCTAATAATTCAATTAAGGCAACTCTTTTTTTAGCTGACGTATGCATTATGTCTACGTTTTTGTTTTTTAGCAGATCTATTTTATTTTTGGGTGCGTCTTTAGTGACTACAAGTAATGTTGGTGTTTCTTGGGTGTTTAAAATTTTTGAGTCTATAGGTATTTGAGCTTGACTGTCTAGTACTACACGTATGGGGTTTTTTCCTGTTGCTTTTCGTACAGTAAGGAGGGGGTTGTCAGCTATCACGGTGTTAACACCAATTATTATTGCATCAACGCTAGCACGAATTTCGTGTAATATTTGTTCATGTTGGGGTTTCATATATTGGGAGAATTCACGACCTTTATAGTTAGCAGGAGCTATTTTTCCATCTGTACTCATGAAACCTCCAACTATAACGTGTATATCTTCCAATTTTAAACCTCTGTAAATATGATTGTTATGGAGATTCTTAAATAGTCTTTTGGATGTGCTATGGTAGAATTTTGTGTAGTTGAAAAGTTTAATAGTCTAATTTTTGTATCTATAGGCAGATATTTGGAGTTGTTGAAATGAGTGTAGTAGATGGAGTATTAAACTTTATAACTTCAGGAAGTATAGCAGGTTTATCGCCACTTATATTTATGGCCATTACATTTATTATAGGCGTAATTGTTGGGTATCTTGCGCGTAAAGTTTTAAAAATTGCCATAATCGCAGCGGTAGTGTTAATTGTTGTTAGTTATCTAGGTTTTTTTGGGTTAAGTCTTGGATCCTTGAAAACAGCAGCAGAAACGTATGGACCAATGGTCATTCAATTAGGAACATTTCTTGTAGGAGTACTTCCAGTAGGCATAGGGTTTGTAGTAGGTTTGATTATTGGGTTCATATTTTCTTAAATCTGAATCATGAAACACTGCAAACATATTTAGGCTTCATTTAAACAATATTAAGGGAATATATAATGACACAGAGCAATCGGATGCAAGAGAAAGCGAATACATTCGATAAAGCAGGTTTAATTAAACATAAAGTTGACAAAGCGTTTATTGCTCTAAAAGAATTTAGACAAAAATTTCCTTTCGTAGAAAATTTACGCGAAATTGAATTATTAAACCCAGATAAACTGTTTAGAATAAATCCAGATTTTATTGGAGAATTCTTCCAAACATTAGAAGACCTCTTCAAACCCTTAGGATACCCAACATTTGGCAACGCTAACATTTACCGTAATGCCCGACTACAAATAAACGATTTTAAACTTTTACTTCGCACAACAGCAGATGACCGAAAAACATTAGCCCAAAAAATTGACGCAAAATGGGAAAAAATTGGCGGAATAGGACAAAATAAAGCCATAGCAATGGAAATCATTTACAGCTTTAACTATGAAAACAAAACAGTACTACCCATTTTTAACATCCAACACCTACGTTACTTCGCTAATCGCACAATTGACACTTTAAATGAACCCGCAAAGTATTCGTCATTGGGACAGGAATATGAACACTTCACATTAGAACTATTGAAAACAAAAAACAACTTACCAGTCACACGAGGCTGGGATAACCTATACTTCACGCGTTTCCTGTATGAAACCTATCCACCACCAGATAATGAACAAACGCAAAAACAAACATTAGAAGAGAAAAAACAAGTAAACCAGATAATAACCGATGAACAACTCGACATGCAAGGATTCGTAAAACTCTTATGTGAACTACAAAAACAACACAAAATCACCGGAGAAGAATTCAGAGAAAACCGCACAACATGGACACAACTAAAACCAAACGACCGGGAAGTACTCGTAATACGACTAAAACAACGTCTAAACAGCGAAAACACAATCAACAACACACCAAAAAGCCAACCAATAACAAAGCGTAAGCTATAAAACAAAACTAAACACACACAATCAACATAACAGTTTCATAAAATACAACAATTAAAGTCACTCAGAGCTATTAAAACAAACACGAATATTCTCATAATCTCCAAAAACAACGTAAACAAACATAAAATTACAGTAAAGGAGGGCCGGGGCCGGGATTTGAACCCGGGCGTAAGGCTCCACAGGCCTCTAGGCTACCAAGCTACCTCACCCCGGCCACTTTTCCATGCTTTTCCGTGATTCAGTACACTTTCCAAGTGTTTTTAACTATTTCCGTTTCCGCATAAGTTAACATCTTGAATGACCAAATACGGTTCAAAGCCAACTTCACCTAACTTGATAGCTCTCTATAGGTACTATCAAACTTTTATAAAGTTATCCTGAGATATCTCGTGGAACAAATGTTTGTTAAGCTGGAAACAAAAATGTTAAAGTACAGAACGGAAAGTTTCTGTTTTAAAGATAGTTGTTAAATTGAATTGATAAAAATGGTGTTACGAAACTTGTATAACATTTGAATCTATTAGTTCCCATACAACTGTCATCATTATTTGTGGGTCATTGTAAATCCTCATGTCTGTAAGTTCTACCATTATGCCTATTTGTTGGTCAAAGTAAGTATAAGTAAATGCATTATACATTCTAGATAAAGTTTCATCATCGACATCATAGAATACAGCTTCTGCGCGTAAAAAGTTTGTTTTTCTATCACCATCAAGATATGGCCTAGTCGCAGTATCATTAACAACGGCACCGTTGATAACGTCTGGCCTGGATAAACTGCCCTTAGTCAATCCCGTGATAAAAATCCCCCAAAAATTCCCCTCACCCGTGTTAACGCCATTTTTAACGTTAAGTGTACCGTCATAGCTAAGTTCAGTTCCATTTTTAAACCGAGTAGTTTCAATATATGAAACACGTGGGAAGTCAACACTAGTTATTTTAACACGATAATATTCAACATTGTTTACGTCTAGAATATTTCTAGGTATAGGTACATCATCTGATGGCACCTCTACAGTACCAGTCATTTTATAGGTAAATGTATCACCAGCTTTTACACCGACTGCAAGTTCCCGAGGTGATTGAAGCGCATAAACCGCAACTGTAGCAGCTAACACGGCTATAAGCACAATTATTATAAAATATTTTTTCTTTGACATATGTTAGAAATGGATGTAAGTAGTATATAGTTTTTTTGCCAAATTGGCTTAAAAATGAAGACAATGTTGAAGCCATGTTTAATCAACGTTCGTATTGTAATATTGTTGATGTACTGTCATCAGTTTATAGTTAATTGTTGTAGACTGTAGTTTAGAAGTATTGTTGATGAGTGGCGTTAGAAGAATTCGTCTTTAAAGTCTTCATCGTTTTCGAGAGAGTAGTCGTCGTTTTCGTCTATTTGTTTGTCTGGTTTCATTTTTGCTGGTAGGGGCTGTTGTGTTATAGTCTGTTCTAATGTTGTTTCACTTTTTGCGAGTTCATTTAGGGGTTTATGGCATTGGCTGCATTGGAATAGTTTGTTTCCACATTCGGGGCAGAACAGATCGTGGTCAATTATACTTTGGAGTATTTTTGCAATTGCTTCCTTATTACGAAGTGTTATTATAGGGTCAGAGAAAGTTTCGGGTTTAGGTTGTGTTTTTGGCATAGTTTTTTGGGGGGTGATTTCGCGGTAGACTTTGCTTATGCTTGTTTTTCCTTCGCGTAGTTTCTGTTTGTCATCTTCGCTTGCTTTTTCGATAATTTTTTTACCTTGTTCAAGTATTCGGGTGGATACGCCAGCTTTTTTAGCAACGGCTACAACAGTTTTTTCGTGGGGTTTAAATTCAGAAAAAGAGTCCTCAGAGGTTATCTCTAATTGTTGGTCTGATGTGTTTTGGTTGTTTTTGGGTTGAGGTTTTTTTGTTAGTGCTTTTTCGATTTCCAATAGGGGTACTGCGAGTTCGACAAGTTGGAAATTATTTAGATGTCGACGTCGCAAGTTAGCTTCAATTACGAATTTTTTTTCCAGTAATTTATTCTCAAAGTGTTTAACTTCGAAATCAGGTTCAATGCCTAACTCGAGGCAAGCGCGAAACCGATGATGCCCATCAAGAACTTCAAGATTTTCACTTACGATTATAGGATAATGTTGTCCTTCAGTTCGAATAGACTCTTTAAGTTGCTCAAATTCTTCTTGAGCCATTGTTGGCAACATTTTTTCATACTGAGGGTTTAAACGTAAACTCATTTCATCGCCCGCAATCTATTGTTTCAAGAAGCATAATATATAACTAAACAATAAACCGTTTGTCTACAACTTGCGTGTTATGCTCTTGTGAGGTTAAAAAAGAGAGATTATGGTTTAATTTGTTGTTTAATTGAGTCTTCAGCTGCTTTGATAGCGTCAGGTAGTTTGTCAGGTAATGTTCCACCACCTTGTGCAAAGTTTGGTCTTCCACCTCCGCCTCCACCAATGAGTGGAGCCGATTGTTTGATTATTTGACCAGCATTAACGCCTTTTGCTATTGCAGTATCACCTGCCATAACTAATATTCGAGCGGTTTTATCATCAGCACCATAAAAAACAGCAACTGCAGCAGGGTTTTGTCTTATGATTTCGCTGCCAGTAGTTACCATACGGTCGACGTCTATTACGTCTCTAAAATTCCGTTTAACAATATGCACACCGTTAATTTCTTGTCCAGTTTCAAGAGTATTTGTTGTTTGGCTTTCTTTTTCTGCAAGCTCCTTAATTAAGCGGCGTTTGTCTTGTTGAGTTTCTTTGAATTCTTTCATAATTTTTTCAGCTGTTTTGTCAAGCTTTTCAACAGGTGCGTTGAGAGCAACTGCAAGATTCCATATTAGATTTTCTTGCTTCTGAATTTCTTTAAGGGCTTGAAGACCAACAGCATAGCCTAAACGTTCTACACCATCTTGAACACGTTCGGTGTAAACAATTTTTATCATACCCACTTCAACAGTGCTTTTAAGATGAGTCCCTGCACAGGCTTCAACATCCCAATCACCAGTTTTAACAACGCGTATGTCTTTACCGGGAACGGCGCCTCCTTGATAAAGTTGGAAACCATAACGTGCTTCTGCCTCATTTCGAGGATACCATGTAACGTCAATCTTTAGGTTTGACATGATTGTTTGATTTGCAAGAAATTCGATTTGGTGAATTTCTACGGGGGTTAAGCGTCTGTAATGAGAAATGTCAAGACGGGATGTTTCAAGGCCTTTTTGTGTTCCAGACTGCCAAACATGATTACCTAAAACTCGACGTGCGGCGCCATTGATTATATGAGTTACAGTGTGAGCCTTCATTAGGCTGTAGCGTTTATCCCAGTTTAAAGAGCCTTTAAGGATTATACCTTCCTTGAAGGGTGCATTTGCATTGATTTTGTGGATGATCACTTTGCCGATTTTTTGGGTGTCTACTACAGCAACTAGGACGCCGTTAAAATTTAACCATCCTTCATCTGCGGGTTGACCGCCTCCTTCGGGATAAAAGCAGGTTCGGTCTAAGACAACATATTTTTCGTTGATCACTTTTAGGACTTTTGCTTCGAATTCTTTCATGTAAGCGTCAGTGTAATAGAGGGGTTCTGTTGGAGGTAAATTTTCTACGTTTTCTTTGAGTATTTTTTCTGTTTGCGCTTGTGCTTCCTCAGAGGGTTTAGTAGCGTTCATGTGTCGATTAGCTATTAAGGAGTAAAAGTTTTCGGGGACTTCTACATGTATGTTTTCTTTTTCGGCTGCCTGTTTGACAATTTCAGGGGGTAATCCATGGGAATCATATAGTTCAGTTAAAGTTGTTTCAGGTAGTTTGCCAGTGCCTTTTGTTTTTAGATCGTTGGCTATACGTTTAACCATGCCTTCGCCGCGTTTAAGGGTGTCTTGGAATTTTTCTTCTTCGTTTTTGAGCATTTCAACAATTTCAGTTTGCATTGTTTTAATTTGTGGAAAATCTTTTGACCAATAGTTAGCTTGCATCTCAATTATGTCATAGAGATCGTCAGGGTTCATGTTTAAATTGAGCATTAAACGGTATGTACGACGGAAAAGCAGTCTTGCTAAATAACCTTCTTGAATGTTAGAGGGTACAACACCGTCACTTAACATAAAACTAAGGGTTTTTGTATGATCAGTTATAGCCCAAGCATTCTCAATGGGGATAAGACATTGTTCCAACGTTTCAAGATCAATACCTGTTAATTGAGAAACACGTTTACGCAGCACCAGACGATTTGCCGTTTTGTCCACATTAACAAGACCAGAGTACTTAGCAACCTGTGAGAGAAAAGTGTTATCAACATTAGTTATACCTGCCATAGAATAAATTTTGTTTAACATACCACCATAAATGGCCTGAAAACAACTAGGCACACCTTGACTTATCCAAGTAAAACGGTCAATACCATAACCAGTGTCAACCGTACGTATAGGTAACTCGATAAATTCATCACCAACTACTTTGTATTGCATAAAGACAAGAGTACCAACCTCTAAACCACGCACTATACATTCAACATCGGGACCTGCATTACCACCACCAATCCAAACACCTTCTTTGTAGATAACTTCTTCACTTTTTATGCCTAAAACCTCAGTTACAAACCTATGATGATAACGAACGGTGTCATCTTTCCAGTAAACTTCTTTGTCAGGTAAATTAAATGCGTGAGCGCCACCCATTTCAAATATAGTTAAGTGCCTACCAAAAGTTGGCCCTGTATTGGGAATGTCAGTTAATCGAATGCTGGGCTGAGAGATAACTAAAGGATTTGCAGGTGGGGGAGAGATACCTTCAGTTACATATGGTTGGAAATCAATAATGCTTGCATGCGTTAGATAAATATCACTTCGCCACCTAGCTACAACAGGATAGGGCTTTATGCGTGTGTGATTATGTTGTTCAAAAAATGAAAGAAATGCCTCACGCATCTCAGGTAAAGTAAACTGTTTTGTTGTTGCGGGGTTACCAATAAAGGAGTAATACCCACATTCATCAGAACTGGACTCTCCACAAGTTTCCATATTAGGGTCTTGTGTCCAAAAATGTTCACCACATTTAGGGCAACGTTTACGTATAAATCCTTCCTGCTTAAAGAAGGGCAGTTCATATGCTTCTGCTGGAAAGCTTTTCTCGACCATAAAGCAACCTCACATGTTATAAATTAAATATATTTGGGAAGAGGATAATTTTCACAAATTTAAAGAATTGGTATGTATTCAGCGCTCCACGGTAAACACATGAAATAAAATCCAGTACTTTCGAAAGTATGATTTGTTGAGTTGTTTCAATTCTGTTTTTCCTCTCGAAATGACACAAAAATTAACTATCACATGCCAGTATCACCAAAAATAAACAAGTTCATAACCTGTGTACATGTTTTGAAGAGCACTTTTTTCTTAACTGTCTAATAGACTGTAACCATGTAAAAATAATGAACCAGATTTTGATTTTACACCTGAAATACAATCATAATAACCCGAAAAAAGCTACTCCATAATTCATGTATACGAATTATGGATGTATGAAAAACAGAAACGTAGATGACATAGCAATATTGTAAAAAAAGCACAAATTACTGGGTGTTCTGCAAAGGAATGCTAAAATTGCAAAAGTTATGGATGCTTTATGTGATTACTACCTGTTTTTGCGGAATTAGGTTGTATAACGTCTATACGCTTAAAAGTTCAGGTGTTAATTTTAGTTTAGGTTTACAATACACGTGATGATTCCACAAAAAAAAATGACTCAGGGTAACAAAATTTTTCTGTTCTTAGCTTTTGGTTTAGTCACCTTCATAGCTTACTTTACGCTATTTGTGGATTTGGAAAATTTTATTGAAACCATCTCTCAGACTAGTCTTGTCCTCTATGGACTCACCTTTATTGTTTACCTCATCGGTGTTTTTTTCTCTTCAATGGTTTGGCATAGCTTACTAAATGCTTTAACTGTAAAAATCACCGTAAAAAACGCTTATCGCTTCACTTTAGTTGGCCTATTTTTTGACGCCTCCATACCTCAGTTGGGTTTATCAGGGGATGTAGCTAAAACGTATCTGTTTAGTAAATTTTCAAATGAGGACGCTGGAAAAATAGGGGCATCTGTTATAGGTCAAAAAATTATCATAATGACTATCACTGTAGTTACCTTCAGCATAGGTTTGATTCTAGTGCTTTTTAACTATACTTTGGCGCCTTTAACGATTTTTTCTATTGTCCTATTCTTGGCGCTGTCAATTAGTTCTCTTTTTTTAATTTGCTATTTGAGTATTAAACCCAAAGCAACTAGTACCTTACGGAAATTTGTAATCCGCATTATATTGTTTTTCCGTAAAAGCTGGAACTCTGACTCCTTTAATCAACGCATATCAGTTTTATTGGACAATTTTCATGTTAGTATTAGTGAATTAAAGGCTAAACCACGTGTTTTAATATCATCGGGTGTGTATTCAATCTTTAACTGGGTTTTTGATATTGGAGTAATGTTCTTAGTGTTTGCTGCTCTGGGCTATCCTGCCCCCGTTGGCAGTGTGTTTATTGTTTACACTGTTTCCGGTGCATTACAAGCTGTTGGCTTGGGGGTTTTTGGAATTAACGAGATAGTTATGATTTCCACTTTTCGTGCCCTTGGTTTACCCGATGGGCTTAGTGTTTCAGTTACGTTACTTACACGTGCAGTGACTTTATGGTTTAGAATAATTTTATCATATATTGCATTTCAATGGACAGGTGTAAAATTGGCAAGGCAAAAACAGCAGTTATCGCCTTTTCATTCTAAAAAGTAGGTATATTCCTAAAACAGGTTTCGTAAAAACATTGCATTTTTTACATTAGGAGGTCTTTTCATAAGAGTTGCTAAAACAACCTTTTTATTAATAAAATCATACCCTCTACAAAAGTGTTTGGAGCCTGGGTGTTTGACTGATACCTCTATGATGCATATTGGCATAGACGATACTGACTCAACCAAAGGAGGATGCACCACATATCTTGCTGCGGCTCTAATAGAAAAACTCACACAAAAGCAGGTACAATTCACTGATTACCCCGCCTTAATACGTCTTAACCCAAATGTACCCTGGAAAACCCGTGGAAACGGTGCTATATGTCTACGATTTCGTTATCCCACACAGTTAGCTGATGATATTAAACAGTTAACTTTGAATCTTTGGGAACAGCACTCACAAATTTCTAACAAAGGAACTAACCCTGGAATAGTATTCTATCAACAGGAAAATATTCCCCAAGAGGTAACAATTTTTTCTCGACGAACAGAAAACAGTATAGTCACTCTAAACGAAACCCTCAAACTAATCCGTCGAATTGGCGCAGAAGCTTTAGGCTATAATACTTGTCGAGGCATAATAGGCGCCATAGCAGCCATAGGCGAAACCCTAACTGATGACTACACCTACGAGTTAATTGCTTACCGTACAACTGCAAAGTGGGGTACTCAACGTCTTGTTGATAAAGAATCTATCTTCAATATGGATCAGTTACTACAGCCCAAAGTCTTCAATAATGTGGACACTGAAAAAAAACGTATCATCATCACACCACGTGGATCCGATCCTGTTTTATTTGGTATTCGAGGTGAATCAGCTGAGATAGTTAAACAGGCATTTGACCTTGTTAAACCTCTAGAACCCGTGGAGCGCTGGGTTATTTTTAGATCGAATCAAGGTACTGATGCACACTTAAAGCGAGTTAGTGTGATAGATAAATTAGAACATGGTAGCTCTGTAATTCTAAAAGGGGTTGTTTCTAAAAATCCGCAAATTGTACCGGTCAGGCACGTAATTTTTAGCCTCAAAGACCTCTATGGTGAAATAGACTGCGCAGCATATGAGCCCACAGGTAATTTGCGTAAAATAGCTCGTGAACTCGTAATTGGTGACTGCATAGAAGTTATGGGTGCAGTACATAAGGCAACAAAAAACAGACCTTTAACAATAAATCTCGAGAAAATTAATATTCTTACCCTTAACCAAAAGTTAATACACCATAATCCTCTTTGCCCTAACTGTCAAAAGCGTTTAAAATCTATGGGTAAAGGTCAAGGGTTCCGGTGCGAAAAATGTGGTAAAAAATTCACTACCCTAAAAAAACAGGAAACGTTATCACCTCGAACACTTAAACCTGGTTTATATATAACGGCTATCCGGTCACAACGTCACTTAACTAAACCTATGAGACGCATAGGGCAGGAAAAACAAAATGTGCCTACTGCGCTCATTGAAAACTGGCATTCGCCATAACCATATCTGACTGTCAAATGGCTGTTAAGGCTCAGAACCAGTCTTTAATAGTAAATGCTAAAGTTGTTGTATGGTATATATTGAGTTTTCAGTGAACTGATATCTTATTTTAAGACGTACAGGTACAAACATGCCTATCTGATCGCATTATTGAATAAAAAGACATGAAAAACTAAAGCCCAACGAGAACAAATGTGTCCTAAAACTTAACGAATCACGCGAACTGAATATATACAAAACAAGCCAGCTAAATGCGTGTTTTCGTTGAGAGCTGAGTATATCAAGCACATGAACTGGGTCTTTTAAAACATTTTGTGAACTTTAGGGCTTTAATGAGTGGCTCTTATCCCGGTGGTGTCATGAAGTATTTTAACGAGGGCGGTCTGTTAAATCAGAAAAACTTTGCTGCCCAAAATCTCCCCTTACACCAAAAACCATCACACCTCAACCACCAACTTTGAACCTAAACACAAAACCCCACACCACCACTCAACTTATGACACTACCCTTATCCCAGATATTTTATTTCACCATCAAAATGACAGCTATAAACGCTCACAACAAACTCTTTGTAAACAAAATTTTGGTTTTATTTCATGCGTCTACCGTATTTAAAAACACAGTATATTAAAAAATATTTGTAACCTGAACTTTATATTTTACGCCATATGTTGAAGATTTAGAGGCTGTTTTCACTTCTTTTCTGATTCTTAACCGCAAATCTCAAAGAATAATTACACCATAGTTACGCTAGATGCAACATTTTTCCATCTGACGCGTAAACCCTCAAAAGGTAAAAACTCGACAAAATAGCCTGACCTATAGCGTAACGATGAAGAGTTCAGGTTGTAATGATATAATGCATAATATTCGAAGAAGCAAGTTATTGGATGATTTTTAAGTCGGATAGAATTTTTTTAAATTCATCATCATTTAGTGAAGCGCGTCTGCCGTTTGCATAAATGTCTTTAACTTTGTCTACGACTACGGCAACGCTTTGATCATCTAATTCGGTGCCAGTGATTTCAGCGATTTTATGTTTAATAATTCCTTTGCCACTTTGTTTACCAATAGTCAGTCTACGTTGATTACCAACAAGTTCTGGCGGATAGGGCTCATAAGTCCAAGGGTTACTAAGTACACCATGGGTGTGAATGCCTGATTCGTGAGCAAAACCATAGTCACCTATGATTGCCTTATTAGGCGGTACATGGAATCCTGTTGCACGACCGATGTAGTCTGCTAGTTGTTTTAGTTTCACTGTTTTGCCTTCAAATTTACGTACACCATAATGTAAGTATAGATTTAGTAGAATTTTTTCGGTTTCAGCGTTACCTGCACGTTCACCAATGCCAAGGGAGGTAGTACTTACATATATTTGATCCCAAACGCCTTGAGAAGCCTTAATTGCAGCCATGGTGTTTTCAACGGCGTTACCAAAGTCATCATGTGCATGGATTTCAATAGTTTTAATTTTTGTTTCTTTTTTAATTGCAACAACTTTTGCAGGGATGCCACTTGGTAGTGGTGCGTTAACATCTGAAAGGCCGACACCTACTGTGTCGCAAATGCGGTAGCATTCTGCGCCTGCGTCAGCGATGCTATTTATTAATTTAGATTCAAACGCCCAGTCTGCGCGAGTGCTATCTTCACCGTGAACAAATGTTCGTAAGCCACAGGTTTTTGCGGCATATTCGGTTACATCAACGAGATTTGCAAGAATTTGTCCACGAGTTTTTTCAGGCCATTTTGCTTCGAAGTGGATATCTGAGACGGGGTGGGATATACCTACTTCGTTAAAGCCAAGTTTTACTGCGCTGTCAATATCGCCTTTTACTCCACGACACCATGCTGCAATGCGCATATCTAGTTTTTGATCTAAGATGAGTTTTGCTGCTTGTTTATCTGGTTCTTGATAATGGAATAATTCAATTCTTTCAATACCCACTTCGCTTAACATTTTGGCTATACGTGATGCATCTTGTGGATCAACGGCTAATCCAGGCATTTGGATGCCGTCTCTTAATGTACTGTCATCAATTATAGGCTCTGTTTTAAGCGCAGGTAATTTGAAATAAAATTGTTTTAAATCCATTTTTTGTGTCTCGCTGTCTATGATTAAGCTCTGTTTTAAGCATAATGTAATGGTATTTATTGTTTCTGTGCCGGTAATAAAAAATTATTGCATATTTTTAGAATAGGTCTATGTATTTTCACTACTTAATTTCAATGTATTGTGACATACAACAAATAAAAAGTTAACATACACGCAAAAACTTGACAATAAATAGTTACTGCTCAGCAGGTTATAGGTGTTTTGATGAAAAGACTTTTTACAGCAGGCAGCAACTGATGACCACGTTTAGATTCTGTTGAGAGAAAACTACGAATTCTTACATAACACACAAGACCACGCC